>Ga0210408_10000089_pt1 | contig 146956 bp, 143 predicted proteins | sample IncBWH4MmetaG_FD_155471 | JGI IMG/M metagenome (GOLD analysis project Ga0210408, IMG submission 155471) | Forest soil microbial communities from Barre Woods Harvard Forest LTER site, Petersham, Massachusetts, United States - Inc-BW-H-4-M | ecosystem: Environmental > Terrestrial > Soil >... | reverse complement strand
CCGGACCCGGTTGTCGCGCATCTGGCGCAAGGCTTCGACGACCATGTCGCCGGAACGAACATGGATCAGGGCGCCACTCTTCTGGGCCAGAGCGTCTTTGACTGTGTTCATCGAGCTCCTCTCGTGGGGCCCTGTCCTGGCCCGCCCAAGTGGTACGCATTGAAGGTTAGAGCCAGCTCGTTCAGCATCGACCATAATCTAGCTCACTACGCGGCTATTAATCGAGGGGCTGGGCTCGTTCGCGTCGCATCTCTTCTTTTGCTGACCCGGAGCGAATCGTCAGCTGCACTTTTCCCTGGCCTACCCGCGCCGACGAGGTGATCGAGTAGTGGACTTTTTTGCTGCGGCTGCTCAGGTCCGGTTATGGCCCTTAACCGCCGCCCCTTGCACGACTAGGCGCGGCAGGTATTGGGTGAAGGCCGGTCATGGCAGCCAATGATCGGCGCGGCGGTTCATGACCCAAAGCGGCGCTTTGCAGACACTGATTGCCGCACTGCGAGAGGATTATTCAATCACCTCGTCGGCACGGGCGAGCAGCGTCGGTGGCACCGTCAGGCCGAGCGCCTTGGCGGTCTTGAGGTTGATCACAAGCTCGAAGCGCGATGACTGAACAACCGGCAAATCTTCCGGTTTGGCGCCCTTAAGTATTTGTCCGGCATAAGACCCAATTTGCAGTCCAATCTCGGTTTGACTGGTGCTGTAACTCATCAACCCACCCGCTGCGACGAACTCGCGCCATTCGTATAAAGCCAATATCGATTGCTTTGCAGCCAGCGCGATAAGCTGGTCACTAACGACCTGAAAAAACGTCGAAGCGCCGTACAGAACACCACTGACCTTTTGCTGCGCCATCGTTGCGAACGCAGCATCGATCTCACTTGCATTTCCAGCATTAAGGACAAGCAATGACTGACCGACGGCATCGGCTGCCGCTTGCATCTGTTTAATCTGGCGCAGCGTTGATTCGTTGTTGGGGTCTGCGACAAAGGCGATCAAGCCGGGTTTGGGGAGAAGCTCGCGCAGTAGTCCGAGACGTTTTGGGCCCAACCCAGTGGTGAATAAGCTAACACCGGTTGCGTTACCGCCGGGATGGTTGAGGCTTTTTACAAGCCCAATGCTGACCGGGTCTTCCCCGCTGGTGAAGACAATTGGAATATACGCTGTGACCGCTTTGGCTGCCAGCGCCGCTGGCCTACTCGTAGCCACGAGAATGGCTACATTACGTTGAATGAGTTCGGCGGCCAGTTGTGGCAATTGGCTTTCTCCGCCTCCGGAAAATCTGTAGTCGATCGTAACATTCTGACCCGGCACGAAACCGGTTATTTCCAGTCCCTTCAAAAATGGCGCCCGCCACGGAGCCTCGGCATCAGGGGAACGGCTGCTGAGATATCCGATCACCGGCATTGCCGCCTGCTGCGTGCGCGCAGCGAGCGGCCACGCGGCTGCTGTGCCGGCAAGGCCGGCTATGAATTTCCGCCTTCCGTCGTGAATTGTCATTTGTCCCGTCCCCAATAGGATCATGCCTGGCTGCAATGGGGAAAGGCTATCACGCCTCAAAATGGCGGTCTGTGACGTATTTCGTGGTGGTCCGAGCAACCGCGCGACGTACCCTACCGGTGAAAGGCGAAGATTTTCTCGACTCTTTTGCTGCGGTGCATGAGTCCGGTTATGGCCCGTAGCGGACATGCCTCGACAGCAGTAGAGAGTCCGCTTTGAGGGGCAAAGCGGACATGGACCAACCACGTCATTCACAAGAGGTGGCCTACTTTAGCGGATATCACTATACCCGCCGCTATCGCGGGGGCGGAAGAACTACACTTCCTGAAAGACGTCGATCTCCAGCGCGCCGGGGAACATTGTCCGCCAGGTCTGCAGGAAGGCCTGCATCCGCACGTCGCCGGCGATCCTTTGCCGGTTGAGCTCCCAGTCTTCATGCGCCTCGTATTCGATTTCCTGGATCAGCTTGGCGGGGTCGTCGACGTTCTGCAGGAGCCGCACTTGGGCGTCGCCGAACATCTGGTAGAACGGCGCGGCGGCCTTGATCATGGCGATGAGCTGCGATGAATCCCCGCTCGGCAAGGTGAACCGCATGTGCAGCGTGCGCCGGACTTTTGCCGCTTCGTCGTTGCTCATCGCCAAAATTCCTATTTGAGAGTCTCGCGGAACCGATGCGCGGGATAGACGCCGAGGATTCGCAACGTCTTCGGCTGCGAGACGAATTCCAGCTCTTCGAGCGCCAGTTCGAGCGCGCGATCCTTCGGGTGGCCCTGCACGTCGGCGTAAAACTGCGTGGCGGAAAAGCTGCCGCCGACCATGTAGCTTTCCAGCTTGGTCATGTTGATGCCGTTGGTGGCGAAGCCGCCCAGCGCCTTGTACAAGGCCGCCGGGATATTGCGCACCTGGAAGACAAAAGTCGTCACCACGCCTTTTTGCGCGCGGCTCGGCCATTTCGGCTGCTTCGCCAGCACGACGAAGCGGGTGGTGTTGTGCTTGGCGTCGGCGACGTTCTTTTTCACGATCTGCAGGCCGTAGATTTTCGCCGCCAAGGTCGTCGCCAGCGCCGCGCGCGAAACATCGCCGGCCTCGGCCACTTCGCGCGCCGCGCCCGCGGTATCGGCGGCGACCACCGCTTTGATGCCGAGCTTGCGAATGATGTTGCGGCATTGGCCGAGCGCATGGACGTGGCTCTCCACCGTCTTGATCGTCTTCAACGTCGCGCCGCGCGGCGCCATCAATTGATGCTGCACCGGCAGGAACCATTCGGCGACGATATGCAGGCCGGATTCCGGCATCAAATGATGGATGTCGGCGACGCGGCCGGCCACCGAATTGTCGATCGGAATCATGGCCAGCGCGGCGCGGCCGGAGCGCACCGCGGCGAAGGCGTCCTCAAAAGTCGGGCACGGCAGCGGCTCGTAGCCGGAATAGGCCTCGTTGCAGGCGATGTGCGAGTTGGCGCCCGGCTCGCCCTGGAAGGAGATTTTATTTCTGCGTTTGCTCATGATCTTCAGTGAGACGACGGAGGACAGACGACGGAGAACGGACGACAGACGACGGACGACGGATAGAAGAAAGCGGCGAGCTGTCGTCTTTCATCTGTCGTCTTTCATCCGTCCTCTGTCGTCTGTCGTCTGTCGTCCTTCATCCGTCCTCTGTCGTCCGTCGTCTGCCGTCTGTCATCTGTCGTCTGTCGTCCGTCGTCCGTCCTCTAGCATGGCCCTCGCGGTTTCCAAATCCTCCGGCGTATCGACGCCGAGCGGCACGGTGTCGACGAGCGCAACGTCGATGCGCATGCCGGCTTCGAGCGCCCGCAGCTGTTCGAGTTTTTCCCGCTGCTCCAGCGCCGACGGCGGCAATGTCACGAAGCGCTCCAGCGCCGCGCGGCGATAGGCGTAAAGCCCGATATGGTGATAGAGCGGCCCGTCGCCGGCCGGCGCCGTGGCGCGGGTGAAATAGAGCGCGCGCAGGCGGCCCGGGACGACCGGCGTGCCGACCACCTTGACCACGTTGGGATTGCTGCGCTCGGACGCCTTGGTGATCTCAGCAGCAAGGGTTGCGATATCGACGGCGCTGTCGGCGAGCGGCTTGAGCGAGGCGGCGATATCGTCGGGTTTTAACGTCGGCAGGTCGCCCTGCACGTTGACCACGATCTTTGCCGCGCCGCCGGGATCGACCTTGCCGAGCGCCTCGAAAATCCGGTCGGAGCCCGACAGATGATCGGCCCGGGTCAGCACCGCGCGGCCGCCGGATCCATCCACCGCGGCGGCGATTTCGGTTGAATCGGTCGCCACCACGACCGGGCCGATCGCGGCGGCCTGCGCCCGGCGCAGTACGTGCACGATCATCGGCAGACCGGCGATTTCGGCGAGCGGCTTGCCCGGCAATCGGGTCGAGGCCATGCGGGCCGGAATGAGGATGAGGATATCGGCCATTTGTGGAAGCCCGCGGTGGTTATACGGGTTGCAAGCTGCGCCGCAAACCGGCTATTTGTGCGCCGCCCACCTCTTCCGCTGCGGAGCCCTTCAGCGATGGATTCGTTCGAAATAAACAAGATTCTCGGTGCCGTGCTGGGAACCTGCCTGTTCCTGCTGGCCGTCCATATCGCCTCCGGCGCGATTTTCACGCCAGCGACCCCGGCCAAGCCCGGTTACGAGATCGCCGTGAAGGAAGAGCAGCCGGCAGCGGGCGGCGCCACGGCACCGAAGGAAGTGCCGATCGCGCAACTATTGGCCAGCGCCTCGCCGCAGCAGGGCGAGCAGGCCGCAAAAGTCTGCCTGACCTGCCACAATATGGGCAAGGGCCAGGGTAACAAGGTCGGCCCCGATCTTTACGGCATCGTCGGCCGGGGCGTGGCGTCCGAAGCCGGCTTCAACTACTCGGCGGCATTGAAGGGGAAGGGCGGCACCTGGACGTTCGACTCGCTCAATCCGTGGCTGGCCAATCCGCGCAAGGACGTCCCCGGCACGCTGATGACGTTCGGCGGCGTGCCGAGCGAGAAGCAGCGCGCCGACATCATCGCCTATCTCAATGCCAATTCCGACAGCCCGCAGCCGCTGCCGAAGGCGGCGGACGCGGCGCCGGCCGGCGGAGCAAGCGCCGCGCCGCCCGCTTCACCGGCGAAATAAGCGGCTCATTACCGGCCGCTTCATCCCGGACGCGCAGCGCACGCGGATGTGAAGGCCATTTCGTCGCGGTTTCGCCCGGCACGCTGGCGCCGCAATTGAAAAGCACATAATCACCGGCGTTGATTGCCGCTGTTGCGGACGACATTGATTGAAGCGCGCCGGATTGGAGCGCCGAATTGGAGCGCCAAATTGAAGCATAATGTGAATCGCCGATCCTTGCTCAAATCCGCCGTGCTCGCGCTGGCCGCGCGGGGGCTGCCGCTGCCTGCCTGGATTTCCGCCGCGCAGGCGCAAGACAAGACGCAAGACAAGACATGGCGCCACGGCCTGTCGCTGTTCGGCGACCTGAAATATCCGCCAAGCTTCAAGCAATTCGACTACGTCAATGCCAACGCGCCGAAAGGCGGCGTGGCGCGCGAGATCTCGACCGGCACCTTCGACAATTTCAACGTCACCATCGCCGACGTCAAAGGCAACCTCGCCGGCAGCGTCGGGCTGATCTACGACCGGCTGTTGACGTCGTCGCTCGACGAAGTGTCGACCGCATACGGGCTGCTTGCCGAAAGCGTCAGCCACCCGGACGACTATTCCTCGGCGTCGTATCGGCTGCGCGCCGAGGCGAAGTGGCACGACGGCACGCCGGTGACGCCCGAAGACGTGGTTTTTTCCTTCACGGCGTTCAAGAAGAACAGTCCTTACTCTGCCGCTTATTACCGGCACGTCGTCAAAGCGGAAAAAACCGGCGACCGCGAGGTCACCTTCACCTTCGACGGTCCCGGTAACCGCGAGCTGCCGCAAATCGTCGGCGAGCTCATCGTCCTGCCCAAGCATTGGTGGGAAGGCACCGACAAGAACGGCAAGAAGCGCGACATCGGCGAAACCACGCTCGAGCCGCCGCTCGGATCGAGCACCTACCGCATCAAGGATTTTTCGCCCGGCCGCAGCATCGCCTACGAGCGCGTCAAGGACCATTGGGGCAAGGATCTCAACGTCAATATCGGCCGCAGCAATTTCGACGAGCTGCGCATCGAATATTTCCGCGACACGCTGGTGGCGCTCGAAGCCTTCAAGGCCGACGCGGTCGATTGGCGGACCGAGAACAGCGCCAAGAATTGGGCCACGGCCTACGACTTCCCGGCGGTCGCCGACAACCGCGTGCTGAAAGAAGAATTTCCGATCAGAAGCTCCGGCCTGATGCAGGGCTTCGCCTTCAATATCCGCCGCGCCAAATTTGCCGATCCGCGGGTGCGGCGCGCCTTCAATTACGCGTTCGATTTCGAGGAGATGAACAAGCAGATTTTCTACGCCCAGTACACCCGCATCGCCAGCTATTTCCAAGGCCTCGAGCTCGCCTCGACCGGCCTGCCGGCGGGGCGCGAGCTCGAAATCCTCGAAACCGTGCGCGACAAGGTTCCGGCCGAAGTGTTCACCACGCCCTATACCAATCCGGTCAACGGCACGCCTGAGAACGTGCGCAACAATCTGCGCGAGGCGCTGCGGCTTCTCAAAGCCGCCGGCTACGAGGTCCGCGACCAGCGGCTCGTCAACACCGCGACCGGCGAGCCCTACACGGTCGAATTCCTCGCCGAGGACCCGAGCTTCGAGCGCGTCTTTCTGTTCTATAAGCCTTCGCTCGACCGGCTCGGCATCGGCGTGACGGTGCGCACGGTCGACGCCTCGCAATACGAGAACCGGATGCGCTCCTGGGATTTCGACATCACCACCATGTCGCGCGGCGAATCGCTGTCGCCCGGCAACGAGCAGCGCAGCTATTGGGGGTCGCAAGCCGCCGACCAGGCCGGCTCGCCCAATCTCATCGGCATCAAGAATCCGGCGGTCGATGCCATGATCGAGCAGGTCATCTTCGCCAAGAGCCGCGACGACCTGGTCGCCGCCATCAAGGCGCTCGACCGCGTGCTGTTGTGGAATCACTATGTCGTGCCGCAATGGACCTACGGCAAAGTGCGCAGCGCCCGCTGGGATCGCTTCAGCCGCCCCGATCCGCTGCCGAAATACGGCGCCTCGGCATTTCCGGATCTGTGGTGGTGGGACGCCGACAAGGCGGCCAAGACGGGATCGCGTTCGTGATCGTTGCCACGCGCCGGGGCGTTCTTGCGCTCACCGCCGGCGCGGCAGCCGGATTGCTGCCCGTCGCTTCGCCGTGCGCCCGCGCCGACGACTTCATCGAGTCGCACGGCCTCTCGGCGTTCGGCGACCTCGCCTACCCGGCCGACTTCCAGCACTTCCGCTATGTCGATCCGAACGCGCCGAAGGGCGGCTCGTTTTCGCAGATCGGGCCGGACCGGCAGTTCAACCAGAATTTTCTCACCTTCAATTCGCTCAACAGCTACATCCTCAAGGGCGACGCGGCGCAGGGCATGGAGCTGACCTTCGCCACGTTGATGGTGCGCTGCGGCGACGAGCCGGACGCCATGTACGGCCTCGCCGCCGAGAAAGTGCGGCGCTCCGCCGATGGCCTCACCTACCAATTCTTCATCCGGCCGCAGGCGAAATTCCACGACGGCACGCGGCTCACCGCCCACGACGTCGCCTTCTCGCTGAATATCTTGAAAGCCAAGGGCCACCCGCTGATCAGCCAGTCGCTGCGCGATTTTGCCGGCGCCGAGGCCGACGACGATAGAAGCGTCACTGTGAGCTTCGCGCCGAAGCGCGGCCGCGACGTGCCGCTGTTCGTCGCCGGCTTGCCGATTTTTTCGCGGGCCTATTACGCGACAAAATCGTTCGACGAATCGACGCTGGACGTGCCGCTCGGCTCCGGCGCCTACAAGGTCGGCCGCTTCGAGCCGGGCCGCAACATCGAATATCAGCGCGTCAAGGACTGGTGGGGCGCCGATCTGCCGGTCGAGCGCGGCCAGGGCAATTTCGACACCGTGCGCTTCGAATATTACCGCGACCGCGACGTCGGTTTCGAAGGTTTCACCGCCGGCAATTATCTGTTCCGCGAGGAATTCACCTCGCGCACCTGGGCGACGCGCTACGATTTCCCCGCCATCAAGGACGGCCGGGTCAAGCGCGACGTGCTGCCCGACGACACGCCGTCGGGCGCGCAGGGCTGGTTCATCAATACGCGGCGGCAAAAGTTCGCCGATCCGCGGCTGCGCGAGGCGCTGATCAACGCCTTCGATTTCGAGTGGACCAACAAGACCATCATGTATGGCTCCTACGAGCGGACGGTGTCGGTGTTTCAGAACTCCGACATGATGGCGAAGGGCCCGCCGGGCGCGCAGGAGATCGCGCTGCTCGAGCCGTTCCGCAGCACGCTGCCGGCCGAAGTGTTCGGCGAGCCCTACCTGCCGCCGGCGTCCGACGGCTCCGGCCAGGACCGCGCGCAGCTGCGCAAGGCCGCGCAGCTTTTGAAGGACGCCGGCTGCGTCATCGCCGACGGCAAGCGCGTGCTGCCGAACGGCGAGCGCATCGCCATCGAGTTTTTGATCGACGAGCCGTCGTTCGAGCCGCACCACGCGCCGTTCATCAAGAACCTCGGCACGCTGGGTATCGACGCCACCGTGCGCGTCGTCGATCCGGTGCAATATCGCGCCCGCCGCGACGGCTTTGACTTCGACATCACCATCGACCGCTTCGGCTTTTCGGCCACGCCCGGCGATTCGCTGCGCACGTTCTTCTCTTCGCAGGCCGCGGCGCTGAAAGGTTCCAACAATCTCGCCGGCATCGCCGAACCCGCGGTCGACGCCCTGATCGACGCCATCATCGCCGCGCAGACGCGGCCTGAGCTGACCACCGCCTGCCGGGCGCTCGACCGCGTGATTCGCGCCGGCCGCTATTGGATACCGCAGTGGTACAAGGCGTCGCACTGGATCGCCTATTGGGACGTTTTCGGCCGGCCGGCGGCGCAGCCGCGCTACTTCCGCGGCATTCCCGACACCTGGTGGTATGACACCGGTAAGACGGCGAAAAACATAAAGCCCGGCTAGCATGCCGTGCCGGGCCGCTTCTTGCGAGCCAGCCCGTAGTTCCGTACAAATGTGGGCCGGATCAAAATGACCGCTTACATCATCCGTCGCATTCTGTTCATGATCCCCACGATTTTGGGGATCATGCTGGTGTCGTTCGTCGTGGTGCAATTCGCGCCCGGCGGGCCGGTGGAGCGCGTCATCGCCCAGCTCTCCGGCAGCGACACCGGCGCCACCTCGCGCATTTCCGGCTCCTCCGGCGGCGATTTCGGCGCCCGCGGCATGCAGGGCGGCGCCCAGGGCGACATCAATTCGAAATATCGCGGCGCCCAGGGGCTCGATCCGGAATTCATCAAGAGCCTGGAAAAGCAGTTCGGCTTCGACAAGCCGGCCTACGAGCGCTTTTTCATCATGATGGGCAATTATCTGCGCTTCAATTTCGGCAAGAGCTATTTCCGCGACGTCAGCGTGATCCAGCTCATCAAGGAAAAGCTGCCGGTCTCGATTTCGCTCGGCATCTGGATGACGCTGTTGAGTTATCTGATCTCGATCCCGCTCGGCATCCGAAAGGCGGTGCGCGACGGCTCGCCGTTCGATGTCTGGACCTCGGGCGTCATCATCATCGGCTATGCCATTCCCGGATTTTTGTTCGCGATCCTGCTCATCATCCTGTTCGCCGGCGGCTCGTTCTTCCAGATTTTTCCGCTGCGCGGGCTCACGTCCGACGGCTGGGCGCAATTTTCGCTGGTGCACAAGATTCTCGATTATTTCTGGCACCTGACGCTACCGATCATATCCATGGGGCTAGCGGCGTTTGCCACCATGACGCTGTTGACCAAGAACTCGTTCCTGGAGGAATTGCGCAAGCAGTATGTGCTCACCGCGCGGGCCAAGGGCTGCTCCGAGACCCAGGTGCTCTACGGCCATATTTTCCGCAACGCCATGATGCTGGTGATCGCCGGCTTTCCGGCCGCCTTCGTCAGCGCCTTCTTTGCCGGCTCGCTGTTGATCGAGACCATATTCTCGCTCGACGGGCTCGGCCTGCTCAGCTTCGAAAGCGTGCTCAACCGCGACTATCCGGTGGTGTTCGCCAACCTTTATATCTTCGCCCTCGTCGGCCTGGTCGTGAATTTGATATCCGACCTGACCTATACCTGGATCGATCCGCGCATCGATTTCGAGACGCGGGAGGTCTGAGGTGGACGTCAAGACCACCATCGACGATGACGTCGGCAGGCCGCGCGACCCGGCCGCACCGGGACCGGCATTCACCCCGGACATCGAGCCGGCTGGTCCGCTCGGCCTCGCCCCGCGCATCCGTTTTGAATTGTCGCCGATCAACATCCGGCGCTGGTACAATTTCAAGGCCAACCGGCGCGGCTACTGGTCGTTGTGGTTCTTCCTCGTGCTGTTCGTGGTTACGTTGTTTGCCGAGTTCATCGCCAACGACAAGCCGCTGTTCATCCATTACGACGGCAAGACCTACTTCCCGGTGATCTTCACCTATCCGGACACCGAATTCGGCGACGATCTCGGCACCGCCGCCGATTACCGCGATCCGCATCTGCAGAATTTCCTCGACGAGCATCACGCCATCGAGATCTGGACGCCGATCCAGTTCTCCTACAAGACCATCAACGACAATCCGCCGTCTGCGTTTCCGTCGAAGCCGACCTGGATGCTGAACCAGAAGGATTGCGATTTCGCCGCCAAGAACGGCTACGGCCGCTGCGGCGCGCTGGAATACAACTGGCTCGGCACCGACGATCAGGGCCGCGACGTGCTGGCGCGGCTGATCTACGGTTTTCGGCTCTCGGTGCTGTTCGGCCTGGTGCTGACCATCGTGTCGTCGGTCATCGGGGTGGCCGCCGGCGCGGTGCAGGGCTATTTCGGCGGCTGGACCGATCTTCTGTTCCAGCGCTTCATCGAAATATGGACCTCGGTGCCGGAGCTTTATCTGCTCTTGATCATCTCTTCGGTGCTGGTGCCGGGCTTCTTCGTGCTGCTCGGCATCCTGCTGCTGTTTTCCTGGGTGCGCCTGGTCGGCCTGGTGCGCGCCGAATTTTTACGCGGACGCAATTTCGAATATATCCAGGCGGCCCGCGCGCTCGGCGTGTCGAACCGCGTGATCATGTTTCGCCACCTGTTGCCGAACGCCATGGTGGCGACCATGACGTTTTTGCCGTTCATCATGTCGTCGTCGGTGATGACGCTGACCGCGCTCGACTTCCTCGGCTTCGGGCTGCCGCCGGGCTCACCGTCGCTCGGCGAATTGCTGTCGCAAGGCAAGGCCAACGTGCAGGCGCCATGGCTCGGCCTGACCGGCTTCTTCACCGTGGCGCTGATGCTGTCGCTGTTGATCTTCGTCGGCGAAGCGGTGCGCGACGCGTTCGACCCGCGGAAGACGTACGCATGACCGAACCCCTCCTCTCCGTCCGCGATCTATCCGTCGCCTTCCGCCGCAGCGGCAGCGGCGGGCAGGAGACGCTCGCGGTCGATCATATCTCGTTCGATATCGCCAAGGGCGAGACCTTGGCGCTGGTCGGCGAATCCGGCTCCGGCAAATCGGTCACCGCGCTGTCGATCCTCAAACTCCTGCCTTATCCCGCGGCGCGGCACCCCTCGGGCGAGATCAGATTCAAGGAACGCGATCTCTTGCAGTTGGGCGAGCGCGACATCCGGCAGGTGCGCGGCGACGACATCACCATCGTGTTCCAGGAGCCGATGACGTCGCTCAATCCGCTGCACACCATCGAGAAGCAGATCGGCGAAATTTTGCTGCTGCATCGCGGGCTGACCGGCGCCGCGGCGCGCGCCCGCACGCTCGAAGTTTTGACCCAGGTCGGCATTCCCGATCCGCAGTCGCGGCTCAAGAGCTATCCGCATCAATTGTCCGGCGGCCAGCGCCAGCGCGTCATGATCGCCATGGCGCTCGCCAACGAGCCGGATCTGTTGATCGCCGACGAGCCGACCACCGCGCTCGACGTCACCGTGCAGGCCCAGATCATCGCGCTGTTGAAGGACATCCAAAAGCGGCTCGGCATGTCGCTTCTGTTCATCACCCACGACCTCGGCATCGTGCGCAAGCTCGCCGACCGCGTCTGCGTCATGAAGGACGGCAAGATCGTCGAAACCGGCACCGTGGCGCGGGTGTTTGCCGCGCCCGAGCACCCCTATACCCAGGCGCTGCTCGCCGCCGAGCCGAAACCCGATCCGGCGCCGCTGCGGCCCGAGGCGCCGGTGGTGCTGGACGCCGAGCACATCAAAGTCTGGTTCGCGCTCACCCGCGGCGTGCTGCGCAAGGTGGTCGGCCATGTCAAAGCCTGCGACGGCATCAGCATCACGCTGCACCAGGGCGAGACGCTCGGCATCGTCGGCGAATCCGGCTCCGGCAAGTCGACGCTCGGGCGCGCGATTTTGCGCCTGATCTCCTCGGAAGGCTCCATCGTGTTCATGGGCCACGAGCTGCAGAACCTGCGCTTCAAGGAGATGCTGCCGTATCGCCGCGACATGCAGATCGTGTTCCAGGACCCCTACGGCTCGCTGTCGCCGCGCATGTCGGTTGCCGAGATCATCAAGGAAGGCCTCAAGGTCCATCATCCGAAAATGAGCGACCAGGAACGCGACCAGCGCGTCATCCAGGCGCTCAACGACGTCGGCCTCGATCCGGCGATGCGGTTTCGCTTTCCTCATGAATTTTCCGGCGGCCAGCGCCAGCGCATCGCGGTGGCGCGCGCCGTGGTGCTGGAGCCGCACTTCATCGTGCTCGACGAGCCGACCAGCGCGCTCGACATGCTGATCCAGGCGCAAATGGTCGATCTGTTGCGCGACCTGCAGAAGCGGCGCAACCTGACCTATCTGTTCATCTCGCACGATTTGCGCGTGGTCGCCGCGCTGTCGAGCCGGTTGATCGTGATGCGGCACGGCGTGGTGGTCGAGGCCGGCGACGCCGCCGAACTGTTCCGCAATCCGAAGAGCGACTACACGCGCGCCTTGTTCGCCGCCGCGTTCAATCTGGAAACCGCACCGGCGGGCGTGGTGGCGGAGTAATAGCACTCGCCATGAGAAAGTACGGCTCGATCGCGCTCGCCGTCGCGCTTGCCGTGGCCGCATTGCCGGCCGGGCACGCCACGGCACAGCAGCGCGATCGCGCGATGGCGACGGTCGCGGAAATCCCGCTCACCGGCGATGACGGCCAGCTGGTGCCCAATCATGCCGTCAAGCTTTTGGGGCCGATCGACACATTGCCCGGCGTGGTGACGGTCGGCAATCCCAACGGCAAGACCGCGCTGGTCGAATTCTACGATCTCAACTGCCCGTATTGCCGGATCGCCTCCACCGACATTGCCGACATGGTCGATCTCGATCGCGAGCTCAAGCTGGTGCTGGTGCCGTTCCCGGTGCTCGGCGTTCCGTCGATCGCGGCGAGCCGGGTCGAGCTTGCGGTGGCAAAACTCGGCACGCCGGCGCAGTTCTACGACTTCCACCGCAAAGTTTACGCCCAGCGCGGCGTCACCGACGGCGCGCGGGCGTTGGAAATCGCACGCGGCCTGGGTCTCGACATCGAGGCGCTGGCCAAGCTCGGCGACAGCGACGAGATCACCGCGACGATGAAAGACCACGTGCGGCTCGGCGATTCGCTCGGCCTCGCCGCGACACCCGCCTTCATCATCGACAGCGTCGCCATCCTCGGCTATCCCGGCCGCTACCGGCTGCAGGCGATCGTCGACGCGTCGGCCGCCTGCGGCAAGATCGTGTGCTGATCGGCGCGCATTGCCGAGCAGCTCGGCTGGCGTTTGCTCAAAATCCAAACAGCCTGGTCGGATTATCGACCAGCATGAGCTTGCGCGTCTTCGCGTCGGGCGCGATCTCGGCGATCAGATCGACAAGCGCGCCGTCGTTGGGGACCTCGCCCGGCTTGTGGTTCGGGTGCGGCCAGTCGGTGCCCCAGACGATGCGCTCGGGCGCATGCGTGGCAAGCGCGCGCGAGAACGGCAGGGTCTCTTCGTAAGAATGCGGATGCTTGGTGATGCGGTCGCTGCCGGAAAGCTTGACCCAGACATTGCCGCGGTCGAGCAGACGCAACAGCCTGCGAAACGCCGGGCCGTTCAAGCCTTCGGCGATATCGATGCGGCCCATATGGTCGATCACCACCGGCGCCTCGATCGCGGCGATGAAATCGTAGTAGTCGACCAGGCCGCTGCCGCCGACGTGATTGGCGACATGCCAGCCGTAGGGCGAGACCTTCTCGATGATCTTGCGCATGTCGTCGCGCGGCCGCGGCGCGCCGCCGTGGGGAAAATACCAATGCAGCCGCAACCCCCGCACGCCGGCGTCGTCGAGCCGCTCCACCTCGGCGTCCGGCGTCGTCGGCTCGAGCAGCGCGACGCCGCGATAGCGGCCCTGGCCGGCTTCGAGCAGATCGATCAGCACCCGGTTGTCGCTGCCGTGCGCGGTCGATTGCACGAACACGCCGCGCTGGAAGCCCAGGAATTCGTGCAGCCGGAACAGATCTTCCTTCGAAGCGTCGGTCGGCGTGAATGGCCGGTTCGCCGCATAGGGAAATTTGCCGTGCGGCCCGAACACGTGAAAGTGCGAATCGCAAGCCAGCGGCGGCAGCGTGATGCTCGGCTTTTTCGGATTCGGGTCGTGCGGCGGGATGGTCGGGGTCAGATCGTTCGGATCGATTGCCATTGGTGCTCTTTCAAAAATTCAGTCGCTGCGCGCGGTCATGCCGCCGTCGACCACGATTTCCGTGCCGGTGATGAAGCGGGCTTCGTCGGAGGCCAAAAATAACACGGCGGCCGCGGTGTCGCGGCCGTCCCCCATGAAGCCGAGCGGGATGCGGGCGACGCGCGATTTCAGCAACGCCTCGACGTCACCGCCGGTGCGCTGCTTGGCGAGCCGCGCTTCCACCATCGGGGTGTGCATCTGGCCGGGGATCACGGTGTTCACGCGGATGCCCTGCTTGGCGTATTGCACCGCGGTCACCCGCGAGAACTGGATGACGGCGGCCTTGGCCGAAGCGTAGCCGATCTGCGGCGAGCCGGTATAGCGCGTGCCCGACGCCGACGCGGTGTTGACGATGGCGCCGCCGCCTTGCGCGATCATGATCGGAATCACGTGCCGGCAGGTGAGAAAGACGCTTTTCAGATTGTAGTCGATCTGGCGGTCGAAAATCTCTTCCGGCATTTCCGCAACGCCCCCGGCGGCCGAGCCGCCGACATTATTCACCAGGATGTCGATGCGGCCGAAAGCTTTGCGGCACGCCTCCGTCATGGCTTTCGCTTGCGCGTCGTCGAGCACGTCGCAGACATGGGTGACGATCTCGCCGTCATTGCCGACGCGCGCCACCGTTTCCGTCATCGACTCGGCATCCTTGTCGACGGCAAAAACCTTGGCGCCCTCGCGCGCGAACAGCACCGCCGCGGCGCGGCCGTTGCCCCAGCCCGGCCCGACACAACCGGCGCCGCTGATCAGCGCCACTTTTCCTGCAAGACGTCCCGCCACGTGACCACTATCCCCACAGCTCTTTGGTCGCAAGCTTGGCACCTTCGGCGAGCACCTGCAATTTGGCCCAGGCGATTTGTGGATGGATGCGGCCGCCCAGCCCGCAATCGGTGCCGGCGATGACGTTGTCGCGGCCGACCACCTTGGCATAGCGCACGATGCGATCGGCCACGACCTGGGGATGCTCGACGATGTTGGTGGCGTGGCTGACCACGCCGGGAATGAGCAGCTTGCCGTCGGGGAGCTTTACGTCCTGCCACACCCGCCATTCGTGCTCGTGGCGGACATTGCCGGCTTCCACCGAATAGGCGCCGGCATTGACGCTGAGCACCAGGTCGACGATGTCCTTGAGCGGAATGTCGGTGGTGTGCGGGCCGTGCCAGCTGCCCCAGCAGATATGGAAGCGGATGCGGTCCGCCGGCAGGCCGCGCAGCGCGTGATTGAGCGCCTCCATGCGCACCTCTTCGAATTTCTTGAATTCCTTGAGCGGCGGCTCGGGATTGATCATGTCCCAGTTGTCCGGCAGGCTCGGATCGTCGATCTGCAGCACGATGCCGGCATCGACGATGGCCTTGTATTCGTCACGCATGGCGTCGGCCGAGGCGAACAAAAACTCCTCCTCGGTCTTGTAATAGAGGTCGATGCCGCGGGCGAAGCTGCCCGGGCCGATCGAGCACATGAAACCTTCGTCGCCGCCGGTCGCGGCCAGCGCCTTTTTCAGGTTGTCGATATCGGCTTGCAGCGCCGCGTGCCCGGTATATTTGATCGGCCCGGTGCAAGCCGGCCGGCCCACCGGCCGCCGCGCCGCGCTCCCCATAAGACTGCCGCTCGATTCCGGATCGAGATAAAATTCGCCGAATTTCTGCCAGTCGCGGCGATTGGCAAACGAAGTCAACGCCACGTCGGCGACGGTCGATTTCTTATGCTGGGTTTCGTGCGCGGCGGCGGCGGGACTGCCCGCCGGCGAAAATCCCGACATCCGGGCAAAGGCGTAATTCCACCACGCGCCATAATCGTAGGAGCCGCCCACCGGCTTGCCGAACTCGCCGTCATCGGGAATATCGACGCCGAGCTCGCGCTGCTTCTTGACCACGTCGGCAACCGATGCGGCGAGGACTTGCGCATAGGCGGCATCGCCTTTGCTTTCGCCGATGGCGATCGCTTTGCTCATGGCAATGAGGTTCGCCGGCCGCGACAGGCTGCCGGCGTGGGTGGTGAGAATGCGATCGGTGCTGCGTTTCATGGCTTGCCGGCTCCGCGTCCCAGAAGGCCAAATGGTAGTGGAGCGCGTGCGGCTGCGCCAGCGCATGCCGGCATCAACATTTACAGTGATCGGATGGCGGCCTTGATCGCTTGGATGCGAATTGTTCGTGTTGATGATCTTGTCAAGGATCGCAGACCGCCGAAGGCGGCGGCGCTTCGCGCCGTCCTTGACAAGATCATCAACACGAACAGAATGCCGTCCAAGCGATCAAGGCCGCTTTCTAAGGCATCTCACATTTAACTTACCCCAGCCAGCGCCAGCCGCCCTACTCCACCGCAATCACCGGCAAAATAATGCACGACGCATGCGCGCCGTCGTGATGGAACGTGTCGGTGCCCATCAGCGACGGATGATAGGGATGCGAGAACACGCCGTCGGTCGCCGGCGAGTCACCGTTGGCAAGCTCCAGGCGAATGCGGTGGCCTTGCTTGAAGACGTATGAAATCGGCAACACCTCGATGTCGAATTCGTAGATTTCGCCGGGCGTCAGCAGCTGCGGATTGGTGTGGGTGTAGAACGGCCGTTCCGGTTTCGAGCGTGCCGGGTCCTTCTCGCGATGCGAGGCCTTCAGCCAGCCCTTCGACACCGGCGTAAAAGCCGGCTGCTCGCCCTTGGCGCGCGCCTCCGCACTTTGCGGATGCTGGTCGGTCAGCTTGACGATGAACTGGGTGTCGATCGCGGTCGATGACGCATAAAGCTTCAGCACGATCGGCCCGGTAACTTCGAGATCGCGCTCGAGCGGCGCGCCGGTGAATGTCAGCACGCGACGCGCCGGATCGACGCGGCCGTCCGCGCCGATCACCGCGACGCCGTTGACCCATTCCCAGTCCGGATAGGTGTAACTGGTCGGCGCTTCGTCCGCCGCCGGCTTTTCGACCGACAGCGCGCCGTCGTTGAGCGAAGTGACGCTGCCAGAGGGACCTTTACGCAGATAATAGGCGACACTGGCCGCGCGCGGCGGCCAGATTTCCTGGCTGCGCCAGACATTGGCACCGCGCACGAACAGTTTTACGGGATCGGCATCCATGAAGCCGTTGTTGGCGCCCTTCAGATGCAGATCGTAGAACGGCAACAGCTCCTTCTCGTGGAATTCGACCTGATCGAACATGCGATGCGCTTCAAAGGTGTTGCGCGCGCCGGTGACCACGAGCTTCTTCGGCGCCTTGACCTCCTCGTAGCCCAAAATATTGCCGCGCAAATGCAGACCCATCTTGCCCCAATGGCCGATCGACAGCACCGGACACTTGATCCTGTCGAGCCGCCAATACGGCGAGCGCTGCCGCCAGAAGTCGTCGTCGAGCGGATGATTGATGATTTCGCCGACCAGATCGAACTTCATCGGCGGCCGGCCGTGCTTGCCGGCAAGACGGTGCTGATTGTCGGCGCGCAGCGACGTGTACCAGACCGAACGATAGGAGCAGTAGATGCCGCCGTGATAATTCGAGCCGCGATACTGATCGACCAGGCCGTCATAAGGCGCGATGCAGGCGAGACCCGGCGGGTTGTAGGTCGCCATCAGCCACTGCGCCATCGCGTAATAAGACTGGCCGATGCCGCCGACCCGGCCGTTGCACCACGGCTGCGCGACGATCCAGGCGATCAGCTCGAGATAATCCTGCTGCTCGTTGAGCCCCATGAACTCGAACTCGCCCTCGGACTGCCCGGCGCCGCGCACGTCGGCGTGGACGTAGGCGTAGCCCCGGCTCACATACCATTCGACCGGCCCGGTCTCGCGCCACAGGAACAACGGATAAGCCGGCACGTCGTCCATCTCGTATTGGTAGGGCGAAGCCGCAAACAGCGCCGGAAAGCGGCCCTCGGCGTCGGGCCGATAGACGCAGAGCGAGATGCGGACGCCGTCGCGCATTCGCACGGTGATGGGCTTCTCGACTTTCATCCGGTGGTCCGGCACGCTCTGCCTCCCTGCCCCTTAGACGCTTGTGAGATGGCCGCGACCCGATCGACCGCGACGGATTATCTTCTGCGATACGCCCGCGTCCTCTGCGCGGTTACGCCGCATGCTCATGCCGCGCTCCACTGCGGCATTGTTCGCCGCAACGACAATAGAACACACCCGGGAGGCAATGACATGCGGTCTGTAATTCTGGCGCTGCTTGCGCTAGCCGCGCTGACCCTGCCTGCGGCGGCGCAGGATTATCCGACGCGGCCGATCCGGGCGATCGCGTCGCAGGGACCCGGGGGCTTGAGCGATCTGTTCATGCGCGCGCTCGGCGACCAGATGGGGCCGGCGCTCGGCACCTCGATCGTGGTCGAGGACAGGGTCGGCGCCGAGGGCACAATCGGCGCCAAATCTTGTGCCGACGCGGCGCCGGACGGTTATACGATCTGCATTCTTCCCGGCGAGACCATCGTCATCAACCCGCTGATCCAGCCGTCGGATTTCGATCCGGCGAAGGCCTTGGTGCCGATCGCCCGGCCCTATTACCTGACCCAGGTGTTCGCGGTGAATGCCTCGCTCGGCGTCAAATCGTTCGTCGAGCTCGCGGCGCTGGTGAAGTCCAAACCGAAGACGTTCAACTACATGGCGCCGTCGCTGTCCAAGGTCGCCTTCATGGAGGAGTTCAACAAGAAGAACGGCACCGACATCGTGCGGGTGCCGTTCAAGGGCGGCGGCGACGCCGTCAACAGCATGCTCAACGGCACCGCGCAGATCGCGATCTTCGGCATCGGCAACCTGGTGGCGTTCATTCGCGACGCAAAAATCTTAGGGCTGGCCATCGACGGCGACACCCGCTCGCCGCTCGCTCCCGAGATCCCGACCTTCAAGGAGGCCGGCTACACCGAGCACATCGCGGCGACCTTCTTCGGCATTTTCGCGCCGGCTGGCACGCCGCAGCCGATCATCGACAAGCTCAACGCCGCCATCGTCAAGGTGGAATCGAATCCGGATTTTCAGCAGAAATTCCTGATCAACCGCGGCCTGACCCCGGTGCTGATCTCGGCGCAACAATTCGCCAAGGAGCTGCCGGCCGACCGCGCCGAAGGTTTGGCCGTGGTGAAGGCTTCCGGGCTTTATCCCGACGTGAAGTGACGGCCTTCAGATCACCGGTGAAACCGGGTTTGTTCAGAGATGCCAATTACCTCTCTTTGTTGACAAAGCGAGGACTCACGTTTAATTTAAGTCTCGATCGTGTTTCGGACGAAATCTGAAACACCTAGACGGATGAAACCGTAGCCTCTCGAAAGGAGCGCGCAATGCAGCGTTATTCTGACTTTTTCAGAACGATCCATGATGAAACGAGCCCAGCAGGGTATCTCGGGCGCGGCACGCACTATTCCGTGTTGCGTACCGTTGTCTTTCACGACCCGGTAGGGAAACCCTTGCCTGAAGGACAATTTGCAAATTTTGCCGTTGTCTGGGACCGCGACCACGATGTACGCGTGATCGAGCCCATTTTAGAAATCTATCGTCGAGGATTGCTGTCAAGCTTCGTGGCGTTCGGAGAACACAAAGGCCTCTTCACGGCCATTCTATCTAACAAACTATCGCCAGACATTAAGGCTACTCCTTTCAATCCCGCTCTGCTGAGGAAAGTAGAAGAACTTGGATTTTCAGAGCGTCCAGCAAATTGCCTGAATAACGAAAATGTCACCTATGTCAGCGATTTGGTGCAACGCACCGAAGCTGAAATGCTTCGAATACCAAATTTTGGTAGAAGATCACTCAATGAGATCAAAGAAGCATTGGCACAACTAAAACTTTGTCTCGGGATGGAAGATGTGCCCGGCTGGTCGCCGGAGGACATCGAAAAGCTGCGTAAACAGACAACACGCGTCGGATTTATAGAAGCAGAGATCGACGAGATTACCCAATCGCTGATTGATCCTTGGACTTCTGTTGTCTGGTCTCTTGGCGGCAAGAATAACCCGATTATCGAGGATGAAGATGAAAAGGTAAGTCTCTATTTAAAAAACCTAGAAATGCTCTGGCATCTAGGGATCGAAGCGAACCAGCAAAAGACTTCGGCCGCAGCAGTTTCGAGCGTTGCCCGTCACAGCACCCACACCAACAGACCAATCACTGATGGACTTCTCCCTGGATGGACCCTCGATCCGTCGGAGGCAGATAGATCTAATAGGTAGAATAGTCCAGCACCAATAATCGCCGCGGACCGGAGCATCCGATCCGCGGCATCGCCGTCAGATCAGCGGCCCCGGATTTTTCCGGTATTTGGTCACGATGGCGTCGGCGGTCATGTAGGCCAGCGCCTGGAGCGTCAGCGTCGGATTGAACCCGCTCATGGTCGGATGGGTCGACGAACCCATGATGAACAGGTTCGGAATATCCCAGCTCTGGCTGTATTTGTTCACCACCGATTCCTGCGGATCGCTGCCCATGCGCGTGCCGCCCTGGTGATGGGCGCCGGGCGCGCCGGGACCGAACGGAGCGGTCCAGACCTGCGCCGCGCCCATGGCGCGGCCGATCTCGACCATTTTCTTCTGGATGAATTCGACGCGCGCTTTCTCGTTCGGCCGCCGCCAATCGTAGGTCATGCGCGGCGCCGGCAGGCCCCAGGCGTCGCGCACATTGGGATCGAGATCGATGGTCTGATCCGCATAGGGCAGATTCTCGGTCTGCCCGGTCAGCGCCGTGTGCCGCGTGTAGTACTTGGCGAAGAAATCGCGGTAGGCGGCGCCCCAGCGCGGCACGCCGGGCGGCGGGTTCATGCTCATCGCGGTGCCGAGCGGGCCGCCTTCGAGGCCCGCGGGGCCGGCCGAAATCTGCGCGCCGCGGATGAAGCCCAGATCCTTGTGGTCGAAATTGTCGGCGTTGAAGTCGTCGAGCGAATTCTTCTGCGCACTCGGGCCCATATAGACGTTGACGTGCCGATCGTCGAACGCCGCAAACGCGCGCGCCCCGATATGCGCCATGATGTGCTTGCCGACATGGCCTGAGGAATTGGCCAGCCCGTTGGGGAATTTTTCCGTCTTCGACAACAGCAACAGCCGCACATTGTCGTAGATGAACGGCGCCAAAATGACGATGTCGGCTTCGATCGTATTGTCGGAGCGGTCCGGCCCGTAATACGACACGCCGGTCGCCTTGCCGGAATTGTCGCTGTTGACCCGGTAGCACAGGGCGCCGGTGATCAGCTTGAAATTGCCGGTGGCGTCGGCCTCCGGCAGCTTGGTCACCAGGATCGAGGATTTGGCGCCGACATGGCAGCCGAACGCCTGGCAGAAGCCGCAATAGGTGCAGCCCGGCCGATCCTTGTACGGCTGCGACAGGATGGCGTGCGGCGTCGGGAACGGATGCAGGCCGAGTTTTTTCGCCGCCGGCTCGAAATTGGCGCCGACCTGATCGTTGAGCAAAGGCGGCAGCGGATAATCGCGCTGCCGCGGCGCCTCGAACACGTTGCCGCCGTCGACCTTCTTGCCGTTGAGATTGCCGGCCCTGCCGGACACGCCGAGCTCGTATTCGGCGCGTTCGTAATAGGGCTCGAGCTCCGCATAGGACAGCGGCCAATCGATGATCGAGGAACCTTCCGGGATGGCGTCGGCGCCGTAGCGCGCGATGGTCTGCGAGCGGACGCGGAAATCGTCCTCGTGGAAGCGCCACGACACCGCGCCGTAATGCACGGTGCCGCCGCCGGCCTGGTTGCCGTTGTTCTGCGACGGGACCGGGTGCGCGGTGGCCTTGGCGTTCGGCCGCCAGGTGACCGGCATGCGCTTGGGGTCCGGCCGCAAATCCTGGCGCTGGAAATAGCGCAATTCGTCGTGCGGCTCGAAGTCGGAGGTTTTCAGCCGCGGGCCGCGCTCCAGCCCGATCACTTTCATGCCGGCTTTGCCGAGCTCGGCCGCGAGAATGCCACCGGCGGCGCCGACGCCGACGATGACCACATCGGTTTTTTCTATCGCCATGGCTTAGCCCCTCACGCTCTTGGCCCGCGCCTGCAGGCCGACGATCGGTTCGCGTGTGAACGCTTCCCTGCTCTGCATGTCCTCGGGCGTGAATTGCGGCTGTGCGCCGGGGAAGCCGACCAGGCGCCAGCCGGCAAAGTCCTTGTTGCCGCCGTAGATCGGGTCGGCGAACAGGCCTTCCAGGGTGTGCTTGTGCACGGCGTTGAAGAAGGCTTGCGCGGTCGGCCACACGAAGGCCGGCGCCTTGCCCTGCTCCAGCGCGGCGATGGTTTCGTCCTGTTGTTCCGCCGTGAGACTGTGGAAGGGCTTGCCGTAGGTCTGCGTGCAATGGGCGTCGAGCTGCGCCACGCCTTGGCGATAGAAATACTGCTCGTCGGCATAGGGGCCGGCCAGCGCCAGATCGATGTAATTGAGCACATCGGCATCGCTCGCGCCCGGCTTGCCCGGCGCGCCGGGCATCAGCCGCTCGGCGAAGGCGGCGATGGTGCGCGAATCGTCGTCGTTGAAGAAGGCGCCGTGGCGGGCGCCCATAGGCTGCATGCCGTGAGCGGCATGGTCCGTGGCCGGCGCATCGGCCGCGGCGTGGTGCTGGTGATGGCCTTTGGCCAGCGCGTCCGGAACCAGCGCCGTGGTGGCGGCGGCGCCGGCGCCGAGCGCGACCAGGAACGCACGGCGGCCTTCATCATGCTTTGACATGAGTCCTCCTCCCTTGGGCTCCGGCATCGATCGGCGGAGCGAGGCTGGGGCGCGTCTTGAGATGCGCGGACCTCCAGCGCGTCAAGACTGTTACTTTTGCGCGTCGCAGACAAGCCGCCAACTACGCATGTGTCGCCGTTGCGTATCCAAGCGATCAAGGCCGCCACCCGATCAGAGTAAAGCCATTTGTTCCAACGGCTTGCTAGACGGACCGGCGTCCCCGGCGTAACAAGGGCGACAACCGGGAGCCTTCACGCGATGCTTGCGGAACTATCGGTATCGCTCTGGCGCGGCGGCACGGACGGCCGCTACGAGACTTACCGCGTGCCGCGGCGCGCGAGCCAGACCGTGCTCGACGTCGTCACCTTCGTGCAGCGCCATATCGATCCGACCTTGTCGTATCGCTTCGCCTGCCGGGTCGGCGTCTGCGGCTCCTGCGCCATGACGGTCAACGGCCGGCCGCGCTGGACCTGCCGGACGCACGTGGCGAAGGTCGCCGGCGGCGGGCGCCTGGAGATCGGCCCGTTGGAAAACCTGCCGGTCATCAAGGATTTGGCGACCGACATGGAACCGTTCTTCGAGAAGTGGCAGAAAGCTCAAGGGGTTTTTGCGCCGACCAAGGCAAGGCACGACGAGATCGAGCAAATCCGCCCCGACAGCGCGGCGCGGCGCTTGGCCGACGCGGCGATCGAATGCATCAATTGCGGCGTCTGTTACGCCGCCTGCGATACGGTGCGCTGGAACGCCGACTATCTCGGGCCGGCGGCGCTGACGCGAGCGTGGACGCTCCTCAACGATGAACGCGATGCCGGCGGCACCGCGCGCCTGCAAGCCGTCGCGGCGGCCGGCGGTTGCCACGCCTGTCACTCGCATCAGTCCTGCCAGGAGCTGTGCCCGCAGGCGCTCAATCCGACCGCGGCCATCGCCGGACTGAAACGCCGCGCCACGGCGGCGTATCTCAAGGGCGAGATCAAGGCATGACCATGCGGCTCTATCTGTGGCAGCGGGCGACGGCGGCGCTGATGGTGCCGCTCGTGCTCCTGCACATCGCCGTCATCTTCTATGCCTCGCGCCGCGGCATGACGGCCGCGGATATTCTGTCGCGCACCCACGGCAGCATCATGTGGGCGTCGTATTACGGACTGTTCGTCGCCGCCGCCTCGATCCACGCGTCGATCGGCGTGCGCAACGTCTTGACCGAATGGTCGCCGCTGACCGATCGCCGCGCCGGCGTCTTTGCCATCGTGTTCGGCGTTCTGTTGGCGGCGCTCGGCGCGCGCGCCGTGTTCGCCGTGGTGTTGTCGTGACACCGCGCGGAAAAATGCATCGCAGCAGCGCGCTGTGGATCGCCGCCTTGGTGCATCGGCTGTCCGGTCTCGCCTTGGCGATTTTCCTGCCACTGCATTTTCTCGCCCTTGGCCTCGCCATCGACGGCGAAGCGAAGCTTGAGAGCTTCCTGCGCTGGACCGATCAGCCGCTGGTGAAATTTGCCGAAAGCGGTCTCGTCTTCCTGCTCACGGTTCATCTGCTCGGCGGCTTGCGCGTTCTGGTGATCGAGAATTTCGCCTGGCGCGACGGGCAAAAGCAGCTGGCGACGATTGCCGCCGCAGTGTCAGCGATCATCGCCTTCATATTTTTGGCGCGGGTGTTTTGAGGATTTGATGAACGTCGAGCACCTCAAGACCGACATTCTCATTCTCGGCAGCGGCGGCGCCGGACTGTTCGCGGCGCTGCATGCCCAAAAAGCCAATCCCGATCTCGACATCACCATCGTCAGCAAGGGCCTGCTCGGCAAATGCGGCTGCACCCGCATGGTGCAGGGCGGCTACAATGTCGCGCTCAATCCCGGCGACTCGGTCGAGCGCCATTTCATGGACACCATCGAAGGCGGCAAATGGCTGCCGCACCAGGAGCTGGCCTGGACGCTCGTCACCAAGGCGGTCGAGCGGGTGCAGGAGCTGGAAAACGAGATCGGCTGCTTTTTCGACCGCAATCCCGACGGCACGCTCCACGGCAAGGCCTTCGCCGGCCAGACCTTCGACCGCACCGTGCACAAAGGCGACCTCACCGGCATCGAAATCATCAACCGGCTGATGGAGCAGGTTTGGGCCCGGCCGATCCGGCGGCTCGAAGAGCACCGCGCCGTCGCCTTGATTCCGAGCAAAGACGGCGCGCTGTCCGGCGTGCTGTTGATCGATGTGCGCAGCGGCGCGTTTCGATTCGTCGCCGCGCAGGCGGTGCTGCTGGCGACCGGCGGCGGCCCGACCATGTATCGCTATCACACGCCGTCCGGCGACAAGAGCATGGACGGGCTTGCCATGGCGCTGCGCCTCGGCCTGCCTTTGCGCGACATGGAGATGGTGCAATTCCATCCGACCGGGCTCCTCGCCGGACCGGACACACGCATGACCGGCACGGTGCTGGAGGAAGGCTTGCGCGGTTCCGGCGGCCATCTGCTCAACGGCGCCATGCATCGCTTCATGGGCGACTACGACCCGAAACTGGAGCGCGCCACCCGCGACGTGGTGAGCCGTGCCATCTATGCCGAGATGCGCGCCGGGCGCACCACGCCGAACGGCGGCGTCTACATCAAGATGGGTCATCTCGGCCCGGCGAAAGTGGCGAAAGAGTTCAAGGGCATGGTGGATCGCTGCCGCGATTGCGGCTTCGATCTGGCCGGCGGCTTGGTCGAAGTGGTGCCGACGGCGCACTATTTCATGGGCGGCGTGGTCTGCGACGTCGATACCGCGACTGAGCGCCACGGCCTGTTCGTTGCCGGCGAGGACGCCAGCGGCATGCACGGCGCCAACCGGCTCGGCGGCAACGGCGTCGCCAATTCCACCGTGTTCGGCGGCATTGCCGGCGACGTGATGCCGCGCTGGATCGCCGCCAATCCCGGCCATCGGGAGCCGGACACGAACGTGCTCGATGCCGAAGTCGCCCGCGCCCAGGAACCGTTCGCGCAAAGACAAAAAGCCGGCGATCTGAATGCGCTGCGCGAAAAGCTGCTCGACTGCATGTGGGACGAAGTCGGCGTGGTGCGCGACCGCTTAAGCATCGCACGCGGCTTAGCGGCGCTCGATGCCATCGAGGCGGAGCTTTTGGCCACCGGCGTCGCCGAGGCCGATTGCCGCTTCAACCTGACCTGGCACGACTGGCTCAATCTGCGCTCGCTCACCGAGATCAGCCGGGTCATTGCGCTCGCCGCGTTGAAGCGCGAGAATTCCCGCGGCGCCCATTTCCGGTCCGATTTCCCGGAACCCGGCGACTTCGCCACCTCGACGTTTACGGTGGCCAGGCAGACCGCAAACGGGATCGAGATCGGCGAACAGCCTGTGCTATTCACCCATGTGAAGCCGGGCGAGACGCTGCTCCGCGACGCGCTCGCTGCCGAATAAATAATCGAGGCGAACATGATTCCGCTCTCCAGCATCCAGCGCACCGCCGAGGATTTGATGGCGAAGGCCGCCATCGAGATTCCGGACGATTATCTCGACGGCCTGCGCCGCTGCGCCGATACCGAAAAGGGCGATCTGTCGTCCTTCGTCATCAAGGCCATGCTGGAGAATTACGAAGCCGCCAAGGAAGATCGCCGCGCCATGTGCGGCGATACGGGGCTGCCGCGCTGGTACGTCAAGATCGGCAACGAGGCGCGCATCGAAGGCGGTCCGGTGGCACTGGAAGCGGCACTGCGCCGCGCCACCGCGCGCGCCACCACCAACGTGCCGCTGCGGCCGAACCGCGTGCATCCGCTGTGGCGCACCGACCACAACAACAATGTCGGCATCGGCGCGCCGGAGATCGAATATGCGTTTCATCCCGACGCCGACTGGATCGAACTCACCACCGTGCACAAAGGCGGCCTGTTCGGCTCGGATTACCGCATGCTGTTTCCCGGCGACGGCATCGAGGGCATCAAGCGCTTCTATCTCGACACCTTGATCGGCTTCGGCAAGCGCGGGCTCGCCTGCCAGCCGGCGATCGTCGGCGTCGGCCTCGGCGGGTCGAAGGACACCTCCATGGTGCTCGGCAAGCAGGCGTCCTGCCTGCGCGTCGTCGGCTCGCGCAACCCCGACCCGAAAATCGCCGCGCTCGAGGAGGAGTTCAAGGAGCTCGGCAATAACATCGGCATGGGCGCCATGGGCTTCGTCGGCTCCTCCATGGTGATCGATTGCCACATCGAAGTCGGCTATTGCCATACCGGCGGCATGCCGATGTCGGTGCACATGTTCTGCCTGTCGTCGCGCCGCGCTTGCGCGCGCATCGGCGCCGACGGCAAGGCCGCCTTCCGCACCGACCCGATGTGGTTCACCGATTACATGCGCCGCGAAACGGTCGAGTGGGAGCGCCAGGCAGCCGAGGCGGCGGAATAGACCGATGTCTGCGGAAACCGCAGTCCAGCGGCAGCTCGATGCCTATAACGCGCGCGACATCGATGCGCTGTTGAAAAGCTACACCGACGATGCGCAGATGTTCGAGCATCCGGCGAAACTCGTCGCGCGTGGCTCGACGGCGTTGCGCGAGCGGTTTCTTGTCCGCTTTGCCGAACCCAATTTGCACGCGCACCTGCTCAACCGCGTCGTCATGGGGAATATCGTGATCGACCACGAGCAGGTGACACGGACGTTCCCGGATGGTCCGGGCACGGTGGAATTGGTGATGATCTACGAAGTGCTGGATGAAAGAATCGCCAAGGCGTGGGTTATTGCCGGAGCGGTGAGTCTCGACGGCAAAGCCAAGCCCCCGACGGCTGACGGTGGATGAAATCATGAGTGACCTGAAAACCGTTCATATCGATTTGCCGGCGCGGACCGAGGATTTGCGCGCGCTGGAGATCGGCTCCGTCGCCTATCTCACCGGCCGCGTCTTCACCGCGCGGGAGGGCGTCTACAAGCGCGCCATCACCGACGGCGCAGGAATGCCGGCGGGCAAGGACGCGCTCGGCATTACCAATTTCCATTGCTCGCCGGCGGCCAGCATCAATCCCGACGGCAGCTATACGGTCGGCGCGGTCACCGCGACAGCGTCGTTCCGCTTCGCGCAATGGCTCGGCGGCTGGTTCAAGATGTCCGGCTGCAACATCATCATCGGCAAAGGCGGCATGACGTCGGCGACCTATCGCGAGCATTTCGTGCCGAACAACGCGGTCTATCTGACCACGGTCGGCTACGGCACCGGCGCGCTCCTCGGCCGCGGCATCAAGCGCGTCGCCGGCGTCTATTGGCTCGAAGAGCTAGGCCTCGCCCAGGCGGTGTGGGTGCTCGACGTGGAAAAATTCGGCCCGTTTTTGGTCGAGAGCGATCTTTCCGGCAATTCCCTGTTCGAGCGCGAGAACGCCAAAATCGCGCCCGGGCTCGACAAGCTCTATGCCGGCACCAGGCCGGCGACGTTACGCCGCTACGGCGAGACCGACGACAAGACCGAGGAAGTCATTTGAGCCACCGCTCGATGACCGCGCGGGGAGACGAAGATGAAGAACGCCGACCGATCGAAAGCGAGTTTGCCGTCTTTGCGGCATGTTTCAGTCTCGGCGATCTTGGCTATTGCGGCGCTGCCGTCGCAACGCGCCGGCGCCGATGAGGTGCGCCACACGGCGTTCCCCAGCGTGCTGGTGGGAAGGTGGGCGCCGAGCGCCGAGCTGTGCGCGGCGAAGGACAACTCGGCCATCGCCATCGCGGCAGACGGCTACAGCACCGCCGACGGCAAATGCAGCGTTCGCTGGATCGTCGAGACGGCCGGCTCGCGTGGGCCGAACTACGCCGTGCACGCCCAGTGCGAGGGCGATGGGCAAGCGGCCAGGGCCGACGTCGTCAATATGATTCTGCGGCCCGAGGGCAACGACCGGGCGTCGATCGGCAAATCCTTCACCGATCTGAAAGCTTATCTGCGTTGTCCGGCCGACTGAGCCCTATATTCGCAGGTCGCGCAAAAGCAGGCATCGGAGATCGACATGAGTTCGGCGGTTCTCTCGTGCCTGATCTTTGTATTGACCCTCGGCGGCATCGTGCTCGGCGCCTTGCTGCGCACCACGTTACCGCAACATCATCTCAGCAAGGATTCCCAGGACGTCGTGCGCCTCGGCGTCGGCCTGATCGCGACCATCGCCGCGCTGGTGCTCGGTCTGTTGATCGCGGCGGCCAAAGGCTCGTTCGACACCCAGAGCGGCCAGGTCAGGCAGATCGCCGCCGATATCATTTTGCTCGACAGGTTGCTGGAGCAATACGGCCCGGAAGCGCTGCCGATCCGCAGCCAGATGCGCAGCGTCATCAGGCCGTTCGCCGACCGGCTTTGGCACGAAAAGGCGACAGCGACGGCCACGCCGTTCGAAACGGACGCCTCGGCGGAAAAAGTCTATCTCGCCATTCAAGCGCTGGCGCCGAGCAACGATGTCCAGCGTTCGCTGCAGGCTCGCGCCGCGCAGATCAGCACCGATCTGGTGCAGACCCGCCTGTTGCTGTTCGTCGAATCCGACGGCGCCATTCCGGCGCCGTTTATCGCCATCCTGGCGTTCTGGCTCATCATCATATTCGCAAGCTTCAGCCTGTTCGCCGCGCTCAACGTGACGGTGTTCGCCTTCCTGTCGCTGTTTGCGCTGTCGGCGTCATGCGCGATCTTCTTGATCCTGGAGCTGAGCCAGCCGTTCACCGGCTTGCTGATGATCCCCAGCGCACCGCTGCGCAACGCCCTTGCGCCGCTCGGCTGACAACCGAAGGACCGCGCCTCAACTGTGCTCGCGATACCAGCGCTCGGCGCCCGGATGGAGCGGCACGTCCATCGGCGTCGAATCGGACTCGCGGACCATGTGCAGCGCCGTGTCGCCGGTGCCTTTCTCGAACGGCACCTCGGCTTCGCGCGCCGCGAGCGCGCCGCAGATGTCGTAGGCCATCTGTTCCGGCAGCGCCGCGCTGGTGTAGATCGGCCAGCCGCTGAAATCGAGCGTATCGAAATCGCGCTGCAAGCCGGGAAAGCGCGCTTTCGGCAGCACCACCCGCCGCCATCCCAACCGCCCGAGCGCATCGAACTCGGCGGGCGCGATCTCGAGTGGCACGAGACCCGCCGCCAGCGCCTGGTTCAGCCACACCTTGATGCCCTCGTCGAACACCGCGTCGATCTCGCCGCGCGCCAACGGATCGAGGCGGCGCACGTCGGACGGCCCGCCACAGGTGATGATGCGGCCGCCCCAGGCCTCGATGTCCTCGAGTTTCAAGCCATGGAGCGCGAAGGCCTGCTCGATCAGGACCAGGGTCGAGTGCGTCGGGTCTTCGCGCACCGAGACGCGCAGCGGATACCGCTTCGCCTTGATGTCCGCGACCGAACCAATGCCGGTCTTCGGGTGAACCATGAAGACGAAGCGATCCCAGCTCGGATAGGAAGCGATGATGCGCAGCGGCAGCGCGGTGTCGAACAAGCCGACGCCGCGATAGGCTTGGGTGAGCAGCGCCGATGGATTGACGAAGGCGGCTTCGATGCCGCCCTTGGCCACTTCCTCGGCCAGGATGGCGGAGCCGGTGGCGAGCCGCAGCCAGGGCCGGAACGCTTCGCCCGAGCCGCTGCCGACCGTGATGACCATGTCGCGATTGCCGCCGTAAGGCGTCGCCGGATTGCCGGCGATATGCAGGCCGATCTCCCACAAAGTTTTGGCACGCACGAAATTTGCGCCTTTCGGCAACGGTTCCATGGCAAGCATCTCCAATCAGGATGAAAGGTACCGCGCGTCGACCACCCGAATGAATGGCCGCGCCGCGGTCGGATCGACTTCAACAAGGGCGCCGGCGGGTATCGCCCTGGTGATATCGATAGCGAAACCCGAGATCATGGTGAAGTCGGCGAGCGCCGCGCCCTGCACCATGATCGGATTGACGCGATTGAGCACCAGCGCCGCCGGCACGATGCCGCGCGCCTGCATCTCATAGAGCATCCACGCCGTGGCGACGCCGCCCTTGGCGGCATCGAGCACCAGCACGCGATCGCGATAGCTTGCGCCGGCGAGCTTGTGCTCCGGGCGCGAGAACACGCCGCGCACGCGGTCGAGATCGTAGCGCGCCGAAAAACCGTCGCTGGCGACCAGCGCCGGCGCCTGAACTTTGCGGCCCATGGCCGCGGCGGCGTAAAAAATTGCCGCCGTCATGGGCCGAGCTTCCCGCCGGCGCAGGCCGCGGCGACGCAGGCTTGCATCGACAAGAGCGCCGGCTGGTAGCCGTAGCCGCCGAGAATGTTGGTCAGCTTCGCCGAATTGGTCGCCAAGCGGCGCCAGCCGTTGGCTTCGGCCATTTCCCGCGCGTAGCTTTGATAAAAGCACATCCCCGACAGCACGGTGCCGCCGGCGGCCTCGATCCGCGCGGTCAGCCCCATGCGGTCGGCATCGGCCTTGACCTGCGGGCTGGTCACCGCGAACAGCGGCACGCCGGCGCGGCGGCCGTCGAGCATCGCCGCCAGCGTCTGCATCTCCATCAGGCTGAGCTGCGGCGCCGCGAACACGACAACATCGATCGCGTCGATCGTGGCGCGATAGTGTTTCAGAAAAGCGCGCACGTCGGCTTCGCCGACGCCGTGCTTGGGCAATGCGGCAGCAACGACGTCGTCGATGCGCATCGCCTCCGGCGTGATGCCGGCCATGTGGAACAGCGCCACCGAGCCGTAGCTCGCCAGCGCCGCGCCGAAATGTTTCATTTCATCGGACGACGGAACGTGATCGACGCCGGTCAGCGCCGGCACCTGCCAATAATCGCCGGCGAGCCGTCCGACGATGCCGCCCAGCGCGCCCCAGTCGCTCAGCTCGCGCGGCGTCCAGGACAGCTCGACCACAAGCGTCGCCGCACGCCGCGGCGCGAGATGATAGCCATAGCGCGGCGTGCGCCCGGTCATGGCCGCGCTCAGCGCCGACGGGCCGCCTTCGAAATTCGAGCGGGCGCCGCAGACGCTATTGGCATAGATGACAACCCCGGTATCGCCATAGGCGCAATGCTCGCCGCGCACCGGCGGCATGATGGTCTGATAATTGATGCAGGTGTCGGTCATCAGCACGCCGAGCGCCTCGAAGGCCGCGATCGCGCGGCGTTCGAGATCGAGCATCCACGGCTCTTGCTTCAGCCGCGCGGCGGCCGCGAAATCGGTGCCGCGCGGATCGGTAATGGTCGGAATGCGGACCAGCCGCTGCTGGCGCGGCAGCGCGGCCCAGCGTTCCAGCCATTCGACGCCGGCGAGACCTAACGATTCGGTGTCGGCCATGATGTGGGCCTGGCCGACCGGCACGAAATCCTCGGCGCCGAGATAATCGCCGACCTTGATCTGATGCTCGATCGCCCATTGCCGCAGCGGACCGGCTGCCCCGGCGCGCATCGCCTGTTCTTCGTCGGTCAAGCGCACGGCTTATGGCGCCGTCACTCCGGCGGCCTTGATCAACGGCACCCATTTGTCGATTTCGGCGTTGACCAATTGACGCAGCGCCTGCGGCGAGCGCTGCGCGGGCGGCGGAATGTCGGCGCCGATCTCGGCGAGCCGCTTGGCAATCGTCGGATCTTCCATGGCCTTCTGCATGGCCGCATTGATGCGCTCGATGATCGCCGGCGGCGTGGACTTCGGCATGAACAGCGCCGTCCAGGCCACGGTCTGCAATTGCGGCAGGCCGGCCTCGTTCGCCGACGGCACATTGGGTATCGACGGCGCCCGCGCCGGCACGGTGACGACAATGGCGTTTTCGCCGGCGTTGAGGATATGCGGCGTCGCGGTGACGACCTGATCGAACAGCGTATCGATCTGGCCGCCGAGCAGATCGTTGGTCGCTTCCGACAAACCGCGATAAGGCACGTGGGTCAGATCGGCGCCGGTCAGGTGATTGAACAGCAACAGCGTCAAATGCGAGATCGAGCCGACGCCGGCGCTGCCCATGGTCGCCTTGCCTTTGTTGGCCTTGGCCCAGGCGATGACCTCGTCGAGGTTGTGGGCCGGCAAGGTTTTACGCGTCACCAGCACCATCGGCGTGGAGGCCACCAGAATGACCGGCTCGAAATCGGTCCGCGGGTCGTAAGCGAGATTCTTGTAAATGCCGAGACTGGCGGCGTGGGTGCCGAGATTGCCCATGACCATGGTGTAGCCGTCGGGCGTGGCGCGCGCGACTTTGGTCGCGCCGATCGTGCCGCCGGCGCCGGTGACGTCTTCAATGATGACCTGCTGGCCGAGCATCGGACTGATGGCTTGCGCCATGACGCGTCCCAAAATGTCGGTCGGTCCGCCGGCGGCAAACGGCACGACCATGGTGATGGTCCGGGTCGGATAACGATCGTCGGCCCGCGCCGCCGCGGCAATGGCGGTGAAAATCAAGGCGGCCGCGATGGACCGCATCCAGGTGCCGCTCATAGTGTGTCCCCCACGCGATGAAGCCAAAAAGCAACCGTTCATCCGGCAACTTCGTACGGCACCTGCGTCGGGCCGTAGCGCTCGACCACCGTGTTGGTGGCGCGATCGTATTGATGCTGCAGCACCGTGCCCTCGCCGAGCTTTTGGCTGCGCACGATGATCGCCACCGAGCGCGTCGGACCGCCATGCTCGGCATGGATGGCGCGCGGCGCCACCAGGTCGACCTTGCCTTGGGAGCCGGTCGTCACCGAAGCGAGCTTGACCTCGGCGTGGCCCGGCCGGCTGCCGTCGTCGACGCGCTCGAAGCGCTCGAGACTTTCGGTGCCGTCGAGCACGCCATAGAGCACCCAGGCGTCGGCGTGATCGTGCACGCTGCCGGTGCGGCCGGGCATGCGCACCACGCCGTTGACCACGAAGGCGTAGTCCGGATCGACATAGAGCAGCAGATTCTTGCGGCCTTCGGTTGACGGCCATTGCGCCGAATGGGCTTTCAGCGTTTCGTCCAGCACCAGCCGTTCGAGCAGCGGCTTCGCCTTCTCCATGCGGCGCGGATCGTCGGCTTCCGCCGCCCAGATGGCGCGCAAGTCGCGAATGAATTTTTCGAAAACCGGCAAACGTTGCGCGGCAAGATTTGGATTGGTCACGACAGTTCTCGCTATTCGTAGAGCGGCTCGCCCTCGACCGTGCAGCGGCGCAACAGCCGGCGTTCCTCTTTCGGAAAATCGGTGCGGGCGTGGATGGTGCAGCGGTTGTCCCACATCAGAAAGTCGCCGAGCTGCCAGACGTGCTCGAAGATGAACTCGCGGCGCTCGCCGATTTCGTAGAGCTGGTTGAGAACGTCATCGCTGTCCTGTTGGCTCATGCCCTCGATGCGTGTCGTCATCAGCCGATCGACGAACAAGGTTTTGCGCCCGGTATCGGGGTGGGTGATGAAGACCGGGTGCGCGTGATGCGGAATGCCGCTGATGTCGCCCGACGAATTGGCCTGCTTGGCGCGATTATATTCGTGGATGTGCAGCGCCTTCCTGCCCTTGAGCTTCTCTTTCAGCACCGGCGGCACCGCCTCATAGGCCTTGTACATATTCGAGAACATCGTGTTGCCGCCGCGCGACGGCAGTTCGAGCGCATAGAGGAACGTGTATTTGTAGGGCCGCGCCGAATAGCCGGAATCGATGTGAAACCAGAATTCGCCCTCGCCGAAGGCGCCGATCGGCTTGCCGTCCACTTTGATGTTGCTGACCAGCAGCACCTTTTCGTTGTCCTGCTGGATGCCCTCGGCGCGGGTGCGCAGCGCCTCGGGCGCCTTCTTGCGGGTGCCGAGATCGCCGAAATAGGTGGCAAAGCGCAGCTGGTCGTCCTGCGACACCTGCTGGCCGCGGAACACCAGCACCAGGTGCTTGCCCCAGGCGTCCTTGATGGCGCGCACCTCTTGCTCGGACAGCGGCTTGGACAGATCGACCCCGCTGATCTCGGCACCGCAGGCCGGCGACAACGGCTTCACCTCGATCTTGGACGTGACCTCGATCGTATCGTGCATGGGGCGCTTCCTCTGCGGCCAACGTCGGCTTCACGCCGGCCGACTTGATGTAAGATGTACCGCGACCAGCCAGGGGTCACAAGAAGGCGCCCGCGCCGACCGGAGGAAACAGCCATGCGCAAAGTGATTGCACTTGCCCTCGCCTTTCTCGCGGCCGGGACGCTTCCCGTCCCGGCCGAAAACTATCCGTCGCGCACGATCACCATCGTGGTGCCCTATCCGGCCGGCGGCCCGACCGACACGCTTGCCCGCATCCTGGCCGAGCGCCTGCAGGGCGCGCTCAGCCAGAGCGTGATCGTCGAGAATATCGGCGGCGCCGGCGGCAGCATCGGCGTCGGCCGCGTGGCGCACGCCGCGCCCGACGGCTACACGCTGAGCATCGGCCACACCCAGACCCACGTGTTCAACGCCTCGATCCTCAAGCTCGACTACGACGTGGTGACCGATTTCGCGCCGATCGCGCTGCTCGCCGACACGCCGATCTGGATCGTGACGCGGAAATCGCTGCCGGTCGACGACGTCAAAAGCTTCATCGCCTGGCTCAAGAGCCAGAACGGCAGGGCGACGATGGGGACGGTCGGCATCGGCAGCCCGTCGGAATTCGCCGCGCGAATTTTCATGCGCGAGACCGGCACGTCGTTTCAGCTGGTGCCTTATCGCGGCGCCGCGCCGCTGATTCAGGACATGCTCGGCAATCACATCGATTTCGCTTTCGGGCAGGCGGCGGGCTACATAACGAACGTCGAGAGCGGCCAGTTCAAGGCGCTCGCCGTCTTGCAGCCCAAGCGCTGGTGGGCGGCGCCCGACGTGCCGACGCTCGATGAGCTCGGCTTCAAGGACATCGACGTGACCTTCTGGCACGGCCTGTGGGCGACCAAGGGCACGCCGCCGGACGTCATCGCCAAGCTCAATGCCGCCGTCCGCGTCACCTTGGCCGATGTGACGGTGCAGGACCGCTTCAAGAAAGTCGGCCAGGAAGTCTGGCCGGTCGAATATCAGACGCCGCAGGCGCTGGCGGCAAAACAGCAGGCGGAACTGGCCAGGTGGACGCCGGTCATTCTGGAGTCCGGCATCAAGGCGGACTGAGATGGGCGCGCTCGATTCGCTTGAACCGATCGAAAAGGCCAGCAGGGATGCGCTGGTTGCGCTGCAGCTCGATCGCCTGAAGGCGACGCTGCATCAGGCTTACGAGCGTGTGCCGCATTACAAGAAGAAGCTCGACGCCGCGGGCGTGCATCCATCCGATCTGAAAGAGCTCGGCGATCTGGCGAAATTCCCGTTCACCACCAAGGACGATTTGCGGCAGAATTATCCGTTCGGCATGTTCGCGGTGCCGATGGCCGACATCGTGCGCATCCACGCTTCCAGCGGCACCACCGGCAAGCCGACGGTCGTCGGCTACACCAAGGGCGACATCGACACCTGGTCGCGCTTGATGGCGCGCTCGATCCGCGCCGCCGGCGGCCGCTCGACCGACAAGATTCATGTCGCTTACGGCTACGGCCTGTTCACCGGCGGGCTCGGCGCCCATTACGGCGGCGAGTTTTTGGGCGCCGCCGTCATTCCGGTCGGCGGCGGCTTCACCGAGCGGCAGGTGCAGCTCATTCGCGATTTTGCCCCCGACATCATCATGGTGACGCCGTCCTATATGCTGGCCATCGCCGACGAGTTCGAGCGCCAGGGATTTTCGCCCGCCGACTGCAGCCTGCGGCTGGGCATTTTCGGCGCCGAGCCGTGGACCGAAACCATGCGCGCGGAGATCGAGAAGCGCATGGGGCTGCGGGCGCTCGATCTCTATGGCCTGTCGGAAGTCATGGGGCCCGGCGTGGCGCAGGAATGCGCCGAGACGCGCGACGGGCTGACGGTCTGGGAGGACCACTTTTTCCCGGAAATCATCGATCCGGACACCGGCCGCGTCTTGCCCGACGGCGAGACCGGCGAGCTCGTCTTCACCTCGCTGACCAAGGAGGCGATGCCGGTCATCCGCTATCGCACCCGCGATTTGACAAAACTGCTGCCGGGCACGGCGCGCACCATGCGCCGCATCGAGCGCGTCAAAGGCCGCAGCGACGACATGCTGATCATTCGCGGCGTCAACGTCTTTCCCTCGCAGATCGAGGCGGTGCTCGGCCGTGAGCCGCAGCTGGCGCCGCATTACGTCCTGGAAGTGAGCCGGCCGCACACGCTCGACGAGCTCGACGTGCTGATCGAGATGCGGCCCGAGCTTGCCGGCAAATTGGGCGCCAAGGAAAATGCGGCGCTGGCCAAGCAAGCCGAGCACCTGATCAAGGCCTATGTCGGCGTCACCGCCACGGTGCGCGTCCTCGAGCCGGGCACCATCGAGCGTTCGCAAGGCAAGGCCAAGCGGGTCATCGACCGGCGGCCGAAAAGCTGAAATGCCATGCCGCTTGGAATATTGAAGGGATTGGCGCGATGAGTGTCGATAGCGCTGCGGCCGAACTGCAGTCCGCCGGCCTCGATCAGCGCGCGGTCGCCGAATGGATGACGGCGACGCCAAAGCGCACCGGCGATTATTACGTCGACCGGCCGCGTTATTCGCGGTTCTGGCAGCTCGGCGGCGATCTCATCGCCCGGCTGCCGAAGAAGCCTGAGCGCAGCGCGGGCGAGGCGCGCGCGGCCCAGTCCATTCTCGCCGCCGCGCGCGAGCAGCGCGAGCATTTCCTCGCCGCCCACGCCGAGACGCTTTACGACGAGCTGACGCACGACCGCTCCCGCTTCATTCGGCTGGAAGATCTGGTCTACGCCGCGGCCACGGCCGTCCCCGGCCTGACGCCGACCGCAGCCCAAGTCGCCGCCGAGGCCGAGCACTTGCAGGGCGACAAGGACGGCGTCGAGATCGACCAGGGCATTTTGCTTGCGCACGTGCTCGCCAGCGAAACCGCCGGCCGGCATCTGTGCCATGCCATGCTATTGCCGCGGCGGGAGACGGCGGAACGCCTGCACGCCTTCGCCGCCGACGGGCGCCTTGATCTCGGCAAGGTCAGCGTCGAGCGCCGCGGCAAGGCCGCCATCGTCACCTCGAAGAACGAACGCTTCCTCAATGCCGAGGACGACACCACGCTGGACGCCATGGAGACCGCGGTCGACGTCGCCATCCTCGATGCCAAGACCGACATTGCCGTGCTGCGCGGCGGCGAGGTCGAGCATCCAAAATATCGCGGCAAAAAACTGTTCGGCGCCGGCATCAATCTGACGCATCTTTATCGCGGCCAGATTCCGTTTGTCTGGTTTTTGCGGCGCGACCTCGGCTTCGTGCATAAATTCTTCCGTGGCGTGGCACGGCCCGAACTCTTGCCCGACGACGTCCATGGCACGGCCATCGAGAAGCCATGGATCGCCGCCGTCGACGGCTTTGCCATCGGCGGCCATTGCCAGATCCTGCTGACCATGGACTACGTGCTCGCCGCCAACGACGCCTTTATGACGTTGCCGGCGCGCAAGGAAGGCATCATCCCGGGCGCCGCCAACCTGCGCCTGCCGCGCTTCACCGGCGACCGCATCGCCCGCCAAGCCATCCAATATGAGCGCAAGCTCGTCTGCGACAGCCCGGAAGGCCGCCTGATCTGCGACGAGATCGCGCCGGCCGGCGACATGGACGCAGCGCTCGAGCGGGTCATCGCCGGGCTGACCAGTTCCGGCGCGGTCAGCGCCACGTCGAACCGCCGCGCGCTGCGCATCGGGCAGGAGACGCTCGACACATTCCGGATGTATTTTTCCGCTTACGCGCGCGACCAGGCCTATTGCCATTTCAGTCCCGCGCTGATCGCCAATCTGGAGCGCGAGTGGAACGCGCATAATCGGAAAGTCTGACATGCGCGGCACGCGGTGCTCTGCGTTTGCCGAGATGTGAATTGGACAAATCCAAAACTAGATTGCAACTCTGCCAACATTACAAAACGTTATGGTGCAATGCGCGGCGGCCTGTGGCTATGAGCTTCGGCCGGGGCGACCGCAGCGAGTCACCATGCCGAATGCCATCGAGCGCTACGCCAGTAAAGTTCCCGAAATCACCCTCATATTCTGGATCATCAAAATCGCCGCGACGACGCTGGGCGAGACCGGCGGCGACACCGTCACCATGACGCTGAATTGGGGCTATCTCGTCGGCACCGCGCTGTTTGTTGCGCTCCTGGTCGCGCTTGTCGTCTGCCAGATCGTGGCGAAAAAGTTTCATCCCTTTCTCTATTGGGCCACGATCGTAGCATCGACCACCGCCGGCACCACCATGGCGGACTTCGCCGATCGCTCCTTGGGCATCGGCTATGCCGGCGGGTCGTCGCTGCTATTCATCTGCGTCATCGCCACGCTCGCCGCGTGGTACCGGTCGGAAGGCTCCATAGCGGTCGCCACGGTCAGCACGCCGAGAGTGGAAGCATACTATTGGGTGGCCATCACCTTCTCGCAGACGCTCGGAACCGCGCTCGGCGACTGGATGGCCGACGGCACCGGCTACGAACACGGCGCATTGGTATTCGGCGCCGGATTGGCGGTGCTCGCCGCCGCCTATTGCTTCACCAATATCTCGCGGGTCTTCTTGTTCTGGGCCGCCTTCATCCTGACGCGGCCGCTTGGCGCTTCGGTCGGCGATTTCCTCGACAAGCCGGTGAGCGCCGGCGGCCTGGCCTTCAGCCGCCCGATCGCCTCGGCGATCATTGCGGCTTTCATCATCTTTTGTATCCTCGTCCTGCCGCAGCGGGCGGGCCAGCATCCGGGCGAACCCGCGACGGCGAGACTATGATCCAATTCAATTGAATCGGATCATAGTCTAGGTTTTTGTTTGAGCATGATCTTATCCGAAAACCGGTTTCCACTTTTCGGGATCATGCTCTAACGGCGGCGCGTCAGATCACCTGCCGCAGGAATGTGCGCTCCTCAGACAGAATGAAGCGCTCGGTTTGCGCCAGCGCGAAGTTGGCGGCGCCGGCGCTGTCGGCCTTCAGCCGAGCCCGGTAGGCCTCGTAGGCCGCGAGACTCGCAAACGAAATCAGCCCATAGGCGATGTTGTCGCTGCCCTCGTGCGGCAGCCAATAACCGACAACGTCGCCGCCGCACTGCGGAATGATTTTCAGCCAATTGCGGGCATAGGCCTCGAAGCCGTCGCGCTTATAGGGATCGAGCTGATAGCGGATGAACACGGTGATCGTCATCGCGGCCTCCCGTCGATAGCGATGCCGATTGTGCCGGATCGTGCCGCCGCAATGTTTCGGCCGCCAACGTAATGTGAAAAATTCCGGACAATGACGCGCCGACACGTCCGGGCACACCGCACTAATAAAAGAACACGTCCGTCCGGCTGGCGCCGACGCGCCAGGGCCCCGTTCCGGAAAACACGCGGCGGTCGCGGGCGCGGTGTACGATCGCGGGATCGAACCACGCATCGTCGAGCACGATGATGCCGCCCGGCCGCACGAATTGCTCGGCGCGCCGGAAACAGGCGCCGCGCGACAGCACGGCGCGGCGGTCGGCTTCATTGCATTTGCCGAGCGCCCAGCCGTCGACGACGACCACGTCAAACGGCCTGTCGAGCGCCAGACAATACGGCGAATCGTCGAGAGGCGGCTCGCGGCCGGCCTCCCGAACCTCTATCGCAACGTTGGTCAATCCGCGCTTTAGCGCGGCCGCGGTCACGGTTCGCGCCCACCTGCCGTTGTGCTCGACACTGGCGACGGAGCTGGCCCGATTGGCAAAGAACAAAGTGGACCCGCCGCAGCCATACTCGAAGACGTCATGGTGCGGCTCGATCCAGGTCTCGAGGAATTCGATCGCCGAAAACGTAAACCACGGCAGACCGCTGACGATCGGCGGCACGAACAGATTGGCAAAGTAGCGACGCGCGTGACGCGGCTGGCTGGCATGAGCTGCCACGAGCCGTAGAATTTTTGCGAATTTCGAGCCGCGCATGAAAATCCAAGCTACGCGAGTTCAAGCGCGCACAATCCGGCGCACGCTGGTGATTTCGCTGCCGGCGCCGCGGATGCGCGAGACGGCCTCGGCAATCGGCTCAATCGCGACCGCCATGTGATAAGCGTTGGCATGCAGCAGCGTCTCCCGGTCGCGCACGATGGCGACGTGGCCTTTCCAGAAAATCAGATCGCCGCGCTTGAGCGCCGAGAGATCGGCGGCCACCGCCGTGCCCAACGCCGCTTCCTGCATGTCGCTGTCGCGCGGGCATATGACGCCGCAGGCGGTCAGCGCGACCTGGACGAGGCCTGAGCAATCGAGACCGAGCGCGGTCTTGCCGCCCCACAGATAAGGCGCACCAAGGAAGCGCTCGGCGACGGCAACGAAATCCGTTTCATTCCAGCCGAGCGGCGCGAGGTGTGCGGCCGGCAGATAGGCGCCGGACGGCGTTACCGCCATGCGATCCTCGATGCGCGCGATGACAAGACGCGCGCCGAGCGGCAGCGCTTCGAGCGGCGGCAATTTGATCGACGGGCCGGGGAATACCAGCGTGCGCAGCGCGGTCACCTTGTGGGTCGGCGCCGCGCCGGGCGGCGCCAGCGCGTTCTCCGGCAGCCAGCCGACATAGCCGTCCGCGGCGAGCTGTCCCCAGGCCCAGCCCTCGCCATTGGCATCGTAGATGGTGACGCGCTCGCCCTTGAGCGCCTCGGTGTCGAGCGGCGCGTCGGGCCGTGGCTCGCGGCGCAGCGGCGCCTGCGGGTCGATGACGTCGCGCTCGCGGCCTTCGACATAGCGCGCCGCCTGCACTTGGCCTTCGAGATGTTTTGCTGCCAGATCGGCGCGGGCCGGGGTGACGCGAGGATCCAAGGCGGGCATTTTTGTTCGCTCAGCCGTAGCGGGCGGCGAGCAGCGCATAGAGCGCGCGCGCCGCCTGACACTCGCCGCCTTCCGGCCGGCCCGGCTTGGCGGCCGCCGTCCAGGCGAACAGGTCGACATGCAGCCAGGATTTGGCGCCCACGAAGCGGCGCATGAACAGCGCCGCGGTGATGGCGCCGCCCTGGCTGCCGCCGACATTGTTGATGTCGGCGACCTTGGATTCCAGCATCGCCTCGTAGGGCCGCCACAGCGGCAGGCGCCACAGCGGATCGTTCTCGCTCGCCGCGCAGCCCATCAGCTCGCTCGCCAAGGCATCGTCGTCGGTGAAAAACGCCGGCACGTCGGGGCCGAGCGCGACGCGGGCGGCGCCGGTCAGCGTGGCGAAATCGGCGATCAGCTCCGGCTTCTCCTCGTCAGCCAGCGCCAAAGCATCGGCAAGGATGAGCCGGCCTTCGGCGTCGGTATTGCCGATCTCGACCGAAATGCCCTTGCGCGAGGTGTAGATGTCGCGCGGACGGAAGCTTGCGCTGGCGATGGAATTCTCCACCGCGGGAATGAGCACGCGCAGCCGCAGCTTCAAGCCGCGCGCCATGATCATGTGGGCGAGCGCCAGAGCCGTCGCGGCGCCACCCATGTCCTTCTTCATGTTGAGCATGCCGGCGTCGGGCTTGATGTCGAGGCCGCCGGTATCGAAGCAGACGCCCTTGCCCACCAGCGTGACCCGCGGGTGCTGGCTGTCGCCCCACACCATGTCGATCAGTCGCGGCGCCGCCGCCGGTGCCGCGGCACGGCCGACGGCGTGGATCAAGGGGAAATTCTGTGCCAACAGATCGTCGCCGACGATGGCGCGGATTTCGGCGCCGTGCGACGCCGCGAGTTTTTGCACCGCCGCTTCGAGATCGGCCGGCCCCATGTCGTTGGCCGGCGTGTTGATGAGGTCGCGCGCCAAGGTGACGGCTTCGGCGATGTGCGAAAGCTCGTCGCGGTCGAGGCTTTGCGGCAGTGCGAGCTTGACCTGATGACCGTTGGCTTTGCGGTAGCGCGTGAAGCTATAGGCGCCAAGCGCCACGGCGAGCGCGGCAAGCCGCCCATCGTGCGGCGCGTTGGCGAAGCGATAGACGCCGTCCGGCAATAGCTGCGGCAGGCGGCCGGGCAGGAACAAATCCTTCACGTCGTCGGGCGCCTCGATGCCGAACAGCACGCCGCCGAGCCCGTTTTTCCCCGGCAGCAGCAGATGGCGCCCGGCCTTGGGCTCAAAGCCCGCCACATCGGCAAAGGCGCGCGCCTCGGTGTCGAGGCTTGCGCGCACGTCGGCATAAGTCGCCGCCGTGACGAACCAGATCGGGACCGCGTCCGCCGTCCCGCCGGCAACAAAGATCGAGTTCAATGCCGCGCCCTCGCTTGTCCCCAAAAAAGTCAGGCCCTGCTAGCACGCCGGTCGGCGATGGTGAAGCGCGGTTCCCCGCGTCAGGCGATGGCGCGCTGCGCCCGGCTGTGGCGCACGCCATAAAGCCAATAGACCGCGAGCCCGAGCAGGAGCCACAGCCCGAAGCGCAGCCAGGTATCGAGCGGCAGCCCGAGCATCAGCAGCAAGGCCGACGCCGCGCCGAGCGGCGCTACGACATATACCGCCGGCGTCCGGAACGGCCGCAGCGCAGCCGGCTCCCGGATGCGCAGCACCAATACGCCGACGCAGACCAGGGTGAACGCGAACAGGGTGCCGATGCTGACCAGCTCGCCCACCAGGCCGATCGGCAACAGTCCGGCGAGGACAGTAACGGTGCTGCCGGTGATCAGCGTGGTGATGTAGGGCGTGCGGAACCGCGGGTGCACTTTGGCGGCCACCGGCGGCAACAGGCCGTCGCGCGCCATCGCATAGACGATGCGCGGCTGGCCCAAAATGCCGACGAGGATCACGGAGGTTAGACCGAGGATGATGCCGAGCTTCATGATCGGCGCCAGCCATTTCAGCCCGATGGCATTGATGCCGACGGCGATCGGATCGGGCACGTTGAGCCGGTCGTACGGCACGATGCCGGGCAGCACGACGCCGACGGCGAGGTAGAGAACCGTGCACAGCGCCAGCGACCCGAGAATGGCGATCGGCATGTCGCGCTTCGGATTTTTCGCCTCTTGCGCGGTCGTCGACACGGCGTCGAAGCCGATATAGGCGAAGAATACCACGGCGGCGCCGCGCACCACGCCGCTCCAGCCGAATTGGCCGAAGCCGGCATTGGGCGGAATGAAATCCCCTTGCGGATTGCTCGCCGTCACCCAATTCGCGGTGTTGAAATGCGGCGCGGCCGCGGCAATGAACAACAGGATGATGGCAAGCTTGATGGCGACGATGACGTTGTTGACGCGGGCCGACTCGTGGATGCCGATCAGCACCAGCGCGGTGACGCCGCCGACGACGAGCATGGCCGGCGCATTGACGATCGTGCCGGTGACTTGCCACGCCTCATGGGCGGCGTCGTAGGCAAGCGGCGCGCCCGCATAAGCGGCGGGGATGGCAATACCTAAATCGTTCAGAAAACTCACCACATAGCCCGACCAGCCGATCGCCACGGTCGCGGCGCCGAGCGCATATTCGAAGATCAGGTCCCAGCCGACCACCCAGGCGACGAACTCGCCCATCGTCGCATAGGCATAGGTATAGGCGCTGCCGGCGATCGGCACGGTCGAGGCCATCTCGGCGTAGCACAGCCCGGCACAGGCGCAGGCGAAGCCGGCGAGGACGAACGACAAGGTGATTGCCGGACCGGCATTGGCCGCGGCGGCGTGTCCGGTCAGCACGAAGATGCCGGCGCCGATGATGTCGCCGATGCCGAGCGACACCAGGGTGAGAGCCGTAAGGCTGCGCTTGAGCGGAATGCCGTCGTGGGTTGTCAGCCGCTGGAAGTCGGCCTCTTCGGCTTCGGCCTGCAGGCTGGCAACCGATTTGCGGACAAAATAATTCGTCATCGCAACGCTCGCGGTGAACGGACGACAACGAACGAAAGCGCGCTAAGTTTCACGAAGCAGCCGGCCAAGGCGGCGCCGGCGCTTTTACGGGCTCGCGTTCCTGCAGCAAATGGGCCGGCCGGCCGCGCCGCCCGCACCGGCCGCGCCGGCTATTGCATCGCCGTCTTCTTCACATAGGGCCCGAGCTTTTTGGCGGCGTCATGGACGTAGCTGAGATCGACCACGTCATCGACCTTCACCGAGCCGTCGATCAGTTTGCTGTCGAGGAAGAACTGCCATGACATCTGCAGCGACGGCATGTCGAGCTTGCCGTCCGGATCGACCGCCTGCGAAATGATGGCGCGATGCACGGCCGGATCCTTGATGAAGGAATATTCGGTGAGGATCTTGACCACCTCGTCGGCATTGGGGCCGGCGATGTGGCCGTCCTTGAGCGCGTCGTTGTAGAAGCGCATGGCCTTGACCAGCGCCACCATGAATTTCTTGGCATTGTCGGGCTGGTCTTGCGCGAATTTCGGGCTGTAGAACACCACCGCGGTCTGACAATCCGGCAACACCTCATCGATGCCGATAAGCCGCTTCGCGGTGCCGAGCTTGAGCACCTCGGTGACCGTCGGCTCGACCGTCAGGCTGGCGTCGATCGCCTTGTTGGCGTAGGCGGCGATCTGGTTGGGAAAGCCGAGGAACACCGGATCGATATCGCCATAACTCAATCCATTCTTCACCAGCGCGTAGTTCATGATGGCGTTTTCGCTGTTGCCATTGGCCGACATGGCGACTTTGAGACCCTTGAAGTCCTTCAGGCTCTTGACCTTGCCGCTGTCCAACAGATCGCTGCGCACCATGATGGCCTGAAAGCCGTAGCCCTTGGCGTTGCGCGCCTTGTCGGACACGATCTTGATGCCGATGCCGCGCTTGACCGCGTTGTAGAGCCCGGCCGAGGTGGCGCCCGAGCCGACGTCGACTTCGCCGGAGCCGAGCGACGGAATCATCTTCGCCGCCGAATCAAAGCGCACGAATTTCACCTTCAGCCCCTGCTCGGCGTAGTAGCCCATGGCGTCGGCGATAAAGAGCGGCGCATCGCTGGCGGAGCCGATGGTGCCGATGGTCAGCTCCTGCGCCTGGACGCGGCCGGCAAGCCCGAGCGCCGCGACAAGAGCGAAGGCTGTAACCAGCCATCGGTGAACGTTACGCGTCGCGGCCATGTGCATCTCCTCGATCAAATCCGAATTCCCGCCGGCCCGGGGATGAGCGTAACATGATGGCCGTGCCGACGGCCTGCGACATTGACGCCCGTCACAGCCACGGCATCAGCGAAGCGTGGATCACATCCGGCACGCCCTCCCCGCCGACCGATTTGATGGCGAGGTCGACGTCATTGAGGCCGAAACGGTGGGTGGTCACGAGCTCCAATGGAAAGCGCTTTGATGCCAGCTGCGCCAGCGCCAGTTCGCAGGCCTTATAACTGTGGCCGCGCGCGCTCTTCATGGTGATGAACTTCACCGTGAATTTCTCCAGCGGGAAATTCGGGAACTGCGCCATTTCGCCTTGCGCGACGATGACCCCGCCCTTGCGCTTGAGCGCCTCGATGCCGAGCAAAATGGGAATAGTCCCGGCGCCGGCGGTGCAGTCGAGCGCGACGTCGACGCCCTGGCCGCCGGTGATTTGCATGATGCGTTCGAGCGGGTCTTCCTTCTGCACGTCGATGACGTGGTCGGCGCCGAGCTTTTTGGCGACCTCGATGCGCGCTCTGTCCTTCGACGTGCCGGTGACGATGATCAGCGAGGCGCCGGCCTGCTTGCAGATCACGGTCTGCGACAGGCCCTGCTGGCCCGGCCCCTGGATCAGCACCGTTGAATTATAGCCGACGCCGCCGTCGAACAGCGACCACTCGACGCCGTTTGCCATCGGGGTCACCAGGCCGGCAAGCTCCGGCGTCACGCCTTTCGGCACGTGATGCACCACCGCGTTCCACGGCAGGTACATGTATTGCGCGAAGCCGCCCCACAGGTGCGGCGGCTTCTCGTCCGAGGTGTAGCCGTAGCGGATTGCGTCGGGATTGGTGCGCCAATTGGTGTTCTCGCAGTGCCGGTACTGGCCGGCATGACACCATTCGCACTTGCCGCATGACACGTAGTGCTCGACAAAGACGAGGTCGCCCTCTTTGAATCCCTTGCGAGACGTGAACTCGCGACCGGCCTTGGCGATAGTGCCGATGTTCTCGTGGCCCATGATGGTGGGCTTATTGTTCGGCGGGTGCTTGTAGAGCTTGACGTCGGTGCCGCAGATGCCGCCGACCTCCATCTTCATCAGCGCCGCGTCGTCGGGGATATCCGGCATGGGATATTCGCGAATTTCGGTCTTGCTCGGCCCGGTGCGCACCGCCGCCAGTACTTTTTCAGCCACTTTCGCTCCTTTTCACCGTCTTTTCGCCATGGCCGGGCTTGACCCGGCCATCCATGTGTTCGTTTTGCTTGTTAAAATAGTAAGTCGTGGATGCCCGGCACAAGGCCGGGCATGACGGTATAGGTGGCAATGCTCGGCTTCAGCAAGAAGAGCCTAGGAAACAGCAACGCGGCCGAACGCGTGCGCGACTGGACGCGCGCGCGCTTCGCGCTCACCGACGACGAGACCGTCATGGTGTCGGAGGTCGCCTGCAGCGTTCCCGGCTGCCCACCGATCGAAACCCATCTGGTGTTCTGGACCGCCGCCGGGCGACATCATTTCAAGATCTTCAAGCCGCTCGCCGACGTGCGCGAGGACGACCTGCCACCGGCCTTCATGAAGAACGCACTGGTCGCGCTCGAAGGCGTCGATTGCGATTGCTGCTAGCGTGTTTCCGCTAAGCCGACCGCCGTGAGCGCGTCGGCCTGACGCTTGGCGACCCGATCCATCGAAAAGCGTTCGATGGCCTCGTTGAACAGCCGGTAAAAATTCAGCTCTGCGCGCAGGTGCAGGAACACCGCGCCGAGCCCGATCGCGGCGCGGTCCATGAAGACGAATTCGCGCGGCACCGTCACCGGGCCTTTCTGCTTGAGCGCCTGATGCACGCGGAATGCCTCGCGCCGGCCGTATTCCGACGGCTTTACGCCGTCGGCGATCGAGCGCACCCGGTCGTCGAGCAGCGGCGCATAGATGAAGCGCGCCCAGATGTTGAGCGTGTCGATCAAGTCGCGCGACAGCCTGCGAAAACCCCAGGTCTCGTAGGCGTGGACGACGAGATCGTCGTCGCCGCGCAACAGCCCATGATAGAGATCGACCACGCCGCGGACGAATTTCGGCGGGAAAATGCGGATGCAGCCGTAATCGAGCAGGTTGATGCCGGCAGGCGCGCCGTCGCGCGTGAACACCGTGTAGTTGCCGAGATGCGGGTCGCCGTGGATGACGCCGAAGCGGCTGAACGGAAACCACCACGCGGTGAACATCGCCTTGGCGAGCGCGTTGCGCGCTTCGAGCGGATCGTTCTTGTGGGCGAGCATTTTGCTGCCGTCGAGCCAGTCCAGCGTGAGCAGCCGCCCGGTCGACAATTCGGGCCAGGCCCGCGGCACGCGCACGATATCGACGCCGTCGAGCATGGCGCGGTAGAGCGCGGCGTGCTTGGCCTCGCGGCGGTAATCCAATTCCTCGCGCACCCGCGCGCCGATTTCCTTGGCGATCTCGGTGGTGTCGATGGCGGCGTCGAGGCGGCGGCGGATGGCGAGCAGCCATTGCAGCTGCTGCAGGTCCGCTTCCACCGCCGACTGCATGTCGGGATATTGCAGCTTGCAGGCCAGCATGGCGCCCTCGAGCGAGCGGGCGCGGTGCACCTGGCCGAGCGACGCCGCCGCCGCCGGATGATGCTCAAAGCTTGCGAATTTTTGTGCCCAGTCGGCGCCGAGCTCGGCCATCATGCGGCGCTTGACGAAGGCCCAGCCCATCGGCGGCGCTTCGCTCTGCAGCTTCTGCAGTTCGGCGGCATATTCCGGCGGCAACAGATCGGGAATGGTCGCCATCAACTGGGCGACCTTCATCAGCGGGCCCTTGAGCCGCCCCAACGCGGACGACAGCGCGCTCGCCTCGCCGGCCCGATCCGGCGCGCCGCCCATGAGCCGCCGGCCGGCATAGCGCGCCGCCACGCCGCCGACATTGGCGCCGACCCGCGCATAGCGCGCGGCGCGGGCAGACAGGCGGTTTTTTTCGCGGTCCGGTGTTTCTGATTTCGCCATTATGCCTTCGGCCAATTGTCGCGAATCCAGCGCGCGAGACTTTCTTCGCTCACTTCTCCGGCGGCCAGCGACATTATCATTGCAGTGGCATGTGCCTGCTCGGGAGCAAATCTCACACCGTTTTTGCGCAGGAAGGTCATCATGCTCATGAACGCGATCCGCTTATTACCGTCAACGAACGCATGGTTCTTCGCCAAGCCGAACGCACAGGCTGCGGCGAGTTCCGGAAGCTCGCTTTGCTCGTAGTGCCATTTGTTGATGGGACGCTCGATGGCGGAGCGCAACAGGCCATCATCACGCAAGCCCGCCGCCCCGCCAAAGCGACGCAACTGGCGGCTATGAATTGCGACAACCTGATCGTAGGTCAACCACTTCGGCTCTGACGCCATCCGACGCTTTCAATCATTTTGCCAGCGTCGCCAGGGTGTCGCGGTATTCCTCCATGATCTCGTCAGCCGCTTCCATAGTGGCCTCGAAGTCGGGATCGTAGGGAAGCAACTGGAGTCCGCCGCCCGCGAGTTCCGTGACGTGAAAATTCTGACCCCGTTTGATATCGAGGCGTTGCATAAGCTCGCGGGGCAGAATGAATCCGTCGGAATTACCAATTCGCTTGACTTCCAGCTTCATGGCCACCTCATTCGTATTACGTTTCGTATAACATAATACAAACGCCAGTTCAACAGCTGTTTTACGTACCCCAAGCCTTTGTCAATTCAAGCTTTCCAGCTCCGAAATCATCCGCTCGATCACTCCCAGCCCGCCCTGCCAGAATGCCGGATCGCGGGCGTTGAGCCCGAACGGCGCCAACAGCTCGGCATAGGGTTTGGTGCCGCCGGCCGACAGCATGGCGAGATAGCGCTCGGCAAAGCCGTCGGCGGCGTGCTCGTAGACCGCATAGAGCGAATTCACCAGGCAATCGCCGAACGCATAGGCATAGACATAGAACGGCGTGTGGATGAAATGCGGAATGTAGACCCAGAACGTCTCGTAGCCGGGTTTGAGCGCGATGGCGGGCCCGAGGCTCTCGCGCTGCACGTCGAGCCACAATTCGCCGATGCGCTGCGCGGTCAATTCGCCGCTCTTGCGCTCGGTGTGGACGGCGCGCTCGAAAGTGTAGAACGCGATCTGCCGCACCACGGTGTTGATCATGTCCTCGACCTTGGCGGCGAGCATGGTTTTGCGCTCTTTGCCGTCGCGGGTGGCGGCCAATAGTTTCTTGAACGTCAGCATCTCGCCGAACACGCTTGCGGTCTCGGCCAAGGTCAGCGGCGTCGGCGCCATCAAGGCGCCGTTCGGCGCCGCCAGCACCTGATGCACGCCGTGGCCCAATTCGTGCGCCAAGGTCATCACGTCGCGCGGCTTGCCCTGGTAATTGAGCAGCACATAAGGATGCGCCGACGGCGTCGTCGGATGCGAGAACGCGCCCGGCGCCTTGCCTGGGCGCACCGGCGCGTCGATCCAGCGTCCGGCAAAAAACCGCTCGGCGATCGCCGCCATTTTCGGCGAGAACGCGCCGTAGGCCTCGAGCACCGTCGCCTTGGCCTCGGTCCAGGCGATGGTGCGGGTCGGCGCCTGCGGCAGCGGCGCGTTGCGGTCCCAGTGCGGCAATTGCTTCTTGCCGAACCATTTGGCCTTGAGCGCGTAATAGCGATGCGACAGGTTTGGATAGGCGGCGCGCACGGCAGCGACCAGCGCATCGACCACCTCGCGCTCGACCCGGTTCGACAGATGCCGCTCGTCGGCGATGTCGGCAAAGCCGCGCCAGCGGTCGGAGATTTCCTTGTCCTTGGCCAGTGTATTGAGGATCAGCGCGAATTGCGCGGCGTTGTCCTTGAACGTGTGCGCCAGCGCAAGCGCTGCGCCTTTACGCTTTGCGCCGTCGCGGTCCTGCAGAAAATTCAGCGTCGGCTCGATGGCCAGCGTCTTGCCCGAAATCCTAAAGCGCAGATTGGCGATGGTGGCGTCGAACTGGCGGTTCCACGCCGTATAGGCCGTCATCGATTTTTCGTGGAACAGCTGCTCGACGCGATCTTCCAACTGGTACGGCCGATAGCGGCGCACGTCCTCGAGCCACGGCCGGTAATGGCCGAGCGCCGGATCGGCCAGCGCCGCTTCAAGCTGCGCGTCGTCGATGCGGTTGAGCTCGAGCTCGAAGAACAACAAATGGGTCGAGGCCGCCGTCATGCGCTCCTGCACGTCGCCGTAAAACTTGGTGCAGGCCGGATCGACCGTATTGCCCTCATGGATGAGAACCGCATAGGAGCCGAGCCGGCCCATGAGATCGCCGATCGCCTCGTAGCGCCGCACCGCTTCGCCGAGCTTGGCGCCACCGGCGGGCGCTGCGGCCATTTCCGCGAGCTTGCCTTTGTAGGATTGCTCGAAGGCGATGCAGTCGGCATCGCTGCGATCAAGGTCGCGTTTGATGGCGGGATCGTCGAGGCCGCGATAGAGGTCGCTCAGGTCCCATTCGGGCAGCGCGCCGAGCGCGCCGGGCCGCTTGGCGCCCGCTTTGGTTTTTTGCAAGGTTTTCGGCATGCGCTGGCGTGGCCTCACCGGCGCTCATTTGGCGCGGCTTGCGGCCAATCGCAAGGGGCCGTCTTGCCGCGCCGGCCGAAAAATCCGACGCTTATCGGCATGCCTGCGATGTCCGCCGAGCTGGAAGCCTATTTGAAAGCGTGGGAGCGGCACCTGACCTTGCCGGACGGAACGCGCGTCCACGTCCGCCCGCTCCGGCCGGAAGACGAAGCGCTCTATGGACCGTTCTTTAAGGCGGAGACCGCCGACGATTTGCGGCTGCGCTTCTTCGGCCCGGTAAAGGTGTTCGATCACGCCTTCTTCTCCCGCTTCACCAACATCGATTACGCCAAGGCCATGGCGCTGATCGCCGTCGAGGAGGCAAGCGGTGTGATGTTGGGCGTCGTGCGCCTGCACCTGAACGCAGCCGGCGATTCCGGCGAATACGCGGTCATCGTCCGCTCCGATCACAAGAGCCACGGGCTCGGCTGGCAATTGATGCGCCTGATCATCGAATTTGCCCGGTGGAAGGGCCTGCGCACCATCGAAGGACAAGTGCTCTACGAGAACAAGACCATGCTCAATATGTGCCGGGAGCTTGGTTTCGAGATCTTAAGCGACCCGCAGGACCCCGCCGTTTCCAACGTGCGGCTGCGGCTTTGAGCCCTCTTCACTCCGGTCCAATCGCGGCGCATTGAGCGGCCGCCTCGCGCCATCTACCATGGCTCTTGGGATTCGACGTCCAGTCCCGCGGGAGGCGCCGATGCTCGGCTGGTTTCAAGCGCTGATGCCCAGGGAAGAACGGTTCTTCGAGCTCTTCACCCGGCATGCCACCGTCGTCGTCGCCGGCGCCGAGGCCTTGCGCGGCCTGTTGCGGGGCGGCGAAAGCATCGAGCGCTACTGCAAGGAGATTTTCGAGCGCGAAGCCGAAGCCGACGAGATCACCCGCCAGGTCCTGACCGCGGTGCGGCGCACCTTCGTCACGCCGTTCGACCGCACCGACATCCAGGACCTGATCTCCTCGATGGACGATTCCATCGACCAGATGAACAAGACCGCCAAGATCATCAACCTGTTCGAGGTCAAAAACTTCGAACCGCAGATGCGAGAAATGGGCGACATCATCGTGCAGGCGGCCAATCTGGTGCTCGAGGCGGTGCCGCTGTTGACCGCGATCGGCAGCAATGCCGGGCGCCTCAACACGTTGACCGCGAAGATCATCGCCATCGAAGAGCAGGCCGACAATGTCTGCGATCACGGACTGAAGGCGCTGTTCCTGGCCAATCGCCAAGGTGGCCCACAAGCCAGCCCACAAGGTGATCCGCAAGACAAAGCGATGAGCTTCATTATCGGCTCGGAACTCTACGATCATCTCGAAAAAGTCGTCGACCGTTTCGAGGACGTCTCGAACGAAATCAACTCCATCGTCGTCGATCAGCTGTGACGGGCGCAGCGCAGCCATGACCGCTCTGAGCCTGCCTGTGCTGATCGGCCTGATCGTGGTGGCGCTGGCGTTCGATCTGCTCAACGGCCTGCACGACACCGCAAATTCGATCGCCACCATGGTCTCGACGCGCATGCTGCGACCGCGCTACGCGGTGGCGTGGGCGGCATTTTTCAACTTCATCGCCTTCCTGTTGTTCGGCGTGCACGTGGCGCGGACCGTCGGCGTCGGGCTGATCGCGACAGACGCCATCGATGCGCACGTCATTTTCGGCGCGCTGATGGGCGCCATCTCGTGGAATCTGATCACCTGGTGGGCCGGCATTCCGTCGTCGAGCTCGCACGCGCTGATCGGCGGGCTGGTCGGGGCCGGCGTCACCAAGGCGGGGCTGGCCTCGATCGTGTGGCCCGGCTTGCTGACCACCGGCGTCTTCATCGTGCTGTCGCCGCTGCTCGGTTTCTTTCTGGCGCTGTTTCTGGTGCTGGCGGTGTCCTGGGCTTTCGTGCGCGCCAATCCGCGGACGGTGGAGAGCACCTTCCAGTGGCTGCAGTTCATTGCCGCCTCGGCGATCTCGCTCGGCCATGGCGGCAACGACGCGCAGAAGACCATGGGCATCATCGCCGTGCTGCTGTTTTCCCAAGGCCTGCTCGGCGCCGATTTCTACGTGCCGTTCTGGGTGGTGATCACCTGCCAGGCGGCGATGGGGCTCGGCACGCTGATCGGCGGCTGGCGCATCGTCAACACGGTCGGCGCGAAGATCACCCGCTTGACGCCGGTGCAGGGCTGCTGCGCCTCGGCCGCCGGCGCCATCATGCTGTTTGCCGCGACCTATCTCGGCATTCCGGTCTCGACCACGCACACGGTGACCGGATCGGTCATCGGCGTCGGCGCCGCGCGCAAGCTGTCGGCGGTGCGCTGGAACATCGCCACCAATATCGTGATCGCCTGGATCGTCACCTTGCCCGCCTCGGCGCTGATGGCCGCCTTGTTCTATCTCGCGTCCGGGCTTATGCCATGAGCCGGATTGCGGCGCTGTAAGGCAGCGAACCATGAAACCTGCCCTGACCTCGAAAGTCTACGACGTCGACGATTTCGCCGCGGCGCAAGAGTTTTATCACGCCAACGGCTGGACCGACGGCCTGCCCGTGGTGCCGCCGACCGAAGATGCGGTCGCCGCCTGTCTGGATTGGGCGCTGATGCCGCCGGACCAGCTGATCGGCATCGAGCCGGTGCGCGCGCAACCGATCACCGCGGAAAAGCTCGCCATCAATGCGGTGATGGCCGGCTGCCTGCCGATGCATTTTCCCATCGTCGCCACCGCGTGGCAGGCGATGATGCGGGAAGAGTTTCTGATGCATGGCCTGACGTCGAGCACCGGCGGCGCCGCCGTTCTCGTCATCATCAATGGGCCGGTCCGCCACGAAATCGGCACCAACTCGACCTTCAACACGCTCGGCAACAGCGACCGCGCCACCGCGGTGATCGGCCGCGCGCTCCGCCTCGCCCTGATCAATCTGCTCGACGCCCGGCCCGGCAGCATCGACCGCTCCACGCTCGGACATCCTGGAAAATTCTCCTACTGCATCGCCGAGGACGAAGAGGACACCACCTGGCAACCGTTGTCGGTGGTGCGCGGCATCCCGGACGGCGTCTCCGCCGTCACCGTGATGGGCGCCATGGCGCCGCGCCAGATCATGAACGAATGGACCAAGGACCCGCGCGAGATATTGGAAACCTTTGCCGCCGAGATGCGCGCCAACCAGCGCCACTATTCGATCTATGGCGGCAATTACGCCATCATCATTCCGAAGCAATTGCGCGATCACATCCAGGACGCCGGCTGGACCAAGCGCGACATCGCCGAATTCATCCATGAGCGCGCCCGCATCCGCCGCGCCGAATGGGCCGAGGTCGGCAAGGGCGCGGTGGTGCGCGACCGCGGCGACACCGTGCACACCGCGCTCGCTTCGCCGGACCATCTGCTCGTGGTCGCCGCCGGCGGCCCGGCCGGCGGTTTTGGCGCCGTCATCGCGCCGTGGTTCGGCAGCAAGACCAAAGCGGTGACGGCGGCGATCGGCGCCTGCGTCGATTGCGAGCCGCCGAAAGGTTAAACATGCGCTCTAAAATGCTGGAGCAAAGATCATGATCCTTCGCGTGTTCGATCCGACCAACGAACGGAACGCCGTCGGCGGCCAGCCGGCGGCGCGGCCGGTAACGCTCGCCGGCAAGACCGTCGGCTTCATCTCCAACGGCAAAGAGGGCACCAAGGGCTATTTCGCCCACCTCGACCGCATGCTGCGCCAGGAATTCGGCGTCGCCGACATTGTCTATCGCACCAAGTCGAACTACAGCGCCCCGGCCGGCGCTGCCATCGTCGACGAAATCAAGAACTGGCAGGCCGTGGTCACCGGCGTCGGCGATTGAGGCAGCTGCTCATCGTGCAGTCTGCACGACTCCATCACGGCTGAACGGCAAGGCGTCCCCGCTCTGGGGGTGATGACGGCGCGCTTCGTCAGCGCCGCCGAGATGATGGCCAAAGTGCTCGGCATGCCGGATTACAAATTCGTCGTCATTGGCCACCCGATCAGCAATGCGTCGGATGAGCAGCTTGCCGACTATGCGCGGGCGACGGTTGAGCAGGCGCGACGGTTGCTGCTAGGGTAGTGTCATGCGTTTTTTGATCCTCCTTTTGGCTTGTTTGACCTCGTGGCCAGCCATTGCGTTGGACCTGACCGTGGGTGAGACGACGAATTGCACTTCTTGGCTTCATGAGCGCGACAAGCTGCAGTCCTTCATCCACAGTCATAGTGGAGGCGAGATACCAAAGGGTACGTTCGTGCCCGGCGCGTGGCTGATCGGATTTCTTGAAGGCTACGACACGGCGTGCCCCAAGGCTAAACCTCTGGCAGCCGGCCTCGACACAGACGCTGTGTTTGAGCGCGTCGATCGCATTTGTAGGTCGACAAAGACGGATGATACGCCCTTGCTTTTGGCTGCGATGGAATTGGTCAAGCAGCTTGATCCGCAACACAGCGACGTTTGCACAAATTAAAGGCTGGGGCCGCAATGGCTATAAATGCGCGCCTAGGTCGGCGCGCCGCGACTAATATTGCCTGCCTTGTGATCGCCCTAATTAGGAGTAGCCTTGGAGTCGCACTGATTCCAAGGATCACAACGATGGCTCTCTTAAAGAAGGTCGAATTTGAACAAGTAGGTTCGAGCGAGATAACGATAGCGGTCTCGGAGACCGATGACGGAATAGTTGTCGGCCGCGTCGTGGCGAAAGACGGCGGAAAAATGTTTTCAACGGCGCCATATGACCCACCGATCAAAGACGCAATATCGATTGCGAGTCGATTTGCAACTGTGAATAAAGTTGCCGTTAGTGTGTATGACCCACAAAATAGATGGCAGCCATCTTGGGGTACGCTTCGATAAGCTCCGTCCTATCCGCGCCGTCACTGGCTGTGCTTTGTAGAGTTAGCGGAACGGCGCCCTGCGCCGAAGCATCTTGGCGACTAGACGGAGTCGGGAGCATCCATCGCTACGAGAACGCGATCCCCGACGGGGCCTCACCGAAGTCGCTGGCCCGGACGGTGAGCAACTCCTTCTCCCCGCTTGCGGGGAGAAGGTCGGGATGAGGGGGCCTCTCCGCTGGACTCAGAGTTGCGGCGCTCAGAATCGCGGAGAGGCCCCCTCACCCGCCGCGCTACGCGCGGACGACCTCTCCCCGCACGCGGGGAGAGGTGATGCACTTAACACCCCATTAAGTCTCCTGCCGCAAAGTGACCCGAAACGGCACAGCGTGCTGCAACGAAGCCGCCGCGGGGACGAGTAAAATGGCCATCCTCATAGTCGATGACGATCCGGTGCAGTGCCGCCTCCTCGAGGGCATGCTGCAGAAATCCGGCTATGAGACCGTGGTGCTCGACAATGGCGATGCGGCGCTGACGCTTCTCGGCGGCGCCGACGGCGCGCGGATCGATTGCGTGATCCTCGATCTGGTGATGCCGAATCTCGACGGCCTCGGCGTGTTGGCGCGGCTGCGGCAGGCTTCCATCAAAGTGCCGGTGATCGTGCAGACCGCCCACGGCGGCATCGATAATGTCGTGTCGGCGATGCGCGCTGGCGCCATCGATTTCGTGGTCAAGCCGGCTGGCGTCGAGCGGCTGCAGGTCAGCATCCGCAACGCGCTCAATACCAGCGCGCTCGAAGGCGAGCTCGCGCGCATCAAACACAGCCGCTCCGGCACGCTCGGCTTTGCCGACATCATCACCAAGTCGCCCGCCATGGCGGCCGTGCTGCGCATGGCCGAGAAGGCGGCGGCGTCGACGATCCCGGTGCTGGTCGCGGGCGAGTCCGGCGTCGGCAAGGAATTGATCGCGCGCGCCATCCACGGCTCGGGCGAGCGGCGCGCAAAGCCGTTCATCGCGGTGAATTGCGGCGCCATGCCGGAGAACCTGGTCGAGTCGATCCTGTTCGGCCACGAGAAGGGCTCGTTCACCGGCGCCACCGAGCGCCACATCGGAAAATTCGTCGAGGCGACCGGCGGCTCCTTGTTCCTCGACGAGGTCGGCGAGTTGCCGGCCGCCGCCCAGGTCAAACTCCTGCGCGCCATCCAGGAGGGCGAGGTCGAGCCGGTCGGCGCGCGCAAGGCCGTCAAGGTCGACGTCCGCATCGTCTCGGCGACCAATCGCGATCTGATCGCCGACGTCAAAGCCGGGCGTTTTCGCGAAGACTTGTTCTATCGCCTGCACGTCTTCCCGGTCACGGTGCCGCCGTTGCGCGAGCGCCCTGCCGATATCCCGGCGCTGGCCCGGCATTTTCTGGCGCGCTTTGCCGCCGAGGAGGGCAAGCGCATCCGCCTGATCACGCCGGAGGCGCTGCGCATGCTCGCGGCCTTCCATTGGCCGGGCAATATCCGCCAGCTGGAAAACACCTTGTTCCGCGCCGTGGTGCTGGCCGATGGCGACACCATCGGGCTTGCCGAATTTCCGCAAGTCTCGGCGCAGGTCCAGGGTCCGGACCATGGCGCGGAGCATGCCGGCGAGCCGCTGGTGCCGGACTTCGATGAACCGGTCGCGCTGCCGGACCCGTTTGCGGACCATCCCGCCGCCGCCGCCGCCGCGTCCCCTGCCCCGGCCGATGCGCTGCCATTGTTGGACGCCGCCGGCGAGGTGCGGCCGCTGGAGGAGCTGGAAGAGGAGCTCATTCGGTACGCCATTACCCACTACCGGGGCCAGATGTCGGAGGTGGCGCGGCGGCTGCAAATCGGCCGTTCCACGCTCTACCGCAAGCTCGAAGCGCTGGGCCTGGATAGCGAACGGGACGAGGCCGGTAGCGAGGCCGTTGCAACAGAGCGACAGCCCCTGAAAATCGCATGAAACGGGCGATTATTCCCCGTTGCGCACAGGACAAGCCGGAGCGGCTCACTTAAAGTGCGGCCGCCGCGGGTGTGGTTCCTTACTAATGACAAGTTGGGGACCTTAATCACCGGGCGGCGTGAGGTTGCGTCCATCGCGCAGGCTCGTAAGGAGAATTCGCAATGCCGGGCGTCCGCATCAACCAACTTCTCGCCTCGACCGCCGTGGTTCTGCTGCTGGCCGGCGCTCCGGCCGTCACGCTCGCCGGACCCGACGACACCAACGCGGCGGCCGTTTCGAACACTGCTGCGCCGACCCCGGCCGGCACCGATAAGGCAAAACCTGCGGAATCCACCGATCAAGCCGCGACGCCGGCTCCCACGGCAGCGGCGACCCCGCAGCCGCTCGATTCGCCCAACCTGCCGGCGACGACGGGATCGATAGCCCCGTCTTCGACGCCCGCCGTGACGGCGGAGACGACCCCTGCCCCGGCGGCGACAACCACAGCGCCCGCGGCAACAACTCCTGCACCCACCACGACGGCCAGCGCGCCGGCAGAACCCGCCCCCGCCGCAGCGGCGGCGCCGGCTGCTCCGGCGTTGAGCGCCGCCGATACCGCGGTGGTCGATCAGTTGCGCAATCTTTCCAGCGGCAAATACGACCGCATCATCGGCAACAAGAAAGATCGCACCATCGTCGACGCGTTCTATTCCGGCCGCGATTACGCGCCGCTGTGGATCACCGACGGCAAAGTGAATGACCGCGCCAAGGCGGTGATCTCCTATCTCGGCCATGTCGACCGGGACGGCCTCGATCCGGCCGATTACCCGGTGCCGAACTTTTCGGCGCTGAGCGAGCCGGGCGAACTCGCCGAGGCCGAGCTCAAGCTCGACATGACGATCCTCACCTATGCCCACCACGCGTCGACCGGCCGGGTGCATTGGTCGCGGGTCAGCAGCGACATCTATTACACCTTGACGGCGCCGGAACCCGCCGACGTGCTCGCCGCCATGGTCGAGGCCAAGGACATGGCCAAGGCGCTCGACGCCTACGAGCCGCGCACGCCGGGCTATCTCGCGCTCAAGGCCAAGCTCGCCGAAATCCGCGCCGGCAAAATGGAGAGCAAGAAGACGCCGATCGCCAACGGCGCCGCGCCCAAAGTCGGCGCGACGGACGAGCGCGTGCCGCTATTGCGCGAACGGTTCAACGTCTCAGGCGACGGCACCATCTACGACAAGGCGCTGGCCGACGCGGTGAAGAAGTATCAGCAGGAGCATCAGCTCAAAGTCACCGGCACGCTCACCCAGCAGACCATCGACGCGCTCAACGGCCACCAGCCTGACAAGCCGGTCGACATCATCCTCGCCAATATGGAGCGCTGGCGCTGGATGCCGCACGATCTCGGCAACACCTACGTGATCGTCAATCTCGCCGACTTCACCCTGCGGGTGATGCACGACGGCAAGCCCTACTGGACCACCCGGATCGTCGACGGCAAGCCGGAAATGCCGACGCCGATCATGCAGGCGGAGATGAAATACATCACCATCAATCCGACCTGGAACGTGCCGCCGTCGATCGTCAATCACGAATATCTGCCGGCGCTGCAGCAGGACCCGACCGTGCTCGACCGCATGGGCCTGAAGGTCGGCAAGAACCCCGACGGCACCGTGCATATCTGGCAACCGCCGGGCGAGCGCAATGCGCTCGGCCGCATCCGCTTCAACTTCCCCAACAAATTCCTGGTCTATCAGCACGACACGCCGGACAAGTATCTGTTCGCCTACGACAAGCGCGCCTATAGCCACGGCTGCATGCGGGTGCAGGATCCGCAGAAATATGCCGAAATGCTGCTGTCGCTGGTGCGGCCGAACGACGGCTATACGCTGGAACGCATCAAGAAAATGATCGATGCCGGCGGCGAGCAGGATATCCAGCTGCCGACCTTCATCCCCGTCAACCTGACCTACCAGACCGCCTTCGTCGACGACGACGGCAAGCTGCAGTTCCGCGACGACGTCTACGGCCGCGACCGCACGCTGTTGGCGATCCTCAAAGGCGACGACCGCAGGATGGCCGACGTCGCCGTCGAGCGCCGCGAAGACCCCTCGCATCGTCAGGTTCTGGCGATCCCGGATTCGACGCCGCTGTTCGGCCGCGGCTATGGCAACTACGGCGGCCCGGGCGACGGCGGCGGCTTCTTCTCGCGCCTGTTCGGCGGCGGCTTTGCCGCCACCCCACCGGCGCCGGTGCGCCGCGCCGTGCCGCATCGCCGCGAGACCAGTTCGGGAGCGCCGGTCCAGCGCTAAGCTACTGGAATTCCGATAAAAATCGCCGCGAACCGTTAACCATCTGCCGCCTTTAGGCGCCGTTCGCGGGCGGCCTATCCCCAAGGCCAAAAGTCTGGCCACTTTTTGCCACACTATGCCGTTAGCGCTTAAGGCGTCGGGGGATGGGGTGACGGTAAGCTTTCGTTAACCCTTCCCAATTTAACAATGCGTTAGCGTTACTCGCCACTGCGGGGAGCCGTGGCGGGACCGTGTCGCCAACGCGTCAAAGTGGGATGGGCTCGTGCCGTTTTGTAAGGCGCGCCTGAAGGCTGTCCGATTCGTTGCGGCGCGCACCGGCTATTCGTGCGGCCTGGCGGTTCTGCTTCTGCTGTTCGGCTCGAGAGCTCTGCAAAACGCGGTCGCCGAAGGCGACACGCGCACCATCTCGCTGCACCACATCCATACCGACGAAGACATCACCATCACCTTCAAGCGCGACGGCCGCTACGACGACGCGGCGCTGGAAAAGCTCAACTGGTTCCTGCGCGACTGGCGCAAGAGCGAAGCGACCAAGATGGACCCGCACCTGATCGACCTGGTGTGGGAGGTGCAGCGCGAGGCCGGCAACAAGGCGCCGATCTGGGTGGTGTGCGGCTATCGCTCGCCGCAGACCAACGCCATGCTGCGTCATCGCAGTAGCGGCGTGGCGCGCTTCAGCCAGCACATGCTCGGCCGCGCCATGGATTTCTATATCCCCGGCATCGACCTCGAACATTTGCGCGAGATCGGCTTGCGGCTCGCCCGCGGCGGCGTCGGCTTCTATCCGACCTCCGGCTCGCCGTTCGTCCACATGGATACCGGCAGCGTGCGGATGTGGCCGCGCATGAGCCGTGAGCAATTGGCGCGCGTGTTCCCCGACGGCAAGACCGTGCAGATCCCGTCCGACGGCAAGCCGCTGCCGGGCTACGCGCTGGCGCTGGCCGAGATCAGGCAGCGCGGCAATAATCCTTCGGAAAATTCCGTCGACGCGGCGCGCAATTCCGGCGTCGACGTCGGCACCGTGGTGGCGAGCGAGGAGCGCCACGGCTTCAATCCCTTCGCCAAGCTTCTCGGCCTGAGGAAGGGCGAAGAGGACGACGACGCCGACGCGTCGGCCTCCGCCGCGACGCCGGCGCCCGCGCCGGCCACGACGACGCGCACCAAAGCCAAGGCCGTCGCCGTTGCCGCCGTCGAACGGGTGAAAGCCGCGGTGACCCACGTCGCGGCGGCGGAGACCAAGCTGATCCGCACCAATGCATTCGCCGCCGCTGCCGTCCCGACACCGGCCGCGCAGAAAGTGGCGCCGCCGCCGGCCGCGCCGACCGACAACCGCTTTGCTGCGCTGTCGGCCAATCAAGTCATCCTGGCGCGCGGTTACTGGCAGGGCCAGCCTGACGGCGCCGCCGCCGCGCAACTGAAGACCACGCGCGGCGTCCAGGTGGCGAGCGCCGATCCCAGCGCCACCGGTTCCGTCGCGCCGTCGCCGGGCGCCACCGACGACCGCGTCCCGGCGCAGCTTGCGCTGGCCTATGCCGAACAGCCCAACACGCCGTCCCAAGCCATCGCCGCGGCGGCGCGCGCCGCCGTGGACAAAGCCGGCGCCGTCATCGGCGAGAGCGAAACCACGGTCGCTGTGAAGGGCGTCAACGATCAGCCCAAAACCTCGGTGCAGAAGGCCATCCAGCTCGCGGCGGCGGCGGTGAAAATCAGCGAGCGTCTCGACAATCCGTGGCTGCGCGCGATCATTCTGTCGCCGAGCGTGCACCGCTTCCTGTCGACGCTGGCCTTCGGCGCCCGCGATGTCACCTACCTCGCGAGCCTGATGGTCAAGCCGGCAAGCTCGGTGATGATGACGTTCTCATCGGACCCGAATCGCGGCCTGAGCCAGGATCACTTCAGCGGCAGCGCGATCGTGTTCCTGTCGACGATCACCTACCCGACCCGCACCGCGTCGCTGCAATAAGCGCCCGTCATTCCGGAAGCCGCGCAGCGGCTATCCGGAATCCATATTCGCTGACATTGCAGAATTCACGCTGAGTAACGACCTCAGCAATCGTGGTTATGGATTCTGGGCTGCGGCCTTCGGCCGGCCCCGGAATGACGGGTCGTCAAATCATGCCCAGCGCGTGCAGGTAGGTCTCCAGAATGGCCTCCTGCTCCTTGCGCTCGTTGATGTCCTGCTTGCGCAGCCGCACCACGATGCGGAGCGACTTGACGTCGAAGCCGTTGCCCTTGGCCTCGGCATAGACGTCGCGGATGTCGTCGGCGATCGCCTTCTTCTCTTCCTCGAGCCGCTCGACGCGCTCGACGAAGGCCTTGAGCTGATCCTTGGCGAAACGGTGGGCGGTTTGCTCGTCCTTGGCGGCGGCGGCGGTGGCCATCGGGTGCTTACTCCTGTCGCTATTTTCCCGACAGGTTTCAGACGCCGGCGCCGATTGATCAAGCCATTCGGCCGCTCATCCACGCTCTGCACAGGAGCGCGGCGCAAAAGCGACAGCCTCAGTGCTTTTGGCTTGCTTTTTCGAATGCCGCCTTCTGGTCGGCCGACGCTTCCTTCTGGTGCTTGGCGCGCCATTCGTCGTAGGGCATGCCGTAGACGATCTCGCGGCTCTGGTCCTTGGTCATCGGCAGGCCCTTGGCGTCGGCCGCATCCTTCATCCAGTTGGACAGGCAGTTGCGGCAGAAGCCGGCCAGATTCATCAGATCGATGTTCTGCACGTCGGTGCGCGAGCGCAGGTGCTCGACTAGCCGACGGTAGACGGCGGCTTCAAGCTCAGTCTTGTCGTCGGTAGCCATGGTCTTCTCCGCGTTCTAATTATGACAAAGATAGAGGCGGCGGCGCCGCCTTTCCATAGTCCGGGATGCCCATGCCCGCGCCATCGCGCCAATTGCTCGAATTACTGTTCCGCACCGCGGTCGCCGCCGCGCACCCGTCGCAGTGCCTGCCGCCGAACCTGCCGGAACCGCCGCCGCGCGGCCGCCTCGTCGTGCTGGCCGCCGGCAAGGCGGCGGGGTCGATGACGGAAGTCGCCGAGCAGCATTATCTCGGCCGTGTCGCCGCCGAGCGGCTCGCCGGCATCGCCGTCACCCGCCACGGCTATGGCCGGCCGACGCGGCATATACCCGTCGTCGAGGCTGGCCATCCGGTGCCGGACGAAGCCGGGCTGAAGGGCACGGAACGGGCGCTGGCGCTGGCACAAGCCGCGGGCGCGGACGACCTCGTTCTGGTGCTGCTCTCCGGCGGCGCCTCAGCCAACTGGATCGCGCCGGCCGCGGGCATCACGCTTACCGAAAAGCAGGCGGTGACGCGGGCGCTGTTGCGCAGCGGCGCCGCCATCGGCGACATGAATGCGCTGCGCAAGCACCTCTCCCGCATAAAGGGCGGCCGCCTCGCCCGCCTCGCTTATCCCGCCAAGCTTGCGACGCTTGCGATCTCCGACGTGCCCGGCGACGACCCTTCGGTCATTGGGTCCGGGCCGACCGTGCCCGACCCGACGACGCTCGAAGACGCCCGCGCCATCGTGACCCGCTTCCGGCTCGATCTGCCTGCCGCCGTGTCCAAAGCGCTCAACGATCCGGGGAACGAGACGCCGAAGCCGGGCGATAAAATCTTCGCCGGCTCGGACTATCGCATCGTCGCCCGGCCGGCCGACGCGCTGCGAGCGGCGCAGGCCCGCGCCGTCGAGGCCGGCTACGAATGCGTCGTGCTCGGCGACCGCCTGCAGGGCGAGGCCCGGGAGGTGGCGGCGGAACACGCCCGTCTGGCCCGTGATTTTGGCACCCAGGGCCGCCGGGTGGTGATCCTCTCCGGCGGCGAGCTCACGGTCACGCTGCGCGGCCAGGGCCGCGGCGGGCCCAATCAGGAATATGACCTGGCGTTGGCCATCCACCTCGACGGCGCCGCCGGCATTGCGGCGCTGGCTGCCGATTCCGATGGAACCGACGGCGGCAGCGGCCGCCCCGACGACCCGGCCGGCGCCTTCGTCGACCCGACGACGCTTCGCCGCGCCCGGGCCGCCGGCCTCGATCCCGCCGCGTTTCTCGCCGACAACGATTCAACGGGGTTTTTCAATGGCATCGGCGACCTGTTCATACCGGGGCCGACATTCACCAACGTGACCGACTTCCGTGCCATCGTCGTTGACAGGCCATGAGGGTAGGCCGGATTCTGAACCGGACATGACGGACGGGACTTTTATCAGAACGGCGCTGCGCGCGCTGACGGCTGGCGCTGTCGTATTGCTCGTGCTGGCGGCTTCGGCGCGGCCGGCCGCGGCCGATTTCCGGCTGTGCAACAACACGCCGAGCCGGGTCGGCGTCGCCATCGGCTACAAGGACGCCGAAGGCTGGACCACCGAAGGCTGGTGGAACCTGCCGTCACGAACCTGCGAGACCGTGCTCAAGGGCAATCTCGTCGCGCGTTATTATTATGTCTACGCCATCGATTACGATCGCGGCGGCGAATGGACGGGACGGGCCTATATGTGCACCCGCGACAGGGAATTCACCATCCGCGGCATCGGCGATTGCCTGGCGCACGGCTATGACCGTACCGGCTTCTTCGAGGTCGATACCGGCGACCAGCGCGCCTGGACCGTGCAGCTCACCGAGTCCGCCGAGCAGCCGCAGCAAAAGCCGTTGCCGCCCGGCACCGTGCAGAGCGCGCCGCCGGCCGGCACCGGCGCGGCATCGACGCCCGCGCCGGGAAACAAGACTCCATGAGGCGGCAGCGGCGGACCAAGATCGTTGCCACGCTGGGCCCCGCCTCGTCGGACCGCGCCGTCATCGCCCGGCTGTTCGAAGCCGGCGCCGATGTGTTCCGCATCAATATGAGCCACACCAATCACGACACGCTGCGCGCGCTCGTGACCACGATCCGCGCCATCGAGGCGGATTACAGCCGGCCGATCGGCATCCTGGTCGACCTGCAGGGACCGAAACTTCGGCTCGGCACCTTCAAGGACGGCGCCGCCGAGATCGACAAGGGTCAGGATTTTATTTTGGACAGCAACGACGCGCCGGGCGACGCCAGGCGCGTACAGCTGCCGCATCCGGAGATCTTTGCCGCCATAAAACCCGGCGATGCGCTGTTGATCGACGACGGCAAGCTGCGCCTGGTCGCAACCGAGGTCGGCCCGCAACGCATCGCGACCCGCGTCGAGGTCGGCGGCAAGATTTCCAACCGCAAGGGCGTCAGCCTGCCCGATACCGTCGTGCCGCTCGCAGCGCTGGCGCCGAAGGACATCGCCGATCTCGAAGCGGCGCTCAATGCCGGCGTCGACTGGATCGCGCTGTCGTTCATCCAGCGCCCGGAAGACATCGCCGAGGCCAAGAAGATCACCCGCGGCCGCGCCGCCGTGATGGCCAAGATCGAAAAGCCGCAGGCCGTAATGCGGCTCGGCGACATCCTCGATCTCGCCGATGCACTGATGGTGGCGCGCGGCGATCTCGGCGTCGAGATGCCGCTGGAGAAAGTTCCCGGCGTGCAGAAGGAGATGACGCGAGCCTGCCGCCGCGCCGGCAAGCCGGTGGTGGTCGCGACCCAAATGCTGGAATCGATGATCGCAAGCCCGGTGCCGACCCGCGCCGAGGTCTCCGACGTCGCCACCGCCATCTTCGACGGCGCCGACGCCGTCATGCTGTCGGCGGAATCCGCCTCCGGGCAATACCCGGTTGAAGCGGTCGCGACCATGAACCGGATCGCCGAGGAAGTGGAACGCGATGCGATGTATCTGCCGTCCCTGCACGTGCTGCACACCGAGCCGGAAGCGACCGGCGCCGACGCCATTGCGGCTGCGGCGCGGCAGGTGGCTGAGACGCTCGACCTCGCCGCCATCGTGTGCTGGACCTCGTCGGGCTCGACCGGCATGCGGGTGTCGCGGGAACGGCCCAAGTGTCCGATCGTCGCCATCTCGCCGATCGAGGGCGCCGGGCGAAGGCTGTCGGTGGTCTGGGGCATCCACTGCGTGATCGACGAAGACGCCCACGATCAGGACGACATCGTCGAGCGCGCCTGCCGCCTCGCGTTCAAGGAAGGTTTCGCCAAGGCCGGCCAGCGCATCATCGTCGTCGCCGGCGTCCCGCTCGGCACCCCCGGCGCGACCAATTTCATGCGCATTGCGTTTGTCGGCGGGGATACGGCCGGCGAGGTTTGACAAGTTGTAGCCCGGATTGAGCGAAGCAAAATCCAGGCTACGCTTGCTCAACAGGTACAGGTTCGACCAGGCGCGTGGGCTCGCGTATGAACCAGCGAACAACGCGACGTTCCTTGAAATTGCCAATTTCCCTGCTATACAATTCTGGATAACGAGATCAAAAAGAATTTGCGCAGACATACTGTCTGACGGACGTGTCAATTTTCAAGGCACGGTCCTGGGTCATCATCCCCGCGACGACTCGGCAGATGAGCGCTTTCTCTTGCGCGTTTCGGTCGACGTTCTATCGCCGACCTCGCCGTGGGATTCGCGAAACAAATGAGGAAGATGATGACATATCGACTGTATTTCACAGACGTTGAGGTGTCCAAAGTTTCCTATGAGGCGCAGAAAGCTCGTTTGACGACCTATGTATATCATGAACTAGACGACGCCCTTGGAATGGCACGGGAGATCACGGAACGCGGCGGCGTCTCTTGGGAGATCGAAAGTGACGACGGCACTCTAATTGGTCGCTATGCAATAGCCAGGCTGTTGCGTGATCGTGCCGCTGAACTCGTAGGACATCCCAAGGTTCGCTAACCAACCCGACGACTTTTGCAAATGGCCAGGAATCCTAGGGCTGCTCGAATCCGCGCTTCGTATTTAAGTGAACGGATACATCATTTTTTTGCTCGAACGAGCAAAGACGATGAAGCACAAGGCATAACTGTATTTAAATCTATTGCAGAAAACGGACTACTCCTGACGGTTGCCAATCAAACAGGCGGGGCAGATGTATTTACCTTCGGCACTAGCACTGGCCCGGTCGTGGTGGAAATTGAGCAGTTGGCCCGCGTCTGTTTTACCGATATTCCCGAAGGCAAGCTGGAGGTTCACAGCGAAGATGCGAAGTACGGTCGCTTCGCTATCGGCTTTAGACGTGCGACTATCGTATCCTGGGCCGGTTCTCCAGTTTGGTATCTGCCAAACACCGGCGCTGCAGCTCTCACGGACGCTGCTGGCGTCATGATCCAATATCTGAAATTTGGGCGCGACGCTTTAAAATTGCTTGAGGCCCTGTATCAGCACCCCAGTTGTCGCCCTTCACTCTCCTTTGCTGATGGCGCAGTTCTTCAACCCACTGACGTAATCAATCGTTCCCATCTGGCTGACGGTTCTATCGCTCGTGCCTTATCGTTCGTCAAGGAAATGTCCCCGCGGAACGCTCCCAGTGAGGAGTTTCAATATTTATATGAACGCGAATGGCGGATAGTTGACGGTCTGAAAATTAACGGAGCGGACGTATGTAAGCCGCTGCCAGCACCTCTCCGTGACGCCCTCCTTCGCACTCGGCCCGAATGGGCGCAACCGATTAAATGTGGGACAGAAGGATATAGGAGCCAATACTTCACGCAGCCGATGATCGATCACTTCCGTCTGTTCGATGGGTCGGGCGCTCCCGACGACACTGTGGCTAAGAAAATAGCGAACGTGCTGGTGCCGAGCGGATCGGCCAAACGCGAAATTGAAAAATATATTCTTGCGAACTCAGAAAGATTCAGCAATCCACCCCCGAGCGTCGAGATATTTGGACTGCGCCGTGGAGATTTTCGCCAATGTGCAAGCGCCGCCCTACAATGGTTCACGGGCCAAGCCCGTGGTCTAAGTTAGGGCGAAGCCCATAATCCAGTACCGTGCGCTTGACCTTGCGTTGATCGCTGACCCGTCAAGCCAACCTACGGGCCCGCTGCGAAAATCTCATCCAGATCCCGCCGACCGTCCAGCACGCGAACAATTTCTGCGATGTCATTGTTCACGCGATAAAAGACAACGTGAGGATACGCAGCAATCGATCGAAGGCCGCGTCGTACTTCGTCACGGGCTCGGCCGCCAAACGGATGCTCTTCAAGCAATCGGCACACCTCGCCGATTTCACGCACGATTTTGTCGGCGGTGTACAGGCCAGCGACGTTCACATAATAGTTCCAGATTTCGGAGAGATCGGCGCGCGCTTCCGGCGACCAATCGATCGGTCGCCTAGGATCGACCATGCCGTTCGTTCTGTCGTCGTAGAAAATCCTCGACGTCCAGCGGCTCGCCTTCGCCGGCATCGAGTGAGCGAATGCCCTTGTCGATCTCGGCGCGCAACCGGCGTAGTTTCTCGACGTGCGACAACAGCTGCTGACCAATCTGTTCTTGGTCCGCGTCCGGCAGATTCGAGACTTCCGCTATCGCTTTTTCGAGCGTTCTCACCATGGCGGCACTATAGCACATCGTATTTCGCGTGCCGAGCCCGTCGCGGTTAGCCCGGATTGAGCACGGCAAAATCCGGGAGAGGCATCCCCGGATTGCGCAAGCGCAATCCGGGCTACAGATCAAATATCCCGCCCCTCGACCTTCTCGGTCAGCGTCTTCACCACGTCGGGGATGTGCTCAAGATGCGGGTCGATCGCCAGCGCCTTGCGGTAGGCTTCGAGCGCGTGCTTGTCGTCGCCGATGTCCTGCAGGATGAGGCCGAGGCCCGACAGCGCGCCGAAATGGCGCGGCTCGAGCGCCAGCACCTCGCGCAGGTCGGCGAGCGCGTGGCCGTAATCGTCTTTCAGGTAGTAGATGGTGGCGCGCTGGTTCCAGGCTTCGACATAGCCCGGGTTGATGGCGATGACGGCGCCCAGGAGTTTCAGCGCCAGATCGTAATTCTTCTCATCGGTCGCGGCCTTGACCCGGCCCATCAGCAGATTGCAAGTGTCGCTGCCGGACACCATCCACACCGCCCATATGCGCTGCTCGATCGCCTTGGCGCTCTCCTCGTCGGGCGCGATCTTGAGCGCCTCGAACAAGGTATCGAGCTTGATCGACGGCGCGCCGTGACCGGCTTTGGGTAGCGTGCTCGGCGGATGGATCCACCCGTGCCGCTGCGGATTTTGCGCCGTAGCCGGCAAGGCCAACGCCAAGCCGAGCACGGCACCGAGAGCAAGAATGGGGAATCGCAATCGCATGGCCTTTGGAGTCTATTCGCCTGCCGCACGGCAACAAGCCCGAATAGCGTTCAAAGTTGCGCGAGCAATGCGGCGCAATTGGGCAGATCGCGGGGTGGTGCTGAGCCGGGCACGGCGGGGCGCGGCAGGGCCCGGCGCCTAGCCTTGGCGGGCCTTGAAGCGCCGCTGCGTCTTGTTGATGACATAGACCCGCCCCTTGCGCCGCACGATGCGGTTGTCGCGGTGGCGGCTGCGGAGCGATTTCAATGAGTTGCGGACTTTCATGGCGCTTTTCCTTTTAAAGCGGTTGATTAAGGACGGGGGCGGCGGTTGTCAACTTTCGCCGCCGCTCCTAGAGCGTTGAAATATCGGTCGAATGGGATGCGCCCTTAAGATGCGCCAGAGGCTGCATTTGATCTCCGGGGTCGGCGCCAAGGGGCCGGCCTGCTTTCTGCTCGAAGCGGCAGGCCGGCGGCTGATGCTCGACCTCGGCGAAGGCCCGCCGCCGGGCCATGTGCCGAAAGTCGACAATATCGGCCCGATCGACGCGCTGGTGCTCAGCCACGGCCACAGGGACCATGTCGGCGGGCTGTTCCTGTTGCCGCAACTCGGCAATCCGCCGGTCTATGCCACCGACATCGTTTTACGCGCGCTGCCCGGAGGTATTGCCGCCCGGCGGCTGCCGGTGCGCGGGCGCGGCGACGTGCTCGGCATCGTGGTCGAGACCGGCCGCAACGGCCACGCCCCGGGCGGCATCTGGCTTCGCTTCGCCGTCGGCGACGGCTTGCTCTACACCGGCGACGTTTGCGCGGAATCGATGCTTTACGCCTACGATCCGCCGCCGCCCGCCGGCACGGCGCTGATGGATTGCTCCTACGGCAGCTACGAGGCCCCGCTCGCCGAATGCTGGGCCAAGCTTGCAGCTTTCGTCGAGCGCGGACCACTGCTGCTTCCGGTTCCGGCCAACGGCCGTGGTCCGGAAATCGCGCTCGAACTGCTGCGCCACGGCCGCACCGACATTTTCGTCGACGACGCCATGCAAAAGGCGCTGCGGGAGCTTGGCGACGGCGCCGGCATTTCGCTGCGCGACACTATCGGCAACGACATCAAACGGCTCGCCTCAACCGTCAAGCCGATCGACGGCGCCCGCGGCATCATGCTGGCCGGCTCGGCCGACGGCACCTCCGGCGCCACCGCGCGCCTGTTCGGCGCATGGCAGGACAAATCCGAGCCGGCCATCCTGTTCACCGGCTACGTCAATCCCACCACGCCCGCCGACCAATTGGTCAAAAGCGGCCGCGCGCAAACCATGCGCTGGAACGTGCACCCGCGGCTGTCCGACACGGTCACGCTGATGCGGGCGACACAAGCAAAAACGGTGATCCCGGCGTTCTGCGACCGCGCGCAGCTTGCCGCGCTCGCTACGGCCTTCGCGCCGGCGCGCGTCACCATGGACAGCGACGTGGCGATCTAGGGCGCGGACTCATTAACGCGCAGCCATAACCCGATGGATGCCGGGCGCGTGAAAGCAACGCAGTTCGCCGCGAGCTCGTCGTAGCGGATTGCGGTACGCCGACATCGATTGGTCTTGTTGAAGAACCGCGCGATCATTCGTGGGCGTGATAACGCGGCGTCCATTGGCGCATTGCGAAAAACTTATTCGATGACGTCGTCGGCGGTTGCGAGCAGCGTCGGCGGCAAGGCGATGCCGAACGCCTTTGCGGTCTTGAGGTTGACGATCAATTCAAATTTAGTCGACTGCATCACCGGCAGATCGGCCGGTTTAGCGCCTTTGAGAATTTTTCCGATGTAGTTTCCGGCTTGGCGATAGCCGGCCGCATAGTCGGGCGCGTAACTGATGAGACCGCCCGTCTCGGTAAACTCACGTTGCGAATAGATCGCAGGCAGCTTGAAGCGGGCTGCAAGCGCCACAAGCTGCTCGCGTCGACTGGCGAACAACACATCAGCGGTAACCAAGAGCGCACCCGCCCCCTGTTGGGCTAAGGTCGCGAAGGCCGTGTCAATTTCCGCGTCCGTGGTGGCGCGCACAACAATCAATTGGCGATTGATTGCGCGCGCCGCGTCCTGTGCCTGCTTCAGCTCGACATCGGCATCCGGATATGTCGGGTTCAGCAGCACGCCGATTGGCGCGGCGCCGGGAACAATTTCGTTCAGAAGCCCCACGCGTTTGGCCTCCACTACCGACCCGAGAATGCTAACGCCCGTGACGTTACCGCCGGGTTGATTGAGACTCGTCACGATGCCGGCCTTGACCGGATCGGCGGCGCTGACGAAGACGATCGGGATCGTTGCGGTTGCCGCCTTTGCCGCTTTCGCCGGATCAGTGCCGCCGGCGGCGAAGATCACGGCAACCTTGCGGTCGACCAGATCGGCCGCGAAGCTGGGCAGCCGATCGGCTTGACCTTCGGCCAAGCGGTATTCGGTCGCGACGTTTTGGCCCTCGGTGTAGTCCGATTCACTCAAGCCTTGGCGGATCGAAACCATGCGGCCCGCGATGTAGCTCGATGAAAGGCCACTGAGGATACCGATCACCGGCATGGCCGGCTGTTGCGCGCGCGCGCCGAGCGGCCACGCCAGTGCCGCGCCGCCGAGCGCAGCCACAAACTCCCGTCTTCCGATACCGATTGCCATTTACTCCCGTTCCCAACGGCATCATACCCGCTGCAATGGCGGCACGGTATCACGCCTCCATTGGCAGGTCCTAGCTTCCTTCATTTCGCCTGATCGCCGCGCAGGCGCGGATGGCCGATGCCGAGCGGTTTGGCATCGAGCAGCACGATGGCGAGCCGCGCCGGTTCCTTGCCGCGATTGGCCCAGGCATGGTTGGTGCCGCGCTGGACCATGATGTCGCCGGCGCGCAACTTGACCGTGGAATCGTCCATGTCCATCTCGATCTCGCCGGACAGCATGACGATGTAGTCGATGGTTTCGGTGCGATGCATCTCCGAGGCGACACCCGCCGCGAATTCCATGACGATGAAGCGCGACCCGTTTTCCGGCGGCGCGGTGCCGAGAATGCGCGCGCCCATGTCCTCGACGTCTTCGCCGATCGCAATGTCCGCCGGCATCGCGTCGCTGCACCACATCAGGGTCGAGGCGACGCCGTCGCGCGGCCGCTTGGTGTTGGTGGCCGGGCCTTCGCGGATCACCTTGGCGATGGTCTTGCCGTCGTGCCCGGTGATGACGCGGCGGATCGGCGGGCTGGCCATGGGCATTCTCCGGTTTTTGTTCTGAGTTACGCCGGCGTGCCGGGCGCGCGCTTGAGATCGATGAACTCGATGACGTTGCCGTCGGGATCGCGGATATAGGCGCTGCGGCCGACGAACACGCCGGCGCGGCGATCCTCTTCTTTGAAAATCTCAATGCCTTTGGCCGGCAGGCTTTGCAGCGTCTCGTCGTAGACCTCCGCCGTGACGCGAAAAGCGGAATGGATCTCGTGGCGGCCGGCGGCATTCTGGGTGATCGGGTTTTCGGAAAAAGTCAGATTGAAGAAATCACCACCGGCCCGCATGAAGACGATGCGATCGGTGCGGGCGATTTTGGTGAAGCCGAGGGTCTCGGCGTAGAATTTTTCCGAGCGATCCAGGTCCTTTACCGGGATCGTGAAGTGCAGCACACCTTCGACTTTCGGCATGATCGTCCCATTGGCGCCAGTGTTTCGCGCGGGCGCGCGATTGCGCCCGCGTCACGACGGCTTCAACGATAATACGGAGAAAGACGCTGGACTTTCTAGCTGGCCGTCGCGCGCCGCGACCCGGTGCGCATTTCCGGCTGCTGCGGCGCCGGCTCGAGATCGCCCTCGCCCGCCGAAAAGCCGGTCATGAGATCGACCAGCTTGTTCCAGGTGCGCAGCATGACACCGAGCGGCCGCGGCATGGCGTGGCGGCAGAAGGCGATCTTCCTGATCTCGTGGGGAACGTACCAGTTGCTGCGGCTGCCGGCGGGAAAAAAGACCATGTCGCCGGGGCCGAGCCGGCGCTCGACGCCATGATCATCGGTGACAAAGGCCTCGCCCGAGATGACGTGAAGGGTCTCGTCGATGCCGTAATTCCAGGTGAAGCGGCCGGCGGTGCACGACCAGGCCATGACGGTTGAGGTGCCGTCGGCGGTGACCGCCAGCTTTGCCGCGCGCGCCCGCGGCGTGCCTTCGGTGATCCAGTGGGGCGCGATCGGCGCGTCGGTGAGTTCGACGTCGGCCGGATAGGCGAAGACGACAGGCTTTGGCACGGCTCCCTCCAGCAAGGCTAGCGGGCCATTAAACGTCGTAGCGCCAAACAAAACGTAAATTTTCGGGCGCCCGGCGGGTGTCCTAGCCGGATACCCCGTCGGCTGCCTGCCGCGCGGCGGCGGTCGGCCAGTCGCGCCAGGCCCGCCGCAGCGGCGTCGTCAGCGGACGGCGGTCCGCCTTGCGGCCGCTCAGGTATTCCAGCCACTTCTGGTAGATGCCGATGGCGGTAGCGCGCCACGGGCTTTCCAGCCCGGCGTCAAGCTCGCCGAACGGAAAACCGGCGATGAGGTGCTCGCGGCGGTCGACCAGAGCGCGCTCGCGGAACGCCGCCGCGATCGCGGCCGCCTTGCCGTCGAAATAGAACAGCGGCAGGCCGGGGTAATCGTCACGCTCGCGCCGCAGGTAGCGGCCGACGTCGCGGCGGTATTCGCGCAGCAGGGTTTTGGCCTCGTATTCCGGATGACCTTGCAGGAAAAGGTGGAAGCTCCTGTCCTGCCGCGCGAACATGTCGACGCCGGCAACCGCCGAGCGGGTGATGATGCGGTAGCCGCTCGCCGCCAGCGCCTGTTCGGGCAGATCGTTGTAGCGCGAGTGCGGAACGCGCAAGCCGGACTTGGCGTCGGCCGTCATCGGATGGGACGCGCCCGGCTCGCAGTCGAAAATGCCGAACAGCTTGTCGGCCAGCGGCCGGCGTTCGATGCCGTCGACGTGAAGCACGGCGGCGTGCGCCGCGAGGCACGACCAGATGGTCGAGGTGGTGTAATCGCGCGCCCAGTCCACCAGCTGACTCAGCGTCGCCCAGTACGGCTCGTCCTTCAGGTTCTTCATCCGCGGCTCGGTGCCGGTCACGATCAAGCCGTCGATGGGGGCGTCCCACAGTTCGGCGACGTCGCGGTAGCGCTCCGCCATGTCCTGGCAGGTGGTGTCGGCGCGCGGGACTTCCGGGATCGAAAACAGCAATAGCCGCACGATGGTGTTCGACGCCGCGGCGCGGATCAGCTCGATGAACTGCCGCTCGGTGGCCTCGAGCGCGGGGTCGGGCATGTTGTTGACGAGCCCGATGGTGACGCAATTCGCGGCGCGAATTTCGTTGGTCGAGGCGGAACGCGACGTGTCGAGCAGAAGCGGCATCGGCCCTGAGCCCTTATTCGGCGGCGATCAGCGGCGAATCTTTGCGCCGGCGCGCCGCGCCGAGCGCCTGGTCGAGGTCGGCGATGATGTCGTCGATATGCTCGATGCCGATGCTCAATCGGATCATTTCCGGCTTGACCCCGGCCTTGCTCTGCTCGTCGGCCGACATCTGCCGGTGCGTGGTCGAGGCCGGATGGCAGGCCAGCGACTTGGCGTCGCCCATATTGACCAGCCGCTTGAACAGTTTCAGCGCGTCGTAAAAGTTCTTGGCGGTCTGCAATCCGCCGACGACGCCAAAAGTCAGCAGCGAGCAGGCGCGGCCGCCGAGATATTTCTGCGCCAGCTGGTGATAGGGATTGTCGGTGAAGCCGGTATAGTTGACCCAGGCGACGCGGCGGTCCTGCCGCAAAAACTCGGCGACCTTGCGGGCGTTTTCGACATGACGCTCGACGCGCAGCGCCACAGTCTCGATGCCTTGCAGCAGCAGGAAGGCCGACAGCGGCGCCAGCACGGCGCCGGTGGTGCGCTGATAGACGCTGCGGCAGCGCGCGATATAGGCGCGGGCGCCGAAATGCTCGGTGTAGATCAGGCCGTGATAGGACGCGTCGCGCTCGTTGAACATCGGAAAGCGCTGCTTGTGCGCGGCCCACGGAAACTTGCCGCTGTCGACGATGGCGCCGCCGAGCGTGGTGCCGTGACCGCCCATGAACTTGGTCAGCGAGTGAACGACGATGTCGGCGCCGTATTCGATCGGGCGCAGCAGGATCGGCGTCGCCACCGTGTTGTCGACGATGAGCGGAATGCCGTGCCGCGCGCCGACCTTTGCCAGCGCCTCGATGTCACAGACATTGCCGGCCGGATTGCCGACGCTCTCGCAGAAAATGGCGCGGGTGCCGTCGTCGATCAGCTTTTCGATGGCGTCGGCGCGGTCGGATTCGGCAAACCGGACTTTTATGCCCTGGCCGGGCAGGATGTGGGCGAACAGCGTGTAGGTGGTGCCGTAGAGCTGCGGCACCGAGACGATGTTGCTGCCCATGCTGGAGACGTTGAGCACCGCGTAATTCAGCGCCGCCTGACCCGTCGCCACGCACAGCGCGTCGACACCGCCTTCGAGCGCGGCAACGCGGCGCTCCAGCACCTCGGTGGTCGGATTGCTGATCCGCGAATAGCGGTAGCCTTCGACCTCGAGGTCGAACAGAGCGGCGCCGTGGTCGGCGCTGTCGAATTCGTAAGCGACGGTCTGATAGATCGGCACCGCGACGGCTTTCGTCGTCGGATCGGTGTTGTAGCCGCCGTGCACGGCCACGGTTTCTCGTTTCATGTCGTCCCGCCACGCATCCCGAATATTTGGGCATTCTATTCCGCTTCGGTTGCTTATCCGTGGCTGCCGACATGAACATCGTAAGCAAGATTAATTGGAAACAATAACCTTAATTGTTTTTCGTCCGCCGCGGCGCGGATGGCGAAGCGATAATCGACTTCGTCGATCGCTCGAATTTTATCCGTTGTTGAAGCGAAAAATTCACTTTGTTTTGCCATCATCGGGCATGAGCCTCATCGAAGCGGAACCGGCACGGCCGCGGCTCGGCGGCAAGGACAGCGCGCTGCGCGACTGGGTGCGCGCGCTCGAAGCCACCGCGCCGATCGCCGGCGACCCGCAGCGCATTCTTCCCCGCGTGATCGAGGAACTGGCCAAGACGCGGGGCGACGCCCCTGCCCTGCTTTCCGCCCACGAGCGCTTGACCTATCGCGGGCTCGACGAGCGTACCAACCGTTATGCGCGCTGGGCGCTCGCGCAAAACCTCGGCAAGGGCGAGACCGTGTGTCTCGTCATGCCGAACCGACCCGAATACCTGGCGATCTGGCTCGGCATCAGCAAAGTCGGCGGTGTCGTCGCGCTGATCAACACCCATCTTCGCGGCGCGGCGCTGGCCCATTGCCTCGATATTGTCGAGCCGCAACACATCATCGTCGCCGCCGAGTTCTGCGACGAAGTTCGCGTTGCGATGGCGGCCATGACGCGCCGGGCAAAACTCTGGTCGCACGGCAGCGGTGATTTTGCCCGTATCGACCACGCCATCGAAAAGTTTCCCGGTGCACGCTTGACCGAGGCGGAACGCCGCGGCGTGACCATCGCCGACCGCGCGCTGCACATCTACACCTCCGGCACCACCGGCCTGCCGAAGGCCGCCAATGTCAGCCACCACCGGCTGATGCAGTGGAGCTTTTGGTTCGCCGGCCTCATGAATACCGGTCCCGACGACCGCATGTACGATTGCCTGCCGCTCTATCACAGCGTCGGCGGCGTCGTCGCCACCGGCGCGGTGCTGGCGCGCGGCGGCGCGGTGGTGATCCGCGACAGATTTTCCGCCCGCGAATTCTGGGACGACGTGGTCAATTGGGACTGCACGCTGTTCCAATATATCGGCGAGCTGTGCCGCTATCTTGCCAACGCACCGGAGCAGCCGCGCGAAAGACAGCATCGGCTGCGCTTGTGCTGCGGCAACGGGCTGCGCGCCGACATTTGGCAAAAATTCCAGGACCGGTTTGCGATCCCAAAAATCCTGGAGTTTTACGCCGCAACCGAGGGCAACGTCTCGCTCTACAACGTCGAAGGCAAAGTCGGCGCCATCGGCCGCGTGCCGTCGTTCCTCGCCCATCGTTTCCCGCTGGCGCTGGTGAAATCCGACCTCGCGACGCAAGAGCCGATTCGCGACCAGAGCGGCCGCTGCATCCGCTGCGCCACCGGCGAAGCCGGCGAGGCGATCGGCCGAATTCACGACGGCGCGGCCCATGCCGCAGCCGAATTCGAGGGCTATACCGACGCCGCGGCGTCGCAGAAGAAAATCCTGCGCGACGTGTTCGAACGCGGCGACGCCTGGTATCGCACCGGCGATCTGATGCGCGCCGATACGAACGGTTATTTCTATTTCGTCGACCGGATCGGCGATACGTTTCGCTGGAAGGGCGAGAACGTGGCGACGTCGGAGGTCGCGGCTGCCCTCACGGCATTCCCCGGCATGACCGAGGCGACCGTTTACGGCGTCGCCGTTCCCGGCGCCGAGGGGGCAGCCGGCATGGCGGCGCTCGTGGTCGAGGGCCCGTTGGATCTGGCGGAATTGCGCAAGCATCTCGCGCGCGCTCTGCCGTCCTACGCCCGGCCGCTGTTCCTGCGCATCCAGGACCGCATCGCGGTGACGGCGACTTTCAAGCACCAGAAGACCGAGCTCATGCGCGAAGGTTTTGATCCGGCCGCTTCGGACGACGCGGTCTATTTCGACGATCCGTCGCAGCAGGCTTACGTGCGCCTCGACGGCGCGCTGTTCGCGCGCATCAAGGCCGGAGCGGTGCGTCTCTAGTCCTTACGCGGTGGCGCCGGCGTCCACGGTCAGCACCGTGCCGGAAATGTTGCGCGCCTTGTCGCTGAGCAGATATTCGACTGCGTTCGCCACGTCGCCCACTTCGGCAAGCCGGCGCAACGCGCTCCGGCGCACCACCTGCTGGCGCTGCTCGCCGGCCAACCCGTGGGTCATGTCGGTATCGATAAAACCCGGCGCCACGGCGTTGACGGTGATGCCGAGCCGGCCGACCTCGCGGGCCAGCGAACGGGTAAAGCCGAGCATCGACGCCTTGGTTGCGGCGTAGACCGAAAGGCCGCTATAGCCGGTGAAGCCGATGATCGAGGCGACATTGACGACGCGGCCTGAGCCTTCCGACATCATCGAACGCACCACGTATTTGGTCAGTATGATCGGCGACAACGTGTTGACGCGCACCAGCTCGACGATTTCCGAATTGTGCATCAGGGCGAGCGCGCCGTCGTGGCCGACCGCGGCATTGTTGACCAGGCCGAACAGCGGACCGAAATCCTTGCGCAGGCCTTTCACCAGCCCGGGAATCTCGCCGACCTCGCCGAGGTCGAACGACACGAAATGCAGCGTGCCGTGCCTGGCGCGCTTGGCCTCGGCGATGGCGTCGGTGACGGGCTTGGTCTTTTGCCGCGCCAGGGCGATCACGTCATAACCGGCATCGGCCAGCTGGCGGGCGATGCCGAGGCCGAGACCGCGGCTCGCGCCGGTGACAAGAACGGTGCGTTCCGCTCTAGCCATAGCGCCGTGCCAATTTTCCGGTCGCGCCGACGTCGAGCGCCGGCACGATCGAGATCGAGGCCGGCACCTTGTGGCGCGGCAGCGCGTCGCGGCAGAGCCGCAATATGTCGTCCTTGATCTGCCGCTCGCCGCCTGAGCGCGCGCAATCGGCTTTCAGCACGACGTCGGCGATCACGATGGCGCCGGTGACCGGATTTTGCTTCGGCCGCACCAGCGACATTCTCACTTGTGGGTGCCGGTTGATCACCGCCTCGATCTCCTCGGGGTGAATCTTCAGTCCGCCGACATTGATGATGCCGCCGCGGCGGCCGGCAAAGACGTAGCGGTCGCCGCGCCGCTCCACCATGTCGCCGGTATCGACGAAGCCGTCGCCGTCGCGCAGGCTCGCATGCTGCGTGCCGAGATAGCGCGCCGCGGTGCGCGGCGAGCGAATGCGCAGCGCGCCGTCGACGAGTTTCAGCTCGACGCTGTCGCGGCCGTGCGCCAGAAAGTCGGCGGGAAATCCGGCAAGAGCGTCGTCGACCTCGAAAGCGACGCCGGCTTCCGTCGAGGCATAGGCGTGGCCGACGCGGGCCTGCCGAAACGTAGCGCGCAAACTGTCGAGGATCGCCTGATCGGCGATTTCGCCGGAGAGGCGGACATAGCGCGGCGCTATTTGGCCGATCGCGGGCGACATCAGCGCGCGACGCCAGTGCGACGGCGTGCCCGACAGGTGGGTGACGCCGCAGCGGCCCAGCCGGGCGAGATGATCGGCGATCGGCTCGCCTGCGCACGACAGCACCAGCGACGCGCCGCCGATGACCGCGCGCAAAAATATCTGCAGGCCGCCGTAGCGGCGGATGTCGTAGAACGTGCCCCAGACGACGGCGCCGTCGAGCGGCGGTCCGGCGCCGATCGGCGCGATCAGGCTGGCGAGGTTGTGCACCGCCATTTTCGGCACGCCCGACGTGCCGGAGGTGAGCAGCACCCATTCGGTCGGCATGTGCGGCAGCACATGCTGCTCGGCCGGAACAATGGTAGGCGCACAAACGACCCGCACCGGGAGATCGAGTACCGCGTGGTCCAGTGTGCCGTCGTCGATCACGGCGGCGTCGATCTCGGCACAGGCGATCAGCGCGCCCAGATGTTCGGCTGCGGTATCGGGCGGCAAAATCGTGACGCGGCGCGCCACGCCGTCGAGCTCGATCAGCGCCAGCGCCGACGTGAGCTGGCTCGACGTCGCGACGACGACCGAGCGGCCTTTGAGCTCCGCCAGCCGGCCGCCGAGACTTGTTCCGCGCGCCAGATCATTGACGCAAAGCCGCGCCGCGCGATCCCAGAAGAACCGCTCCGGCACAGCGTCGGCGATGCGCTCCCTAAGCGACGGCGCGCTGCTGCGCACTTTCATACACTTTCACGAAGTCGCCGAGCGTCAGCGGGAACATGGCGTCCTCGGCGCTGGTGAACGGATCGATGCCGAGGCTGTCCTCCAGCCGCGCCACCAGCACGGCGAAGCCGAGCGAGTCCAAGCCGGAATCGAGCAGCACGAGATCGTCGCGCAGCGGCGCCAGCGTCTTGTTGTGCTCGCGTGCGATCTCTTTCATCATGTCCATTATGGTTAATTTTATGCTCATCGTCGTATGGCCTACTGTTTCTTCACCGGCAGCGGATATATTCGCGCAAGATTACAATCAAGTTCACGAAGCTATCGTGGTCAACGCGAATGGACTGTTCCGTTCCGGCAATTCGCTGCCGACAGATCGGCGAAGCCGACATTGCCGCCGTCGCAGCGCTGCTCGGCCGCGGGTTCCCGAACCGCACGCGGCAGTTCTGGACGGACGCGCTCGACCGGCTGGCGCGGCGTGAACCGCCGCCGGGTTTCCCGAAATATGGTTACCTTCTCGAAAGCGGCGATGGCCCGGTCGGCGCGCTGCTGTTGATCTGCTCGACCATACCCGAGGGCGGCCGGGTCGCGACCCGCTGCAATTTGTCGAGTTGGTACGTCGAACCCGCCTACCGCGCCTACGCGACGCTGTTGGTGTCGCAAGCGCTCGGCCACAAGGACATCACCTACACCAACGTCTCGGCGGCGCCGCACACCTGGCCGATCATCGAGGCGCAGGGTTTCTCGCGCTATTGCGACGGCGTCTTTGTCGCGGTGCCGATGCTGAAGGGCCTGTTTGGCGGCGAAGGCGTGCGCGTTTTCGACGCGCGGCAGAATCCTGCGGCGAGCTTCGATCCTGCCGAGCAGGACATCCTGCAGCGTCACGCCGAGCATGGCTGCATCAGCCTGTGGTGCGAAACCGCCGCAGGCGCCTATCCGTTCGTTTTCCAGCCCCGTTTGGTCAAGCGCGCGATGCCGTGCGCGCAATTGATCTACTGCCGCGACGTCGGCGATTTCGTGCGCTTTGCCGGACCGATCGGACGCTACTTGGCGCGGCGCGGCAAGCCCTTCGTCATCATCGATTCCAACGGCGCCATTGCCGGCTTGCTCGGCACCTTCCGCCCCGGCAGCATGCCGAAATACTTCAAGGGCCCGCAACGGCCGCGGCTCGGCGACCTCGCTTATACCGAATACGTGGTGCTGGGCGTTTAAAGCGCTAAAAATTCAGAGCGCCAAGGCCTTGCGCACCGCGACCGGCCAATGCGGCAGATCGAGGCCGTGGGTCGCGAACAGCGCCAAGGCCAGCCGGTCGATGCCGAAGGCGACGCAGCCGGTGTGCGCCACTTCGCCGGTCTCGGTGCGCAGATTCCACGTCGTGCCGAAATGATCGCGGTGGTAGTTGAAGCTCATGCAGGCGGTCGGTTCCTCGGCGGAGCGCACCGGAACGAGAAGCTCGAACTTCAACGCCTGCTCGACCTGGCTCGCCGCCATCAGCTTGCCGCCGCGGCCGAAGAACGGATCGCTCGCGGTATCGATGCGCCACGGCAGGCCCAATTGCGCGGCAAAGCTCGGCGCCCGTGCCATCCAGGCGCGGCGGAACTCGTCGACCTGTTGCGGCGTGCCGATGCGGACATATTCGCGCATGCGGAACGACTGCAGACGGTCGAGATTTTGTGACGGCTCGCGGCGGAAGCAATCGCAGGCGACGTCGAAGGTCAGCCCGCCCGCCGGCACGTGGCCGCGGCTCGCGACCAGCGGATAGACCGGATAGCAGGCGGCGGGGCTGAGAACGAGATCGGCCGCAGCCAGGCTCGACGTCCAATCCTCGCCGGCTTCGCTGCGCTCCACCGCCGATTTGACCTCGGCCTCGGCGCCGCCGAGACAGCTGACGCAGCCGAGGAAATGCGGAAAGCTCTTGAGGTACCCGGATTTCTCCACCTGGCGGCGGCTCATCACCGGCGGAAAGCGCAACACTTCGGTGTCCGGCTCGCAGTAGCGCGAGATCAGCGCGGTCAAGCCGCCGACCACCTGTTCGAATATGGCGGTGCGCACATAGACGCCGTCGATGCCGGTCGGCAACAGCAGCGCCTCGGCGATCGAATCGAGCGAACGCACCGGCTGGGCCGGTTCCTTGAATGCCACATTCATCTGTTCACGCCTCTTGGTATGGTTGTTTTTATGGTTTCAACGCATTCAGTCGCGCAGCGATGCCGGCGTGCCGGTGAGCAGCGACGCCGCCGCGATATTCGCCAGAATGCGATCGTTGCTGATCATGACCGGCGACGACAGGATGTCGCGCAGGTGCCGGCCGATGCTGAATTCACTGTCGTTGCGATAGCCCGCGAGCCCGCAGGCCTGCATCGCGCTCATGACGGTCGCCACCGCGAGCTCGGAAGCGTTCACCTTCAGCATGTTCATGCCGGTCTGGAAATCGATCGATTCGAGCGCCGCCGGATCGGACGCCGCCGCCTCATAGCGTTGCAGCGCCGCGGTGATCAGGCTGCGCAGCGTGCGCAGCGAGGCATTGGCGCGGGTCAGGTGCTGGGCCGCGGGTGGCATCGTGCCGCCGCCGCCGTGCACGGCTTTGCGCACGAATGCCCGCGTCCGATCGACCGCCGCAGCGGCGATGCCGGCCCAGGCGCCGCTCCAGGCCAGATGCGCGAACGGCATCATGGTCTGGGGATGAATCTTGTCGTAGCCCACCGGCAGGATCTGCTCGGCGGAGCCGGCGGCCGAGAGCGCGAAACCTTCGCTGCAGGTACCGCGCATGCCGAATGCGTCCCAGCCGTTGAGACGCTTGAGCGCATAGTCTTCTTTCAGGAAGGCGACCAGAACCTGATCCGAGCTTGCCGCTTCGGGAGAACGCCGCGCGGTGGTGACGATGCCGTCGGCGGCCTCGGCATAGGAAATGACCGTCGCCTGGCGCTCGAGCGTGATGCGCGAATCGCGCCACTCGATCGGCGCCGAACTGTTGCGCACGTCGCCGCCGGCGCGGCCTTCGGTGGTCGAGGAGGCGAGCAACAATTGCTCGGCGCAGAGCCGGCGCAGCAGGCGCTGATGCCAGGGGCTGGCGCGGCCGTGACGCACCAGGCAAGCGACCTTGGTCTGATGCATGGCGTAGATCATCGCGGTCGACGCGCAATTGCGACCGAGCATGTAGCAGATATCGACGACGTCCGAGGTGCTGGCGCCCTCGCCGCCGAGTTCCGGCGGCACCGCGACGCTCAATAGCCGCTCGGCGCGGGCCGCGTCGATCGCTTCTTTGGGGAAGCGCGATTCGGCATCGACCGCCGCGGCGTGGGTTGCCGCGACGACCGCGACTTTTTCGGCGCGCGTCTGCAGATCTGCCGAATCGGCGGCGTGCAGATTGCTGGCGGCGATAAGAATGCCGCGCATCGCACTGCGGGCGATACGGCGATCTTCATCGACCTCGTGGAGCGTCATTGTTCTTCCGGCATTCATTGCTGCGCTCGCGATGACGTTGGACCCTCCCGCGCCATCGAGCTTCGACGACGCCTGAACCCCGTGGTTACCCCAAAACTTCCAATTCGTGGTGTTTTTGGGCGGGGATTAGCGCAGTTCTTTGCCGTAAAGGTTACCAATCGCAAACACATCCTGTGGTAACTACGCCTGTGTAGTCTCAGGCGGCCGTCACTGTGAAATGGAACCGCAGCGCCGCGGATATTTGGGGAATATTCACCTTGCTTGATCGGACCAATACCAGCTCGACTGAACGCGTGGCGCAGCTCGTGCGTCAGCTCTTGGCCAAGCGATCGATCGACCGGGAGGTCGGTCACGATGACATTCTCGGCGAGTGCGGCCTATCGTCGCTCGATATGGTCAATCTGATGCTCGCCGTCGAAACCGAGTTCGATATCAAAATTCCCGACCGCGACATGACGCCGTCGAACTTCCGCTCGATCGCGCAGATCGACAAATTGGTCGGCGCGCTATTGCGCAGCGATCAAACGGTCGGCTGAAACAATCCATCCCTATGCCCGCCCAGATGCCGGTGGCGCGAGCTGCCCGGTATCAACGATGTGCCTTCTTGCCGGATTCATCCGGCTAACCATCTTTTGGCGAGAAATCAGCCATCTGAGGGGTCAAGAGTCATGTCGATCCGGCCCGTGAAGCAAATCATCACGTCGAAGCCCACGATCGAGGGCGCCGGCGTAAAACTTCGCCGCGCCTTCGGCTTCGGCGAAACCGAAGCCACCGATCCGTTCCTGCTGCTCGACGATTTCCGCAACGACCGGCCGGAGGATTATCGCGCCGGCTTTCCCTGGCATCCGCATCGCGGCATCGAGACCATCACTTACGTTCTCGCCGGCAATGTCGAGCACGGCGACAGCCTGGGCAATCGCGGCAATCTCGGCGCCGGCGACGTGCAATGGATGACCGCCGGCCGCGGCATCCTGCACCAGGAAATGCCGCAGGGCGACGCGCAAGGCCGCATGCACGGCTTCCAGCTCTGGGCCAACCTGCCGTCGTCGCTGAAAATGACGGCGCCGCGCTACCAGGACGTCAAAGCCGCGGAAATTCCCGAAGTGGTCGATGACGACGGCACTCGCGTGCGCGTGGTCTGCGGCGATTTCCGGGGCAAGCGCGGCCCGATCGAAGGCGTCGCCGCGGACCCGCGCTATCTCGACGTCTGGGTGCCGCGGGGCTTGCGCAAGACGCTCGCGGTCGAGCTCGAGCGGCACGCCTTCGCCTACGTGTTCGAGGGTTCGGGTAATTTCCGCGCCGCGTCGCAACCGTTCGGCGTACTCACCGAAAAGACCGACGGCGTCGGCGAGACCGTGGTCCGCGAGCAAACCGGCAACCGCTCGCTGGTGCTGTTCGACAGCGGCGACGAAGTCACCGTGCAGGCCGGCGACGAGGGCATCCGCTTCCTGCTGGTCTCCGGCAAACCGATCGAGGAGCCGGTCGCCTGGTACGGCCCGATTGTGATGAACAGCGAAGCCGAGCTACAACAGGCATTCACCGAGCTGCGCAACGGCACGTTCATCCGTTAGGACGCGCGGCTCACAACGCGCCGGCCAGGACCGGCGCGACCGGGAGGAGCCGTGAGCAGCGCGACCAAGACGGTTTATTACGCCAGCATTGGACCCGAGCTCACGCTCTACGACATCGACGTCGAGGGCGCCGCGCTGGCCAAGCGCGGCACGGTGATGCTGCCGGCCAACATCCAATATGTCTGGCCGCATCCGTCGCGAAGCTATCTCTATGCGGTATCGAGCAACGGCGGGCCAGGGGGCCTGGTCGGCGACACGCACCGCGCCAATGCGCTGATCGTCGATCCGGAAACCGGCGCGCTGCGGCTGCACGGTGCGGCTGTCGCGTTGCCGTCGCGCCCGATCCACACCAGCGTCGATGCAAGCGGCGCGTTCCTGCTGACGGCCTACAACAGTCCGAGCCATGTCACGGTGCACCGGCTCAATGCCGACGGCACGATCGGCGCCGAAGTCGCGCAGCCGCAACGGCTCGACACCGGCATCTACGCCCATCAAATCCTCGCCGCGCCCGGCAACACCACCGCGCTGCTGGCGACGCGCGGCAATGACGCCACGGCGGGTAAGGCGGAGGATCCCGGCGCCATCAAGACCTTCGGCTTTGCAAACGGCGTGCTGACCAATCTGGCCTCGATCGCGCCCGGCAACGGGCTCGGCTTCGGGCCACGCCATCTCGATTTTCATCCGAGCAGGCCGTGGGTGTTCGTCTCGATCGAGCGGCAGAACAAGCTCTGCGTCTACACGCTCGATGCCGGCACCGGACTTTCCCGCACGCCGATCTTCGTCAGGGACACGCTGGCCGATCCTCAACCGAAGGTACGCCAGGCCGCCGGCGCGATCCACGTCCACCCGAGCGGCCGGTTCGTCTACGTCACCAATCGCGCGTCCGGCCTTGTGGAGTCGAATGGCACGAAAGTGGTCGTCAACGGCGAGAACAACATCGCGGTTTTTGCCATCGACCAGGCCACCGGCGAGCCGACCTTGATCCAGAACGCCGACGGCAACGCCTATGAGCTGCGCACCTTCGGCATCGAGCCGAGCGGGCGTCTGCTGGTGGCCGCCAGCATCAAGCCGGTTCCGGTGCGCGGCGCCGACGGCATCAAAACGGTGCCGGCGCGACTTGGCGTTTTCCACGTCGGCGGCGACGGCTTGCTCACGCTCAAGCGCCAATATGACGTCGACACCGGCGCCGCGACCCAGTTCTGGAGCGGCATGGTCACGCTTTGACTGCGGAAACGGTGGAACAATCGCAAGCCGCGCACCGGGGACCGGCGCTATGGATAAAAAAGCTTTAACCGGCAAAGCGGTTTACTGAAACGCAAGGCAGCTCTGCTCTAATGGCGGCGCTGAGATTGCGGCGACAGCAAACGCGAGCGTCGATCCCGGCTGTTTCACCGCTGCGAGGGGTCCGCCGCAATGCCAGCGCCGCCAGCCGACAAAAAAACGCTGTCGCATCGCCTGCGCTGGCTGGCGGTCGGCACCGCGATCGCGATCGCGGCCATCGTCGGCGCCAACGCCCTCATTCTGACGCAGCTGCATCACAGTACGCTGCGCCAGGTGCAGAGCGATCTGTTGCGCCAAAGCCTCGATCTGTCGGAGCTGGTCGAGCGCACCCTGCAGGCGACCGACCTCATGCTGATCAGCGTGACGGAACGGGCCGGCGCACTCGCATCGGCCGAGGACGGCGCGCAGCAACTGGAAAGCGAGGACTTTCACATCCTGCTGAAGGAGAAAATGTCCGGCCTGCCGCAAATCCATGCGCTCGGTTTTCTTAACGCCAACGGCATCCGTTCGAACCACTGGCAGTCCTGGCCGGCGCCGAAGATGGATGCTTCGTTTCTCGAATACTTCCGGGCGCTGAAAGCCAATCCGAAGCTCAAATCGTATCTCGACGCGCCGGTGCTCGGTCCCGTCACCGGAGCATGGGTGGTGATCGAGGCGCGCCCTGTGCTGGCGAAGGACGGGAGATTTTTCGGCGTCGTCTACGCCTCGACCGACATGAAATACTTCCAAGAGCTGTTTCGCTCGACATCGATGGGCGACGGCTATGCGATCACGCTCCTCCGCAAGGACGGCACGCTGTTGATGCGCTATCCGATGGCCGGCCAGATCGGCATGAAAGTGCCGGCGTCGGTGCTCGCCACATTGTCGGACTCGCGTTCCGGCGTTTCGCGCTCGATCAGCCCGGTCGATGGCCAGGCGCGCATCGCCGCCGGCTATAGCCTCAACAAATATCCCCTGGTCGTCATCGTGACCCAGGAGGAGGAGGTCGCCTTCGCCGCCTGGCGCCGCACGGCGATCACGATGGGCATCATCGCCGCAGCGATGATCGGCCTCACCATCATCGCCGCCTGGCTGATCGCGCGCTCGTGGCGGCAGCAGGAGCGGCTGAACGCCGCGCACGCTGAAATCATCGAATCCGACAAGGTCCGCGCGCTCGCCGAAGCCGAGGCGAACCGCCAGCGCGATCTGGCCGAGCAAAACCGGCGCTTCAATGCCGCCGTCGAGAACATGACGCAGGGCCTGTGCATGTTCGACGCCGACGGCCGGCTCGTGGTGTGCAACGAGCTCTACGCCAAGATGTACCGGCTGCCGGCGGACCTGCTCAAACCCGGGACGCTGCACCGCGACATCATCGCGCATCGCGTCCGCTCCGGCGTGCTCCAGGGCGGCCAGGGCAACGCCGCAGTCGAGCAACACTTATCGGCATTGTCGGCGCTGCCGGCAGGGCAAAGATCGAGTCGCATCGACGAGCATACCGACGGCAAACTGATCCGCGTGACGCGGCAGCCGCTTGCCGGCGGCGGCTGGGTCGCGACCCACGACGACATCACCGAGCAGCGGCACGCCGAACAGGAGCTCAACAAGACCAAGCAATTTTTGGATTCGATCGTCGACAATATTCCGATTGCGGTGGTCGTGAAGGACGCCGTCACCCGCAAATTCGTGCTTGTCAATCGCGCGTTCCAGGCGATGCGCCGCCTGAGCCGCGACGAGCTGGTCGGCAAAACCGTGTTCGAATTCTACAATGCACGGACGGCGGAATTTATCGACCGCCTGGACAACGAGGTCCTGCAGGGCCGCAGCGACGGCAAAAACCTGGAATACGACGTCGATACCCAGGATGGGACGCGCATTTACGCGACCAGCCGCATCATCGTCCCCGACAACGACGGCGCGGCCAAATATCTGATCGTCGTCATCAACGACGTGACCGAACGCAAGCGGTCGGAGCAGCGCATCGCGTTCATGGCGCATCACGACGCACTCACCGGTTTGGCCAATCGCGCCGCAGTGACGCAGCGGATCGAGGAGGCCGCGGCGCGCCAGCGCCGGCGCGGCGATTCGTTCACCGTCCTGCTGCTCGATCTCGACCGCTTCAAGCACGTCAACGACACGCTCGGCCATTCCGCCGGCGACACCTTGCTGCGGGAGGCCGCGGCGCGGCTCAAGGCGCTGTTGCGGGAAACCGACGTGCTGGCGCGCCTCGGCGGCGACGAATTCGCCATCATTCAAAGCAGCGAGCCCGACCAGCGCGAAGCCGCCGGCGCGCTTGCCGACCGCATCATCGAGCTGTTCGCCGCACCGTTCGACATCGACGGCAACGAGGTCAATATCGGCACCAGCATCGGCATCGCGCTGGCGCCGGAGCACGGCACCAATCCCGACAGCCTGTTGAAGATGGCGGACATGGCGCTCTACGGCGCCAAATCCGCCGGCCGCAACGGCTACCGCTTCTTCGACCCGGACATGGGCGCGGCGGCCGACGCGCGTCTGGCGCTGGAAAACGAATTGCGCCGCGCCATCGCGCAGAACGAGCTCGAGCTGCACTACCAGCCGATCATCGACACCAAGACGCGGCGGATTTGCAGCGCCGAAGCGCTGATCCGCTGGCGGCATCCGACCAAGGGCTTGATCACGCCCGATCACTTCATCCCGCTGGCCGAGGACACCGGCATGATCGCGCAGATCGGCATGTGGGTGTTGCGCACCGCCTGCAGCGATGCCGCGAAATGGCCGGCCAACGTCAAGGTCGCGGTCAATCTGTCGCCGGTGCAGTTTCGCAAGACCAATTTGGCCGACGCGGTGATGACTGCGCTCGGCGAAGCCGGCCTGCCGCCGGAACGGCTCGAGGTGGAAATCACCGAGACGGCGCTGATCGAATCGGCGGCGGAATGCCTGCCGGCGCTGCACCGTTTCAAGAACGCCGGCATCGCCATTGCGCTCGACGATTTCGGCACTGGCTATTCGTCGCTCAGCCAGCTGACGATGTTCCCGTTCGACAAGATCAAGATCGATAAATCGTTCACGCAAAACCTGACCAAGCGCGCCGAATGCGCCGCCATCATCTCGGCCGCTTTGACGCTGGCGCAAAGCCTCGACATCGCCACCACCGCCGAGGGCGTCGAGACCAACGATCAGTACAAGCTGTTGCGCTTGGCCGGCGTGACCTCGCTGCAGGGCTACCTGTTCCAGCGGCCGTGCCCGGCGTCCGACATCGATTTCGACGTCACTTACGGCGCCCCGACGATGGCCGAGGTGGCGTAGCTTTCGTCAAGCGCCGCGCAGCGGCGCCGGCTGCTCATCGAGCATGGCCTTTATCGCCAGCCGCGTGGTCTCGACGTCGAGACCGTGCTGCTGCACCAGGTCGCGGCAATCGGCCAGGATCGCATCGGCGTCCTGCATCTTCTTCAGCCGCTTGTAGTGATCGTCGCGGTGCAGCCCCATGCTGGCGCCGACGATCTCGTACATGTTCATGACGCGGAACGGCCAGTCGCGCTCGTGGGCGCACAAGGCGCGGTGGTCGGAGTGATAGACCGCGACCAGCGCATCGATGCCGGCCGCTTCGGCCGCCTCGAGCTCGGCCAGATCCAGCGCGCGGCGATAGTTGGGCAGCACTTTCAGATTGTTGCTCTGCAGCCCGACCGCCGGCTGATGCAGGTCGACCAACTCGATGCCGGGCACGGCACGCAAAATATCCTCGGCGGCTTCGACGACGCCGTGAATGCCGGGATGGCGGTGCAGCGCGATCCGCATCGGCACCCTTTCGCGCAGCAGCGGCCGCAGCCGGTCGAGCTTCTGGCGCAGGAACAGCGTGAACGGCGTCATCTCGAACGGCTTTGCGCCGCGCGTCTTCTCCAACGTCGGCAGCGTCGTCTCGGTGAATTGCACCTGGCATGACGGGCACCACGACACCACTTGGCAGCTCTTGCTGTGCGACAGCTTGTCGATCGTGGCCTCGCCGAACCGGCCGGAGGTCGCGACATCGCCCATGCGCATCTGCACGATGCCGCAGCAATGGGTCGGGCCGCCCATGACCTCGTAGGTCACGCCGATCGAATCCATGATGTCGAGCGCCAACAGCGCGATGTGCGGCGTCTTGAGCACGTTGCAGCCGGTGTAGAACACGAAATCGGGTTTCTCGCCGGTCGCGGGCTTGTTGGCGCCCTGCCCCAGCCGCGCCAGCAGCGCGTCGTCGAGCTGCATCTGCGACAAATGCTTCACCTCGACCGCGACCTTGCGGAAGGCTTCGACGCCGTCACGGCGCTGCGCCACCGTCTCCTTGGCGCGCGCCATCTCGATGCGCGCCATATAGAGCAGGAAGCGCGGATTGACGCCGTAGTCGCAGGCCTTGATGCATTCGCCGGAGAGCAGGCACCCGCTCGCCCATTTACGCGCGGCCTCGTTGCCCTGGCCGTGGCGCACGATGTCGATGATGCCGTCGATGACGTGGACCGGATTTTGCCGCTGCTCGACGGTCAAGCCGGCGGCTTCAGTGGTCGGGCAAACCTCGACGCATTTGCCGCAACGGGTGCAGGCGTCCGCCATGGCGTCGGCGCGCGCTTTCAGGGCGGCTTCGAACGTTGCCGTCTGCGGTTGCTCGGTCATGGGCTTAACGTAGCGCCGAGTCGGGCCCGATTGAAGGGCTTGCCAAGTCGATGTAAGCCTTTATGTCGATGCCCGGCCGTAAGCCGGGCATCCCTATGAATGAGGATGCAATGGGCGAATTCGCCATCGGCCAGCCGGTCCCCCGTTTCGAAGACCCCAGACTGATCAAAGGCGGCGGCCGCTACATCGCCGACATGGTGTTTCCCGGCATGGCGTTCGGCTATGTGCTGCGCTCGCCGCATGCCCATGCCCGCATCCGCAAGATCGATACGTCCAAGGCCAAAGCCGCGCCCGGCGTGCTCGCGGTGTTCACCGGCGCCGACTACAAGGCCGCTGGCTTCGGCGATCTGCCGGTGCCCGGCGGCCTCAAGCGCCGCGGCGATACGCCCGGCTACCGGCCGCGCTATCCGGCCCTGGTCGAGGAGCGGGTGCGCATGATCGGCGACTACGTCGCCTTCGTCGTCGCCGAGACCTATTACCAGGCGGTCGATGCCGCCGAATTGATCGAGATCGATTACGAGGCGCTGCCGCCCATCGTCTCGACCGGCGACGCGGTGAAGCCCGGCGTGCCGCTGGTGTGGGAGGATTGCCCGAACAATATCGGCTTCATCCAGGTCGAAGGAAACAAGGAAGCGACCGACTTAGCCTTCGCCAAGGCCGCGCACGTGGTCAAGCATCACTTCGTCGTCAACCGGGTGACGGCGGCGACTATGGAGCCGCGCGGCTGCATCGGCATTTTCGAGCCGACCGAGCAGCGCTACACCATCTACACCACCCTGCAGCGCACCAACGTGTTTCAGACCGAGCTGTCGCAATTTGTCCTGAAAGTGCCCGACAACAAGATCCGCGTCGTCTGCGGCGATATCGGCGGCAGCTTCGGCATGAAGTCCGCCGTCTATAACGAAGTGGCGCTGGTGCTGCTGGCGGCAAAACTGATCGGCCGACCGGTCAAATGGGTGGCGACGCGCTCGGAGTCCTTTCTGTGCGACGCGCAGGCGCGCGACAACGTCACCGATGCCGAACTGGCGCTCGACAAGGACGGCAATTTCCTTGGCTTCCGGGCCAAGATCATCGCCGCTATCGGCGCCTATCTGCAGGTCGGCATGCCGGCCTTCACCGGCAATCTCGGCACGCTGGCCGGCGTCTATCGCACGCCGGCGTCGCACGTCGATGTCACCGCGGTGTTCACCCACACCCAGCCGGTTCGGCCCTATCGCGGCAACGGCCGGCCGGAGGCGGCCTACATCATCGAGCGCATGGTCGATCTTGCCGCCGACGTCACCGGCATCGATCCGGCGGAACTGCGCCGCCGCAACACCATTCCGTCGAGCGCCATGCCGTACAAGACCAGCGTCACCTTCACCTATGATTGCGGCGAGTTCGAAAAGAACATGGACATGGCGCTCTCCGCCGCCGACAAGCGCGGCTTTGAGGCGCGCCGCGCCGAGTCGCGCAAGCACGGCAAGCTGCGCGGTTTTGGTTTCTCCAACACCATCGAGCGCTCGGCCGCCGCCGGCCTCGAAGGCGCCGAGATCCGGTTCGACCGCACCGGCTCGGTGTCGATCTTCTCCGGCAGCATCACCCAGGGCCAGGGCCACGAGACCGCGTTCAAGCAGATCGTCTGCGACCGCCTCGGCCTCGACCCCAACGAGGTGACTTACATCCAGGGCGACACCGACCAGGTGTTCTTTGCCGAAGGCACCGGCGGCTCGCGCTCGGCGGCGTTCTCGGGCTCGGCCTTCACCATGGCGGCGGAGAAGATCGAGACCAAGGGCAAGGCGATCGCCGCGCACATGCTTAAAGTGGACCTCGCCGACGTCAAATTCGCCGACGGCGTGTTCTCCAGCCAGAAGACCAACCAGACGCTCACCATCAAGGAAGTCGCCAAGGCGTCGCTCGATCCGAAAAACCTGCCGGCCGGCCACGAGCCGGGCCTGATCGAAAAGGCGATCTATACCGGCAAGGTGGCGAGTTATCCCAACGGCGTGCACGTCTGCGAGCTCGAGATCGACGAGGCGACCGGCGAAGTCCAAATCGTGCACTACAACGTCGTCGACGACGTCGGCACCGTGATCAATCCGCTGTTGCTGCACGGCCAGGTCGACGGCGGCATCGCCATGGGCGTCGGCCAAATCCTGATGGAAGACATCAAGTTCGACGAGCAGGGCCAGATTCTCACCGGCTCGTTCATGGACTATGCCATGCCGCGCGCGTCCGACCTCACCGGCTTCCACGTCGACTCAAACCCGGTGCCGACCAAGACCAACCCGCTCGGCGTCAAAGGCGCCGGCGAAGCCGGCTGCGTCGGCGCCATGCCGGCGGTGGCCAACGCGCTGGTCGACGCGCTCTCGGTGCTCGGCATCAAGCACGTGGAAATGCCGGCGACGCCGGAGGTGCTGTGGCGCGCGATCCACGGGGCACGGGGGAAGAGCGCGTAAGAGGAGCGCAAACCTGCGGCTCCCTCTCCCCGCTAGCGGGGAGAGGGTGGGGTGAGGGGGCGTTTCCGCTGGGTTCTGATTCTCAGAGAAACACGCCCACACGCTCAAAATCGCTGAGAGGCCCCCTCACCCTCCTTCGCTTCGCTCAGTCGACCTCTCCCCGCGCGGCGGGGAGAGGTTGTTATGCGACCACCGCCACGCACTGAATCTCGATCATCATCGCCGGCTGGGCGAAGCCGGCCACGGTGATGGCGGCGCTGGCCGGAAAATCCTTGCCGAAAATCTCGGTGCGCAGCTCCGTCATCCGCGTGGTGTAGCGGGCGTCGATCAAAAACACCGTCATGGTGACGAGATCGGCGAGCTTTGCGCCGGCCTCAGCCAGCGTCTTCTCGATATTGCGAAATGTCTGCCGGCACTGCGCATCGAAATCGCCGGCGAGCGATTTTCCGGTGTCGTCCACGGCGCCGGTATGGCCGGCGAGCCAGAGCGTCTTGGCCGCGCCTTCGGTGACGACGGCCGGCGAATAGGCGCGTTTTGCCGTCCGCGCCGCGCCGACGAATGACTTTTTCATGGTTCCTCCCGTTCGCATGGATGTGGATGGCCGGGACAAGAACGGCCATGACGGATTACATTATGGCGATGGCCGGCCAAGAAGCACAACACGAGATACAACCCGCCGACGCCGCGCCGCTTGCCGGCATCCGCGTGCTCGAATTCTGCCACACCATCATGGGCCCGACCGCGGGCCTGATCCTGGCCGATCTCGGCGCCGACGTGATCAAGGTCGAGCCGGCGGGCGGCGATTCGACCCGAAGGCTGCTCGGCTTTGCCGCCGGATTCTTCCCCGCCTTCAATCGCAACAAGCGCAGCATCGCGGTCGACCTGAAAGCGGACGACGGCCGCGCGCTGCTGCATCGCCTGGCGGCGACCGCCGACGTGGCGCTGGAAAACTACGCGCCCGGCACCATGGAGCGGCTCGGCTGCGGCTATGCCGATTTCGCAAAAATCAATCCGCGGCTGATCTATTGCGCGCTGAAAGGCTTTTTGAGCGGGCCCTATGAGCATCGCCCGGCGCTCGACGAGGTGGTGCAGTTCATGGCCGGGCTTGCCTATATGACCGGCCCGCCGGGCCAGCCGCTGCGCGCCGGCTCCTCCGTGGTCGACATCATGGGCGGCATGTTCGCGGTGATCGCCATTCAGGCTGCGTTACGCGAGCGCGAACACACCGGCCGCGGGCAACTGGTCAAATCGGCACTGTTCGAATCCGCAGCCTTCCTGATGGCGCAGCATATGGCCGGCGAAGCGGTGACCGGGCGCGCGTCGCCGCCAATGCCGGCGCGCGAGGGCGCCTGGGCGATCTACGAGCCGTTCCCGACCGCCGACGGCGAGCAGATTTTCGTCGGTCTCACCAGCAATCGTCATTGGCGAAGCTTCTGCGAGTATTTTCAGCGCCGCGACCTGTTGCAGGACGCGGCCTACAAGACCAACGAGGATCGCGTCCACGCCCGCCCGACGTTACGGCCGCTGGTCGCCGCCATCATCGCCCGCCACAAGATCGGCGAGCTTGCCGAACTGTTCGACCGTATCGATATTCCGTTCGCGCCGGTGGCAAAACCCAGCGACCTGTTCGACGATCCGCAGCTCAATGCCGCCGGCCGCATGCTCGATATCGCTTTTCCGAACGGGGTGCGGGCCAAAATCCCGCGGCTGCCGGTCGAGATCGGCGATCACGACCTGGCGCTGCGCCGCCAGGCGCCGGCGATTGGCGAGCACACGGCCGAGATTCTTGCCGAGCTCGGCCTCAAGCCGAGCGAAATCGAAGCGCTGCGCCAGCGCGACATCGTCACCGTCGAGACCCGCCGCCAAGCGAAAGCAAAATCATGAGCGAGCTGTCATGAGCGATTTGCCGAAACGCGTGCACATCACCGAGGAAGGCCCGCGCGAGGGTTTTCAGTTCGAGAAGGCCGCCATCCCGACCGCGCGGAAAATCGCGCTGATCGATGCGCTGGCGCAGACCGGCCTCGATCAGATCCAGATCGTCTCCTTCGTCAATCCCAAGGCGGTACCGGGCATGGCTGACGCCGAAGCCGTCGTGCACGGCATCACGCCAAAACCTGACGTCGCCTATACGGCGCTGTGGCTCAACGACAAGGGATTCGAGCGCGCGCTGCGCGAGGAGCGGCTCACGCTCAAGGGCACGATCCAGCTCGCCGCGTCGGAGAAATTTTTGCTGCGCAATCAGAACCGCAACCTTGCGCAACAGCTCGCCGGCCAGCAGGCAATCGTCGACATGTACAAGGCGAACGGCGTGCCGGTGGAGCGCGGCAGCATCATGGCGGCATTCGGCTGCAATTTCGAGGGCGACGTGCCGGTGGAGCGCGTGGTTGCGCTGGTCGGGCAAATCCTCGACGTGGCCAAGGAGCACGGTGCAACGCTGCGCTATATCACGCTCGCCGACACCATGGCCTGGGCGACGCCGCTTGCCATCAAGCGTGTCGTCGGCGCGTTGCGCGACAAGTGGCCCGGCGTCGATTTCGCGCTGCACCTGCACGACACCCGCGGCATGGCGATCGCCAACGCCTATGCCGGCCTGGAAATGGGCGTGACGCGTTTCGACTCCTCGGTCGCCGGCCTCGGCGGCTGCCCGTTCGCCGGGCACAAAGGCGCGGCCGGCAATGTCTGCACCGAGGATCTGGTGTTCATGTGCAACGAGCTCGGCATCGAATCCGGCATCGACCTCGATACCCTGATCGAATGCGCCAAGCTCGCCGAAGACGTCGTCGGCCATCCCCTGCCCGGCGCGGTGATGAAGGGCGGCGGGTTGCAGCAGTATCGGGTGTGATAAGCCCTCCCCCTTGTGGGGAGGGTTGGGTGGGGGTCGAAAAGTAAGAGCGCGGCGTTGACGCCTGCGCAAAACTTTTCCACCCCCACCCCTACCCCTCCCCACAAGGGGAAGGGAATCATTCTTCGAGAATCTTCCAAATCCCGCTCGCCGATGCCACGATGCGGCCCTCGACGAACATTTTGACTTCCATGAAGACTACCGAGCGCGTCGCCCGCACCACTTCGGCATGGGCTTCGACGAATTGGCCGAGCCGCACCGAGCCGATGAATTGGGTGTTAAGCTCGATGGTGGCGTGGCGCTTGGCGCCGGTGGCCTGGCGCGCGGTCATCGCCATGGACTGATCGGCAAACGTCATCAGCATGCCGCCGTGCAGGTTGCCGGAGCGGTTGAGATGTTTCGGCTCGACCACAAAACCCCAGCGCAGCGCGGGCGTCTCGCGTTTCCAGATCGGCCCGACCAGATCGCCGAACGGCGTGTTGTTGACGATTTGCCAGCCGTGCGCAGCCGGGTCGAAAGTTTTGGCGTCGTCCGTCGCCGGTTTGTCGTTCATGCGCGCACCTTGGCGGCGCCCGGCGCGCGCTTGGCGAGGCGGCGCGCCAGATCGGGGATGAGCTTTTCGGCATTGGCGCCGGCGACGAGCGCCCGGCCGTTGGCGGAAAGCGCGCGCACCGCCTCGGTATAGGCCGCGACCTCGCTCGCCTCGCGCACGGCTTGTGGATAATCGGTGGCGAAGACGAGCTGCGAGAACGCCAGTTCCTCGATGCCGAAGCGCACCCAGTCGGCGCCCCATTCGGCGGCGTGATCGGGCCCGGCCCAGCCGGCGATGTCGTAATACAGGCGGTGATCGAGATAATGGTCGAACGGTTTTTGCGAGCGGCGGCCGTGGCGGCCGATTTTCGCCGTGCCCCATTTGTCGCGCTGCTGAAAGCCGCGGATGCGGCCGAGATAGCGGCCGATGCCGCCGGAAAAATGCGAGAACTGAATCTTCAATGTCGGCAATTCGTCGAGCAGCCCCGAATTGATGAGACGCACCGTCGCCGTCATCAGCGAGAATTCCCAGCCCAGCATGCGGCCGAGATCGTCGGCGCCCATATGGCCCCAGCGGATCACCCGCGGCAGCGGATGGATGAAGACGTAGAGGCCGAGATCGGCGCAAGTCTTCCAGAACGGTTTTAGGTCTTCGGCATCGAGCGGCTGATCCTGCAGTTCGGAGGCGATGACGACGCCGGGGAAGCCGAGGTCGACGGCGCAGCGCTTCAACTCGGCCGCGGCTTCGGTGGGCTTAAGCGCCGGCACATGCGCGAGCCCGATGAAGCGGCCGGGATGATCCGCTTCGGCCTGCCGCATGCGGTCGTTGATCAGCCGGCACATCGCCAAGTCGGGCTGATCGAAACCGGAGCCGCAGGTCAGCACGCCGGCGTCGATGCCGGCCTGGTCCATGACGCGGATATGCGAGGTGAGATCGGCGAGCAGCGGATTGAGCAGATAATTCGGGTTGCCGTCCTGATCCAGCTGGACCGAGACGGCATCGGCGTTGCCCTTGAGCAGTTCCGGTGGGGTGTAGTGTTGCTGGAAGTCGATGAGCATTGCATTTCCAATTCTCGGCGGGGAACGCGTCGAAGCCGCGAATGGCGAATAGCGAAATGGCGAATGGGGTTCAACCACTCGCTATTCACCACTCGCCATTCGCGTTTATTACATGATCGCAAATTCCGTATTGCGCCGATCCGTCACCAGCATGGCGCCCGGAAAATGGGTGATGCAAAATTCCGGCCGCACCGCCATGATCACCGATTGCGGCGTCACCCCGCAGGCCCAGAACACCGGGATCTCGTCGTCGCGGATCGGCACCGCATCGCCCCAGTCGGGCTTGGCGATGTCCGTGATGCCGATCAGCTCCGGCTTGCCGAGATGCACCGGCGCGCCGTGCACCGACGGAAACCGCGTCGTGATCTGCACGGCGCGAATGGCGTTGGCGGGCGTCATCGGCCGCATCGACACCACCAGCGGCCCGCGGAACGGGCCGGCCGGCGTCGTCGCGACCGAGGTGCGGTACATCGGCACGGTGCAATCGCAGGTCATGTGGCGCAGCTCGATGCCGCCTTCGAGCAGCGCCTCTTCGAAGGAAAACGAGCAGCCGATGGCGAAGGTGACGAGATCGTCGCGCCACCAGCGCATCAGATCTTGCGGCTCGTCGACCACCGCGCCGTCGCGCCAGACCCGGTAGCGCGGCAGGTCGGTGCGGATATCGAGGTCTTCGGCCAAGGCCGGCAGCCGCCAATCGCCCGGCGCGCCGACGCCGACCAGCGGACACGGCTTTGGATTGAGCTGGCAGAAGCGCATAAAATCCTCGGCCAGCGCGCGGGGCAGAATGGCGAGATTGGCCTGCACGAAACCCGGCGCCAGCCCCGAGGTCGGCCCGGAATGGGCATTGCGCCGAATGGCCTGGCGCGCCTCAAGCCCGCTCTGCGGCGCCTCGGCATAATCGTTTCGCATCGTGGCCATCGCCATGGCGCGCTCCTGTTCGATCCCGAAAGCTGTTTGCCCACTTTATCATCAAGGCCGGGCGGAAACATACCGCCGCCCGCCGCGACGATGTTACACGCGGGCGGTGTGGGGCGGCGGCCCGGGCGACCTAGCGAAAACGGTTGAAACTAAACCCAATATCGCGTTTGCTAATGGGATAATTCCCCGCCAAGAGCCCGCCAAGGGCCTTAAAAGCGACAGGGGAATGCCATCGCGCTTTCGATGCCGGGGCCCGCGACTGAAGCGGGGTGAGCTTTTCTTTGGACACCACCTGAACTCCAGTGGGAGGACTTTCTGATGACTGAGAAGTGGCAAGACGAGAAATGGGCGGAAGACATCTGGTATCGCGGCAAGGTCACGCGCCGCACCCTGGTCGGCTGGGGCGGCGGCGCGATCGGCGCCATGATGCTGGTGCCGGCGCCGTGGCGCGCCGCCTTCGGAGCGGAAAAGCCGTTTAAGATCGGCTCCGAGCAGCCGCTCTCCGGCCCGGGCGCCGCCGGCGGCAAGACCGCGGTGGTCGGCCTGCAGATGGCCGCCGACCGCATCAACAATTCAGGCGGCATCAATGGCCGTCCGATCGAGCTCGTCATCGTCGACGACGAAAGCTCGCCGGCCGTCGCCCGTCAGAAGACATCGAAGATGGTGCAGGAAGCCAATATCGACGTTCACGTCGGCGGTTTCCTCTCCAACATCTGCATCGCCTGCATGCCGGTGTGGAACGACGCCAAGATCGTCAACATGATCAGCGTCTGCCTCGACACCACGCTGACCACCTCGGCCTGCAACCGCTACAGCTTCCGCGTCCACGACTACGCGCCGGCGCAAGCGGTCGCCTTCGGCCCGCAACTCGCCAAGATGGGCAAGAAGTGGCACATCGTCTACGCCGACTATTCGTGGGGTCAGTCGACCCGCGACGCCTATGCAGCCGAAATCAAGAAGAACGGCGGCGAGGTGGTCGGCACCACCGGCACTCCGCTCGGCACCGCCGACATGACGCCGTTCCTGTCGAAGATCAGCGGCAGCTTCGATGGTCTGTTCGTCATCCTGTTCGGCAAGGACGGCGTGACCTACACCAACCAGGCTTACGATCTCGGCCTCACCAAGAAATACAAATATGCCGGCGACGGCGCGATCGTCGAGTCGACCAATATGCCGGCCATCGGCAACAAGGCCGACGGCTTCGTCGGCATCAATCGCTATATCCCGATCTTCGAAGGGCCGCTCAACACGCCGGCGCTGCACAAGTTCTTCGACGACGCCAAGCCACGGCTGGCGAAGATCGATCCGTCGGGCCCGCTGCCCGACCGCTACGTGCAGTCGAACTATGAAGCGATGAACGCCGCCAAGGTCGCCATGGTGGCGTCGAAGTTCCAGGGCCGCGACGACACGCCGAAGCTGATCGACGCGCTCGAAGGCCTCGAAATGAAGGAAGGCGACGACTTCCCGCAGGGCGACAAGACGCTGCGCAAGACCGACCACCAGGCGTTCCTGCGTGAGTTCCTGTTCACGGTCAAAGACAGCACCTACAAGCTCATCGAAACGGTGGAGAAGGATAAGACCATCGTCCCACCGGCCTGCACCTTCTCGACCTAAGTGAGCGCCGCAACGATGATCGACGCGCGCTCCCCGGCGACGGACCGGGGAGCGGCGTCGGTCCCTATCCTCAACACCGAGTTGCTGTCCGTCCGGTTTGGCGGACTGGCGGCGCTGTCGCAGGTCAATTTCGAGGTCAGTCCCGGCGAGATCCGCGCCATCATCGGGCCGAACGGCGCCGGCAAGAGCACGTTCTTCAATTGCCTCACCGGCGTGCTGCGGCCGACCTCCGGCCGCATCATCTTCAACGGCGAGGACATCACCGGGCTGCCCTCGAACGCGACCTCGCAGAAGGGCATCGCGCGCTCCTACCAGATCACCAACATCCTGCCCAACGCCTCGACGCTCGAGAACGTGCGTATCGCCGCGCAGTCGCGCCATCACGCCTGGAACATGGTCTCACACCACTCGGCCTTTGCCGACATCAACCAGAGGGCCGAAGCGGCGCTCGACGCGGTCGGCCTGCTCGACAAGGCCTATGAGCTGGCTTCCAACCTCTCCCACGGCCAGCAGCGCAATCTCGAGATCGGCATTGCGCTCGCGACCGAGCCGAAACTGCTCTGTCTCGACGAACCGACCGCCGGCATGAGCCAGGCCGAAACCAACGAGACCATGGAACTGGTGCAGCGCATCGGCAAGAACCTCACCATCCTGATCGTCGAGCACGACATGGCGGTGGTGATGAAGCTGTGCCACCGCATCACCGTGCTGCACTACGGCGTCATTCTCGCCGAAGGCTCGCCCGAGGAGATCCAGCAGAATCCAAAGGTGCTGGAGGTCTATCTCAAGACATGAGCGCCGCCGACGACAGCGCAACCCCGCTCGTCCTGGTCGAGGACGTGCACACCTATTACGGCAAGAGCCACATCCTGCACGGCGTCACGCTGAGCGTCGCCGCCGGCGAGGTGGTCGGGCTTCTCGGCCGCAACGGCGTCGGCAAAAGCACGACCTTGAAGACCATCATGGGCCTGGTGCAGCCGAGCCACGGCGCGGTGCTGCTCGACGGCAACGCCATCACCGGGCTGGCGCCGCATAAGCTGGCGCGCATGGGCATCGGCTATGTGCCGGAGGACCGCCGCATCTTCCGCTCGCTCACGGTGATGGAGAACCTGCGCACCGGCCTCGACCGCGACGGCGTCACCGCGGACAGGCGCAAGGCGCTTCTCGACAAGGTGTTCGCCTATTTTCCGGTGCTGGCGGAGCGGCGCAACCAGGCCGGCGGCACGCTGTCCGGCGGTGAGCAGCAGATGCTCGCCATCGCACGCGCCATGATGCTCGAGCCCAAGATCATCCTGCTCGACGAGCCGACCGAAGGCTTGATGCCGCGCATGGTGTCGCAGATCGGCGAGATCATCGAGGTGCTGCACCAGGAAGGCGTCGCCATTCTCCTGGTCGAGCAGAACGTGCCGCTGACGCTCGCCGCCAGCCGGCGCGTCTACATCATGGAGAAGGGCGCCGTGCGCCACCATTGCGCGTCGAGCGAGATCGACGCCAACGATCCGGTCATCAAGCAATATCTGGGGGTGTGAGCGATGGACGCGGTCGCCCAGTTCTTCAACGCCATCCCCCTCGATCTCATCATCATCCAGACGGTGAACGGCATCGTCACCGGCATGATTTTGGCGCTGATCGCCTCGGGCCTGACGCTCATCTTCGGCATCATGGACGTGGTGAATTTCGCCCACGGCGAATTGTTCATGCTCGGCGCCTATGTCGGCGTCGTCGTCGTCGCCGCCACCGGCAGCTTCTGGCTGGCGCTGGTCGGCTCGGCGCTGATCCTCGCCATCATCGGCGCCGCGATGCAGATCTTGACGTTGCGGCCGCTGATCGGTCGCGATCCTCTCAACACCATCCTTGCCACCTTCGGCATTTCGCTGGTTTTGCAGAACTACGCGCTGTGGCAGTTCGGCCCGGTGTCGCGCAAGATCCCTGACCCGATGTCGAGCTCGTTCACGCTGTTCTATCTGCAATATCCCTGGTACCGCATCTTCATAGCGGCACTGTCGGCCGCCATCATCGGCGGCTTCTACCTGTTCCTCAAGCACGGCAAATTCGGCATCTGGATCCGCGCCACCGCGCAGGATCGCGTCATGGCGCAGGCCATGGGGATTCCCGTGCCGCTCGTCCACACCGGCGTGTTCGCCATCGGCTCCGCCATGGCGGCGGCGAGCGGCGTGCTGTTCGCGCCGACCACCGGCGTCGATCACACGATGGGGCTCGATTGGGTGCTCAAAGCCTTCATCGTCGTCGTGGTCGGCGGCATGGGCAATCTCGGCGGCTCGATTGCCGCCGCCATCTTCGTCAGCCTGCTTGAATCTTACGCCACGATCTGGCTCGACCCGTCGCAGGCCGTGATCGTGTCCTTCGTCGTGCTGATCCTGACGCTGTTGTTCCGCCCCACCGGGCTGTTCGTGCCGACACCGAAATGACAACCGCCCCGCTCGATAAACCGTTGTCGCTCGGCAAAACCAGGCTGGGCCACACCACGATTTTCTGGATCGGCTTTTGCGTGGTGATCGCCGTGCTCGCCGCGGCGCCGCTCATACTGTCCGAATTCTGGCGCCGATTCCTCACCGAAGTGCTGATCTGGGGACTTCTGGCGATGTCGTCGGATCTCTTGATCGGTTACACCGGCATGATCTCGTTCGGCCACTCGGCGTTTTTCGGGCTGGGCATGTACGGCGCGGGCGCGGCGCTTTTGCTGGTCAAGCCGCCCAATCTGTGGCTCGCCATCCTGTTCGGCCTGACCGGCGCCGCCGGCGCGGCGCTGTTCGTGGCGTATTTCTCCACGCGGCTGCGCGACATCTATTTTGCCATCACCACGCTGATCTTCAGCCAGATCTTCTACGTCGTCATCTTCACCTGGACGAGCCTGACCGGCGGCGAGAACGGGCTGATCTTCACCCGGCCGCACCTGTCCATCCCCTTCATCTATGACGCGCGCTTCACCTCGACGACCATGCACTGGTTCGTGCTCGCGGTCGTCACCGCGTCCTATCTGATCTTGCGGCGGGTGACGCAATCGCCATTCGGCATGGTGTTGCAATCGATCAGGGAGAACGAGCCGCGCACCCGCGCCATCGGCTATCCGGTGGCGCGCTACAAGATGATGTCGGTCATGCTATCCGGCCTGTTCGCCGGCCTAGCCGGCGTGCTTTATGCCGTGCAGAACGAATTCGCCGCGCCCAATTTCGTCTACTTTCTCACGTCCGGTGACACCGTGATCTACAACGTCATCGGCGGCATCGGCACCCTGGTCGGACCGATCGTCGGCTCCGGCTTCTTTCTGTTGGCGCGTGAATTGCTGGCACGGATGTTCGGCGAGCAGTTCCCCTATCTGATCCCGCTCGGCATGGTCTTCATCGTGATGATCATCTTCCTGCCGCAGGGGCTGCTCGGCTTTGCGCGGCGATGGCTCAATCGCTGACGCCGGCTCGCGCGATCGTTAGTTTTTGCCGAGAAATTCCGTAAGCGCGTTAACGTCCTTCTTGTCGCCGTCGAAATCCTCGGCGAGGCGCTCGTAAAAATGCGCGGCGCCTTCATAGAGCTCGTGGGCGGTCGGGTCCTCGCCGACGAAGCCGGCGATTTCGTGCATCTCGGCGACCCAGCGGTAGGCTTTGGGCGGCATCAGCGCCAGGCCGCGCTTGAACCAGGCGAACATGTCCTTCTGGCTGGAGCTGAGCTCCGCAAACAGCGCGTCGGCGGAGCCGGCCCGCGTCGCCGCCAGCATCATCGCCGCGCCGATCGCTTGCGTCCCTTTGGTGATGCCCGCATAGGACATTTTCAGCGCGGAAGCGGCGCTCAGCGCGCCGTCCAGCACGCGGACGTCGAGGCCGTATTGGCGCAACGTCGCGAAACGCGGCGCTGCGGCGCCGGAAGCATAGAACCTCGGCCCGGCGTCGCCCGGCTTCGGTGGCGAACCGATGATGCCGGAATCGACGAACGGACAATCGGTCGGCGCGATGACCGCGGCGACGCGGTCGACGGTCTTCGGATTGATGGCGTTGCAATCGACATAGACGGGCTTTGCATTGCTGGCCTTGAGCGCCGGCTGGAAACGCTCGGCGAGCGCCACGGCGTCGCCCGGCGGCAGGATCGATAGAATGAAATCGGATGCGGCGATCTCGTCGTCGCCGGCGGCCGCCATGCCGGCGGCTTTCGCCCGCGTCGCCGTCTCGGCGCTGCGGCCTTGCAGCGAGGTCAGCACCTTGACGCCGTTATCGGCGAGCCTTTTTCCGACCGCCGCGCCCATCATGCCGGGCGCGATCACTGCAACGACAGGAGTCATAATGTCCTCGCTTTAAGCAACGAGGCGCACCATACCAGCTTGCCTTCGGCAAGGGCTAGACGCTCGCTGCCGTGGCAGCTCACACGGTTTCGCAGGTATCCCGCGTTTTGGCGCGGCTCCGCGATCGCCGCCGCAGCGCCGCGGCGCGGCCATCGGCGCCCGGCTGATAATAGCCGCTGTAGCGGCCCACCACTTCGGCGAAGACGCGGGCGTCGGCCGGCTTCTTGACCTCGAAGGAATCGAAGCCGGCGCGCACCAGGAAATGGAATTGATCGCGCAACACGTCGCCGGTCGCCCGCAGCGTGCCGCGAAAGCCGTAGGTCTCGCGCAATAGCCGCGCCTGGCTGTAAGCACGGCCGTCGCGGAATTTCGGAAAATTGAGCGCGACGAGCGCGAGATGGCCGAGCCACGGTTCGAGCTCGACGACGCGGCGATTGTTCGGCCACGCCACGCCGAGCGAGCCGTCGCGCCGGATCAGGGCGTCGGCTTCCGCCATGAATCGCTTCGCCGACACGATGACCGGCACGCGCTCGGGGATCGGCGCATCGTCATCGACGCGGACGTAGCGGTCCTCGATGATCTCGCCGTTCTCAACGAGTGGCATAGACGCGCTCCCTGAACGGCTCCACGCCGGTGCGCTTGACCGTGTCGATGAACAGTTCGTCCGGCCGCTGCCGCAATTCGAGATAGGCCGCGGCGATGTCCTCGACCACGTCGGCCACCTGCGCATAGGGCACCGCGGGCCCGATCAGCGTGCCCAGCGTGGCATTTTCGTCGGCCTTGCCGCCGAGCGTGATCTGATAGAATTCCTCGCCGTTCTTCTCGACGCCGAGAATGCCGATATGGCCGACATGGTGGTGGCCGCAGGCATTGATGCAGCCGGAAATGTTGATGTGCAGCCGGCCGAGGTCGCGCGCTAGGTTGCCGCTGCGGAAGCGGCGCGTCAGCTCCTGGGCGATCGGGATCGAGCGCGCATTGGCGAGGCTGCAATAATCCAGGCCCGGGCAGGCGATAATGTCGGACACCAGGTTGACGTTCGGCGTGGCGACGCCGATAGCGTCGAGCTCGCGCCACAGCGCCGGCAAATCGCGCTGCGCGACATGGGGCAGCACCAGGTTCTGTTCGTGGCCGACGCGGATTTCGCCGAACGAATAGCGGTCGGCCAGATCCGCGATGGCGTCCATCTGCGCCGCGGTGGCGTCACCCGGCGTGCCGCCTTCCGGCTTGAGCGACAGCGTCACGATGGCGTAGCCCGGCATTTTGTGGTTGGCGACCGAATTGCCCATCCAGATATCGAATTGCCGGTCGGCTTTACGCGCCGCCGCAAGCTCCGGCGTTGAATCGTCAAGCCGTTGGTAATCCGGATAACGGAAGCGGCCGGCGATCTCGGCGATCACCGCCGTATCGAGCTTAAGCGCGCCGTCCTTGATACTCTGCCATTCCGCCTCGACCTCCTCGGCGAAGGCGTCGACGCCGAGCTCGTGCACCAGAATCTTGATGCGCGCCTTGTAGATATTGTCGCGCCGGCCGAACTGGTTGTAGGTGCGCAGCACCGCCTCGACGTAGCTGAGCACATCACGCTTGTGCAGGAACGGTTTTATGGTCTTGGCGAGGAACGGCGTGCGGCCGAGGCCGCCGCCGACCATGACCTCGAAGCCGGTTTCGCCGGCTTCGTTGCGATGCAGCCGCAGCGCCAAGTCGTGGATGCGCAGCGCGGCGCGGTCGCGGCTCGACGCGCCGACCGCGATCTTGAACTTGCGCGGCATGAAGGTGAATTCGGGATGCAGCGTCACATGCTGACGGATCACTTCCGCCAAGACGCGCGGATCCTCGATCTCGTCGGGCGCCACGCCGGCCCATTGATCGGTGGTGATGTTGCGCACGCAATTGCCGCTGGTCTGCATGCCGTGCATGCCGACGCCGGCGAGATCGGCCATGGCGTCGGGCAATTCGGCGAGCTTGATCCAGTGGAACTGAATATTCTGCCGCGTGGTGAAATGGCCGTAGCCACGGTCGTAGCGGCGCGCCACATGGGCGAGCATGCGCATCTGCTCCGACGACAGCGTGCCATAGGGGATGGCGATGCGCAGCATGTAGGCGTGAAGCTGCAGATAGACGCCGTTCATCAGGCGCAGCGGCTTGAATTCCTCCTCGGTCAGCTCGCCCGACAAGCGGCGCGCGACCTGATCGCGGAATTCGGCGACGCGCTCGGTGACGAGCGTGCGATCGAAGGCGTCGTAGACGTACATCAAGCGCCTCAGGCTGCCGGGCGGCTCAGATGCCGAAGGTCACCGGCAGCTCAATGGTCGGGCCGCCAAGACGAATGAGCTCGCGCAGATTGCCGGGCCGCACGTGGCCGCTGGCGCCGAGCTTGACCGGCGCCACATAGGGGCCGATCGCGCGCAGATCGTCGGCGTTGGCGGCGTCGATCAGCGTGCGGGCGCCGGCGGGGTCGGTCACGACCGCGGCGTCGTCAAGATGGGTGGTCCAGCCGCCGTCGGCGCGGCGATAGACCACGGCGCCGTCGCCGACGCGGTTGGCGGTCACCACGACCGGCCCGGTGATTTTGATTTTTTGTTCGAGCGGCGATGTCATCGAAGCCTCACCTGTAGAGGGCGGGATTGAAAGGATCGCCAGCGAAAATCCCGCGCCGTGGAATGACCTTCTATATATGGGGCGACTTACCGCTGTAAATAGCAGAATATTCTGCCAAACCCGGTATGTGTGGCAGTAGGACCTTCCTGGACCGCGGGGTGACGCGGGAAGAATTCGTTCGTGCCGAGCCGCGGCGGTTATTCGCAGCAGCACCCCGCTTACCATCCACGCCGGCGCCGCATAGACTTCACGCGTCCCGGCCGGGGAGATGGCCACCAATTGCCGCGAATGGGACCATGAGCCGATTTGCCCGTCGCAATTTTTTGCAAGCCGCCGCGGCAACGGCTGCGGTCTCGGCGCTGCCGCGACGCGCCATGGCGCTCGACTATCCGAACCATCCGGTGCGCCTGGTCGTCGGCTTTCCGCCCGGCGGCCCGACCGACATTTACGCGCGCCTGATCGGGCAATGGCTGTCGCAACGGCTCGGGCAGCCTTTCGTCGTCGAGAACAAACCCGGCGCCGGCTCGACGATCGGCGTCAGCGAAGTGGTGCACTCGGCGCCCGACGGCTACACGATATTGCTGGTCTCTACGTCGGCCGTGATCAGCGCGTCGTTCTATCCTAATCTCGACTTCAACCTGGTCCGCGACATCGCGCCGGTTTGCGGCATTTCAGTCGTGCCCTTGGTCATGGTCGTCCATCCGTCGGTGCCGGCCAAAACCGTTCCCGAATTCATCGCCTATGCGAAAGCCAATCCCGGCAAGATCAACATGGCATCGGTCGGCAACGGCACCACGCCGCAACTGGCCGGCGAATTGTTCAAGATGATGGCCGGCGTCGATCTGCTGCACGTGCCTTATCGCGGCGCCGCGCCGGCGCTGACCGATCTGTTGGCCGGCCGGGCGCAAGTGATGTTCGAAGCCATGTCGTCGCTGGTCGGCTACCTACGCGGCGACAAGCTGCGCGCCCTGGCGGTGACGTTGCCGACGCGCTCGCCACTATTTCCCGACGTGCCGAGTGTCGGCGAATTCCTGCCGGGCTACGAAGCGGCCGTCTGGTTCGGCATCGCCGCACCGAAAAAGACGCCGACCGCGATCGTTGAACTCCTCAACAAGGAGATCAATGCCGGGCTCGCCGATCCCACGATCAATACGCGGCTCAACGAACTCGGCGGCGCGATGCTCGAAGGCCCGCCGTCGGAGTTCGAAAAACACTTCGTCGGCGATACCGAGAAATGGGCCAAGGTGATCAAGGCCGCCAACATCAAGCCGGAATAGGCGATCAGTTGCCCGCCGGCTCGAATGCGAAAGTCGCGCCCTTGCGCACCACGTAACCGAAACCCGGCGCATTGACGTGGGCGCCGGCGATGGCAAGGCGCTCGCTCGCCGCCATGTCGAGGATACGCTTGCGCGACGTGATCGCCTGATCCTTGTCGAGATCGTAAGTGAGCGCCGCGTCCGGATGCGAAATCTGGATCGCCGAGAGATGCACCACGTCGCCGAACGCCATGAAACCGCCGCCCGCAGCGGCAAGCAGCCAGCAGGTATGGCCAGGGGTGTGGCCCGGCGCCAGCACAGGCGTGAAGCCGAGATACTCTTCGTCCGCGCGTACGCGGCGGATGCGGTCGAGATAAGGTTTTAAGTTGATCGCGGTGCGGGCGCGGTTGCCCTTGACCCGGTCGGGATCGTTGGCGCCCTGCGGGCGCATCCAGAAATCCGCCTCGGTCTCGTGCACCACGATTTCGGCATTCGGGTAATGCGGCAGGCCGGCATCGTCGACCAGGCCGTTGGCGTGATCGGGATGCAGATGCGTCATCACGATGTGGGTGACCGCGCTCGGTTCGACCCCGGCCGCGCGCAGATTATCCGGCAGCTTGCCGAGCGTCGGCTGCATGGTGTTGCCGGCGCCGGCGTCGATCATGATCGTCTTGCCGTCGCGGCGGATGATAAAATTATTCACCGGAATATAGAGCGAACCATCCGTGGTGCCGCCGACCAGGGCGTCGGCGACGGCACGTTCCATGCCGATGACGAGATCGAGCGAGGTTTTGAGGATGCCGTCGCTGATGCCCTGCACCTCGACGTCGCCCACGCGCATGCTCGGCAGCGCCATGTTAGAACCCCTCCCTGGTCAGCGCGATCATGCAGCCCGCCGAGATCACCACGGCGACCGCGAGGAACGCGAACGGCACGACGAACGCGCCGCCGGTCAGCGCCAGGATGTAACCGATCATGATCGGCGAAAAGGCGCCGAACATTTGCGTGACGAAGGCGCGCACGCCCTGGGACTTGCCCATATCCGCGGTGGCGACCACGCTGTGCATCAGCATCTCGGCGCACGAGATGCCGACCTGCTGCGCGCACAGCGCACAGATCATCAGCACCACCGCCGAGGTGGCGTTCGGCGCGAAGGCTGCCGCCATCAGAAACACCGCGGCCGATGCCCAGCCCACGCCCGCCAATGGCGCGCGGCGGAATATGCGATCCGACACCCGGCCGACGACGAGGATCGTCACCACCGCAAAGCCGTAGATCACGAAGGTGAGATAGCCGGACGTGCTGAACGGCAGGTGCCGCTCGGTGCGCAGATAGGTCGGCAGCCAGCCCGACCAGCCCCAGAAGAAGATCGCATTGGACGAAATCGCGATCGTCATCAGCCAGAACCGATGGTTCCGCCATACGCTATCCACGGTCTTGAGGATCCGTCCCGGCGCGTCGTCGTTGTTCTCGATGGCGCCCGCCTGCACCAGATCGGCTTCAGCCGTGTTGACGGCGGGATGCTGCTCCGGCTTGTCGCGCACCAGAAACCACACCATCGGCAGCGGCAGGACGAGCGCGAGCAGGCCCAGCACATAGAACTGACCGCGCCAGCCGAAGTAAACGATCAGGCCGGTGACCAGGAGACCGGTGAGCATCGGCCCGATCATGGTGCCGATCCACCAATAGGACGTCGCCTTGCCGCGCTCGCGCAAGGCGAACCAGTTGGCGACCAAAGCCAGCGTCACCGGATAGCAGGCCGCCTCGCCGGCGCCCAAACCGATGCGCGAGGCGAGCAGCATGCCGTAGCTTTCGGAAAGACCGGACCAGAAACAGGTCGCCGCCCAGATGACAAGGCTCGCCATGATGGCGTTGCGCGGGCCGTAACGCGTCACGATCCAGCCCCAGACCGGCGCCGCGATGCCATAGGAGATGAACAGGCTGCCGACCAGCCAGCCCAGCTCCTTGGTTTGTCCAGCAAGCTGCATTTCGTCGAGGAATTTCGGATTGGCGATGACGATCGAAATGTTGCTCTTGTCGAACATCGACATGATCCAATAGGCCAAGAGCGTCGGCGCGATGTAGGTCCAGCGCACGCGGGTCGCTGCCGCAATGCCGGCTGAGTCGCGCGAAAGCCCTTGCGGAGCGGTGATCGCCATCCGAATCTCCCTCGGCGGAGCGCGGTTTTGCTTGTTATGAGCTGGCTTCGGGCCGGACCGACGTCGCTCGAAGTCGCGCCATCTCGCCGGCAAAATCTTGCCTGGGCACCGGAACTTGTCAACAATGCGAGCCATGCAAGAACCATCCGGCTCGCCGGCAAATTCGGCTGCGCGCAGCGGCAGTACGGCTGAAGTTTTTGCCGCGTTTCTGCGGCTCGGATTGACGAGCTTCGGCGGCCCGATCGCTCATCTCGGCTATTTCCACGAGGAATTCGTCGTGCGCCGCAAATGGCTCGACGAAAAGACTTACGTCGACCTGGTGGCGCTGTCGCAATTCCTGCCCGGCCCGGCGAGCAGCAAGGTCGGCATCGCGCTCGGCCTGTCGCGCGCCGGCTATGCGGGCGCGCTCGCCGCCTGGACCGGCTTCACGGTGCCGTCGGCGATCGCGCTGGTGCTGTTCGGCTATGGCGTCACCTCGCTCGGCAACGCGCTTGGCAGCGGCTGGCTGCACGGGCTGAAATGCGCAGCCGTCGTCGTGGTCGCGCAGGCGGTGCTGACCATGATGCGGTCGCTGGCGCCGGATCGCGCGCGCGACGCTCGCAATCGCGGCCACCGCGCTGGTTCTCGCGGTGCCGTCGTCATGAGGCCAGATCGGCGCCATCGTGCTCGGCGGCATCGTCGGGCTATTGCTGTTTCGCGATGCGCCGCCGGCCGACCATGTCAGCCTGCCGCATCCGGTCAGCCGCGGCGTTGCGACCGCCGCGATCATCGTGTTCTTCGCCATCCTGCTCGGACTGCCGCTCCTCGTCGCCGCAATTCCGAACCATGCGCTGCAATTGTTCGAGGTATTCTATCGTGCCGGCTCGCTGGTGTTCGGCGGCGGCCATGTGGTGCTGCCGCTCTTGCAAGCGTCCGTAGTGCCGCCGGGCTGGGTCAGCAACGATGCGTTCCTCGCCGGCTACGGCGCGGCGCAGGCGGTGCCCGGGCCGCTGTTCACGTTCTCCGCCTATCTCGGCACCGTGATGGGTCCCTCGCCCAACGGCTGGGCCGGGGCGATGCTGTGCCTCGTTGCCATGTTCCTGCCCGCGTTTCTCCTGGTGATCGGGCCGCTGCCGTTCTGGGACGACTTGCGGCGGCGGCCTGCCGCGCAAGCGGCGCTGCGCGGCGTCAACGCCGCCGTCGTCGGATTGCTGCTGGCCGCGCTGTATAACCCGGTCTGGACGTCGGGAATCACGAGCGCCGGCGATTTCGCCCTCGGCGTCGCCGCGTTCCTGCTGCTGTTCATGTGGCAGACGCCGCCGTGGCTGGTCGTCTTATTTTGCGCAATCGGCGGCGCGGCCCTTACATTCGCTACCGTGCCGTCTTAAATCTCGGTATAGTTGCGAATGCCGCCGCGTACATCCTCCTTGATGGCGCGCGGTTTGGATACTTGGACGACAACTTAAGAGGGCGACAATGAATAACGCGGCATCCCGCAAAGTCTCCGCCACCATGAGCCACAACGGCAAGCCGATTGCCGCAGCCGAGCCCGGCAGCACCATCGTGCTCGATCTGCAAATACAGCGTACAAATTCGTCTCCACTCAACTACCGCTGGGATCCGGGACCGGCCGAACTCGTTGCCACGAATGCGGCCTCTGGCACCGTGAAGCTGCCACCCGGTGCAGGCGAAACCGTTGCCTTTGTTGAGATCACCAATGACGACGGTGGCTTGCTGAGTGGCTCGATCGCGGTTCCCCTGAAGACCACCGCATCTGCAAGTCAGTCGGGTCTGGTGTTCAAGATACTCGACGACAACGGCATGCTCTGACCGCCGGCAAACGCAGTCGCACTCAAGCCCGATCCGAAACATGACCGGTCGCGACCGCCGCGACTTCGGCGGCGTCTTCCGGCGCCGTATTGCCGCGCCAGACCACGTGCAGGTCGGGCCGCAGTAGGAGCAGATCGTAGCCGTAAATGTCGCGGGCGATGCGATCGGGCACGTCGAGCACGGTCGCCGGCGCGCCGCGCGAGCGGATGGCGCGTTCGAGTACGCTTGAGTCCGCCTTGGTGGTGCGGCCGAGCTTGAGGATCGTGTAGCCGTCGCCGATGCGGTCCTGCATCGGCGTGCCGTCGTCGAGCCAGACGTGCGGCAGCCGCGCGCCGGGCCAAGTGGTCGGCTGGTATTCACGGAACAGATGCTCCGGCCCGCCGGGAACGTTGCAGATGATCGGCGAATCCACATAGCGATAGCCGAGCTCGGCGCCGATCATCTCGTTGCTCTTGCGCTGCTCGATGTCGGCGACCGCGCTGAGATTGCGCCGGGTCGCCGCGCCGGCGGGCGTATCGTCGCGAATGTCCGGCCGCCACATCGAGCGCCATTTGCGCCGGCCGAGCGTGGCGTAGCGCGAAGCGCCGACATTGTGCTCGCCGACCTGGCGGCGCTCGACCTCGTAGGACGCCAGCAGCTGCGGCCCGCCCCAGCCGCGCAAGGTCGCGGCAAGCTTCCACGACAGATCGATGGCGTCGCCGATGCCGGAATTCATGCCGAGCCCGCCGGTCGGGATCACCAGATGCACCGCATCGCCGGCGAGGAACACCCGGCCTTTGCCATAGCGGTCGGCGAGCAAGAGATTCTGCCGCCACGGATCGCATGACAGCCTGTCATATTTGATCGGCACGCCGACGGTGTTCTCGAACTGGCGATCCATCTCGGCGTCGGTCTCGACCCTGGAATGCAGCGTCCAGTGCTTGGTGGAGTCTTGCATGATCAGTTGCGTCGCCTTGTCGTCGGCGACGTGATAATGCCGGCCCTTGCCGGGGCCGTTGCCGAGCGGCAGCCGCTCGAACAATTCTTCGCAGTGATAGAGCGCCTGGCGCAGGCCCAACAGATTGCCTTCGCCGGCAAGCTTGATGCCGAGCTCCTTGCGCACCGGGCTGGTGCCGCCGTCGCAACCGACCAGATAGGCGGCGCGCAAATCCTGCTCGCGGCCGTCGCTGTCGCGCACCCGCGCGGTGACGCCGTCGCCGTCCTGCCGCAGCGCCAGAAACTCGCAGCCGAAGCGCACCGTGACCGCCGGGATCGTCTCGGCGATGTCTTTGAGCAGCGGCTCGAGCGTGTATTGCGAGATCAGCTGATAGGGCTCGAGCGGCAGGCTGCCGTCGTTGCTGCCGCGGGTCTCAGCCTGCGCCTCGGCGACCGACGGATAAGGCAGATGCAGCAGCGCCGGCTCATTGAGCACGAGCACGATATAGACGTCCATCGGGCAATCGGCGCGCAAGCCGGCAGCGCGAATGCGCCGCGCCAAGCCCATGCGGCGATAGATTTCCATGGTGCGCGCATTGATGCGCTCCATTTTCGGCAGGAACGCCGGCCGCGGCTTCTGCTCGATCAAGATGCAGCGCACGCCGCGCTTGCCGAGATCGATGGCGAGCGTGAGCCCGACGGGGCCGGCGCCGACGATCAGAACCTCGCTATCCATCGCGCATCGATCCCAAAATCGCCGCTCAGGACGGCGACAGAGCGGCCAGCTCCTTGAACGGCTGATAGGGCGCGTCGGTGCACTGCCCCGGCGCCGCGTCGATGAATTGATTGATGTTGGGGCCGAGATAGATCACGATCTTTTCCTTATGCTGATTGTGGCCGTTGAGCATCACGCAGACGATGTAGTGCTCGCTGGCGCCGACCGGCTTGAGCACCGGCGCCCCGATCAGCGAAACGCGGAAGTCGGCGCGGTCGGTCAAAACCGTGCCCAGATAGGTCGCGATCTGGTTCCTGTAGTCGGTCGGCATGACGTTGGGATCGATCGCCGGCTTCGGCGAGCAGCCGGCGATGACGGCGGACGCCAGCGTCAGCGCGATTCCGGTGCGAATGGTCGTCATGGCTCTCTTCGTTGACCTCGCAAAGAATAGCAATCAATCCTCCGGCGACGGGCCGCACCAGCCGGGCAGATAATCGGCGTCCTTGCTCTTGGCCAATTGCAGCGCCTTCTCCAGCGCGCGCTCGAAGTCGCGCTCGACCAATTTGCGCTTCACGCGCCGGCGCAAAAAGTTCGCCCAGATGAATTCGCTGAACGGCGTCGTATCCTTGGCGTAACCGCCGGTCCGGCGCAATTCGCCGGCCAGCGAGCGGAACGGATCGTCGACCAGCCCGGTCACCGATTTCGGAATGTCCTTGTAGTGGCGGCGGCGCCCGGTGTCGTCGAACGGATGCATCCAATTGCGATTGTCCATGACGAACCAGAAGGCGTCGGGTTCGAGCGTGCTCAAATTGGCGATCACCGTCACCGCGACGTCCTTGACGCCTTCCTCATGCAGCGCCAGCGCCAGATGATGATGGTCGATGACGTAGTTGCGCTGTTTCGGGCCGAGGATCACCGGGATCATGTGCTTGCCGAGAAATTTGCCGCCCTTCTTGCCGGCCATCTCGCGCCAATGCTTGCGCTTGGCCGCGACCTCACGCATACCGACGGTGATCTGGGTCGGACGCAGGTCGGCAATGCCGACCGTTACCAATATGGGCTCGCGAACGGTCATGTTCGGCTCCATCAAGATGTCCCCGCCCGATCATAGCGCGGCGGCAGAGCCTCTAAAAGCAAGCCGCCCGGCGCGCATGCGCACCGGGCGGCGTTTTCGATCTCGGCCGGCCGCTAATGCGCCAGCGGGTCGGGCCGGATCTGGATGTGGACCGCCAAGGGCGTCATGCCCTTGCCGCCTTCCTTGAGCCAAGGCGTGCGGTCGCCTTCCGACGACCATAAGCCCCTGCCCTTCCAGCCGGTGTTCGGATCGTCGATGCGGGCATCGAGCCCCTTGGCGTAGAAGCCGAGCGGGTACGGGATGCGCAGCGACACCATCTTGCCGTTGACCAGCGCGGCAAAGCCGTCGCTCTCGTTCGCCGTCGAGATCGGCACGTTGTTGCCGAGCCCGACCGCGTTGTGCTGATCGACCCAGGTGTAGTAGCTCGCCTCGGCGCTGTTGTCGCCGATGCCCTGGAAGCCCGGGCCCGGATATTTGTAGAACGTCCAGCCCTCCGGGCAATGATCGCCGGTCGCCTTCGGTCCGTTGAGCGGGCCCTTGCACTTGGCGCGATCGAAGCTGCCGAGATGGCCGCTGCCGAGCGACACCCAGACCACGCCCTTGCCGTCGATGTCGCCGCCGCGCGGGCCGAAACCCGGCATCGGCACGAAATAGACTTCCGTCAGCTTGGTCTTGGGATCGAACCGCGCTACGCCGCCTTTGCCGGCAAACACGTTGATCGTGTACCAGACCGAACCGTCGACCGGGTTCGGCATCACCGCGTAAGTGCCCGAGCCGGCGATGCGCATGTCCTTATTCGGCTCGGCTGGCTTGCCCGGCTCGGTGTAATCGTCGAGCTGGCCGTTGCCGTTGGTGTCGAGCACGAACGGCGCCCAGCCTTGCGCCTTTTCGGCGCTGCCGGTCTGATCGAACACCTTGGTATTGAGCCAGCCGGCCAATTCGCCGCCGCCGCTCGTCCACAGCGTGTTGTCCTTGTCGAAGCCGAATTGCAGATGATGGGTGCCGAAGCAGGTGTCGACGAAGGTGAATTTCTGCGTCTTCGGATCGAACATCGCCAGCTGCCGCTCATTGCTGTCGATCGGGAACGCCTTGGCATAAGGATTGTCCGAGCCCTTGCGGCAGAATGCCGGCGTGCCGGGCGCGTGATTGGTGCCGGTCAGCCACAGCCTGCCCTGGCTGTCGAACATGTCGTTGTGATTGTCGAATTTGGTGTCCCAGACCTTTTCCATGCCCCAATAGGCCGACGCGGCAACCGGTTTCTCGACCGCGGCATGACCGGGGCCGAGCGCCTCGGGCACATCCGGCCCTTCGGGCGGCGTGATGTAGGTGACCTTCGCGGTCTTCGGGTCGAGCACCGGCAGATGGTCGGTGGCGTATTCCGGCGAGCCGTAAAGCAGGCCGTTGGCGTTGACCGTCGGATTGCGCTTGTCGGACGAGATCAGGTCGTGGAGATATTGCTTCTCGTTGCCCCAATCCCAGGTCGTCACCACGATATTGCGCTCGACCCCTTGCGGCCGCGGCGGCTTGGCAAACGGCAATTCGCCCTTGGCGACGCGGTCGGTCCAGTCGCCGAAATATTTTAACGGCACGCTGGCAAACTTGCCCGCCATCGGATTGACCATCAGCGGCGCCGCCTGGCCGGACTGGATGCGCCGCGCCCAGGCTTCTTCACCGCTCTTGAACGTGCCGAGCTGCGGCGGAACGGTCCGCGTCGCCAACTGGCCGAGCTGATGACAGCCGACGCAGGCCTGGTTCTTGATCGTGGTCAGCCAATCGGCTTGGGTGAGCTTATCGGGAATGTCGCTCTTGCCGTTGAACTGATCCGCGGCCGGGATCTTCAACATCGCATACCAATAGATCGCCGGATAATATTGCGCGGCGGCTGCGTCGTCGGGCGCCGGCACGGCGCTCAGATTCAGGCGCTTGCCGGGCTCGCCGTCGACCTTGGCGGAATCGACCAGGCCATAGCCGCGCACCCATACTTTATATTTGGCCTTCGGCAGGTCCGGCAGCACGTAGCGGCCCTGATCGTCGGTCACCACCATTTTGGCAAAGCGGGTGCCGAGGTCGTTGGTCTCGGCGATCACCCAGACGCCGGCTTCGGCGCCGTGCGGGCTCTTGACCACGCCGCTGATGGCTTTGCCGTCGATGGGAACATTTTGCGCGTTGAGCCGCGCCGGGGTTGCTACGAGGAACGCCGCAACCGCAATCGCCGCCACGCCGCAAAAGAGTGCTCGCTTCATGCAGACCTCCCTAAAGATCGGCGCGTGACGACCAGGCCCGCCCGATACATGTTGTGATTTTGCGCAAGCTTGCCCCACGCCCTGCCCACCCGCAAGGGGATTCCGCCGCTGCGTTGCCGCTATGCGATTGCAACATATGCGATATTGCGCGATGCGGACGCCGCCGCCGACACTGCGTCGGAGCGCGGATGATGAGGGCGTGAATCCATAAATGCGCCGGGCGTACAACTTACGAGAGTCCGCTTTGCCCCGAAAGCGACCGACAACCGTCTCAGTGTCGCATGTCGCGCTGGGCCAACAGGAGACCATCGGCCGATGGTCAAGATGGCATTATCCGAGCCCGCGCGGCCAACTGGAAATATGCTAAATTCCATTCCGGAACGGAGACTTCCCGAGCGCGCGGGTTGGGACCTACTCATGCTAAGACGCCGCGATTTCATCTCAACTCTCGGCGGCGCGGTCGTAGCGTGGCCGCTGGCAGCGCGCGGACAGCAGCCAGCCACGCTGCCGACCATTGGGCTCTTGGGCGCGAACACCGCTGCGACCCAAAGCAAATGGAATATCGCCTTCGCGCAGCGATTGAACGAGCACGGTTGGGTCGAGGGTCGCAACGTCAACATCGAATATCGCTGGGCGGAGGGACGCAACGAGCGCTTCGCGGAGATCGCGGCCGAGTTCGTCCGGCTCAAGGTCGCTGTCATTGTCACGTCGGGGACTGCGCCCGTGATTGCGGCCAAGCAAGCGACGTCGGTTATCCCGATCGTATTCGCGACGGCGGGGGACCCCGTCGGCAACGGCCTCGTCGCCAGCCTGGCGCGACCGGGCGGCAACGTCACCGGCCTGTCACTCCAGACAATCGATCTTGCCGGCAAGCGACTCGAACTCTTGCGTGAGGTGCTCCCCGGGCTCCGCGGCTTGGCGATCATGGCCAACGTCGGTAGTCCCATCGCCATCGCGGAAATTGGCGAGGTTCAGGTCGCCGCCAGAACGCTCGGCCTCGAAGTCGACGCGCTCGAAATCCGGCGCGCCGAAGATATCCCCCTGGCCTTCGAGGCGCTCAAGCGCGACGTGGGCGCACTTTATGTCCAGGCTGACCCGCTAACGACCAGCAACCGGACGCGGATCAACAACTTGGCGCTCGCCGCGCACCTGCCGACGATGCACGGCAATACCGAAAACGTCGAGGCGGGAGGTCTGATGGCCTATGCGCCTCCCTTCCCCAACCTGTGGCAGCGCGCCGCTGATTTTGTCGACAAAATTCTGCGGGGAACGAAACCTGGCGACATCCCGGTTGAGCAGCCAACCAAGTTCGAGCTGGTCATTAACCTCAAGACCGCCAAGGCGCTCGGCATCACCTTTCCGCAGAACATACTCGCCACCGCCGACGAGGTGATCGAGTAAACCTTTCGCAGTGCGGTAATTGGCAGTCGCGAAGTGTCGCTCTGGGTCTTGGTTGTGTAAAAACGCGGAGACGCGAAATAGCGACAGAATGAACATTTTCGATATCGTAATCCGGTGCGCATTCAGTATTGCTCGATTGAAGAAAAATTATTCTCGTCGCGTCTCAGTTTTTTGCGTTTTTACACAGCCTAGGTCATGCGCGATCGGGACGATCCGGCAGCAGGTCTAGCCATGTCCGCTATGCTCCGAAAGCGGAAGCAAAAATCAGAGTATTACGACCTGCCGCGATTGGCATAATGAGCCCACGCCCTAGTTCGACGTATTGGCGGCGCTGCTCAGCTTCTCGAACAAGCCGGCGAGGTCCTTGCGCACCGTCGCCAGCTTCGAAAAGTGATCGGTGACCACCGCCACGCGCTCTTCGAGCTCGCGCTTGGCGTCGGTGAAGATTTTCACGCGCTCGGCGAGGTCGCCGCCGTCGCCGGCTTCGAGGCGCGCGACGCGCGCGGCGAGCTTGTCGCGGATGTCCTGCACCTGGGCGACGAGGCTGAGCACGCCGCCGTCGCCGGCTTCGAGCGGCACCAGCCGCGCCTGCAGCTCGCCGAGCGTAGCCTTCAACTGGCCGAATACCGCCAGGCGATCCTCGATGTCCTTGAGGTCTTCTTGCGTCGTCGCGACGAATGCCGCGACATCCTTGATGCGGACATCGATGTCGGCTTTGCCGTCCGGCGCGATGATGCCGAGCGCACTCTCGAGCTTTTCGGTCAAATCATCGATATCGTCGTGCAGCGTGGCGAGCTTGGTGAACTGCACGTTCAGTTGCGCCACATTGTCGTCGAGCCGCGCCTTGTCGTCGGCAAAACCTTTGACCCGCTCGGCGAGCGGGCCTTGCGGCGTGCGCGCCAGCGCCTCGATGTCCGCCGCCAGCCCGTCGCGCGCTTCGCTCAAGGCCTTGATGCGGCTGGTGACGCCACCCTTGGCCGCGGCGAACGGCGCGAGCCGCGCCTGCAGCCCGGCATAGGCTGCCTTCAAGTCGGCGATGGTTTTCGACGCGCTCTCGATGCCGTCGCAACGGTCATGACATTGCCTGACGAATTCCGTGAGCTTCTTCAGGCGCAGATCGAGCGCCGTCGCATCGTCGCCGCTGGCGATTTCGGCAAGCGCGCGCTCGACGTCGTTCTGGCTGGTGTCGAGTTCGAGAAACAGCTGCTCGATGGCGCGGCGTTTCTCCAGCACCGGCGCCAGCCGCTGTCGCAGCGCCTGCTGCTGGCCGCGGATCGCGTCGACGCGCGATTGCAGGTCGCCGATCGCGTTGCGCTGCTGTTGCGCGAGCGCCGCGCGCTCGGCTTCGCCGAGCCGCTGCTGCACCGCGCCGATCGCATCTTCCGGATCGGTGCGGGCGAGATGGTGCACGGCCGCCTCGGCATCGATCTGCGACTTGGCCAGTTCCTTGACGCCCTGGCGCACGCCGTCGAGCCGCAGTTCGAGCGCCTGCGCCGCCTTGCGCTGGCGCACCATTGTGTCGCAGAGCCACACCGCCGCGGGCAGCAAAACCAGCGGCAGCAGGACGATGACCGCCCACGCCATCTTGTCCAGCACCGGCTCGGCGCGCAACGCGGCAAACAGGGCGGCGAGATCCTGCCCCGCGGTCACGATCAGAAAACCGACCGCGAGCATGAACAGAACGACGCAGATGCCGACGAGCTTGGCCATGCCGAACGCTTCACCCGATGCGCGTCTTGTTGGTACGACAGAGGCGCGCCGGGCACAAGTCTCGGCTCGCGCGTGGACAAGCGCGGCGAAGCTCGCTATGGGGCCAAGATCTTGATAGAGCGATGGCTGGCTTTGCCGCCATGAACGAGGCAGGAAGGCGCGCGACATGACGAACCCGCGGCACGCCGGAACCGTTCTGCTTGGCGCGCTGGCGCTCGTGCTCGCGGTCGCCGGCGCACGCCCGACACGCAGCGAAGAGCAAAAGCCGCCCGCCCCGCCCGCGCATTCGACCTGCCAGCGCGCGGCCTTCCGCGTCGTCGTCGATGTCGGCCACACCCTTGATGTGCCGGGTGCGCTCAGTGCCCGCGGCATGCCGGAATATGCCTTCAACCTGCAGCTGGCGCGGCAGATCAAGCAAACGCTGCTCGATGCCGGCTTCGACAAGACCGTTGTGCTGATCACCGCCAAGGCACCGCCGGCCGGGCTGTTCGAGCGGGCGATCGTCGCCAATCGCCTGCCGGCCGATCTGTTCATCTCGATTCATCACGATTCGGTGCCCGACAATCTCATCCACACCTGGCAGTACGAAGGCCAGGACCAGCAGTACAACGATGACTATCCGGGCTATGCGCTGTTCGTCTCCAACGACAATGCCGATCGCGCCGGCAGCCTCTTGTTCGGCAAATTCTTGGGTAAGGCGCTGCAGGCGCGCGGTCTGCAATTCACGCCGCATTACACGCTGCCGCTGATGGGCAACCGCCGGCGCCAGCTGCTCGACGCCGATGCCGGCGTCTACCGCTACGACCAATTGGTCGTGCTGCGCTACACCCGCATGCCGGCGCTGCTGCTGGAAGCCGGCTCCATCGTCAACCGCCAGGAAGAGTTGGAACTGGCGACGCCGGAGCGCCGCACGCTCACCAGCGAAGCCGTCGCCGCCGCGGTCGAAGATTTCTGCGCGGCGCGGGCGCATCCGAAAACCGAGCAGCTGGTGAAACGCCCGGCCAACCCGCGCACCGCCAGCCCGGTTGCGCGCTAAGCCGTCACGCTGGCGGTCTGGCTGCGGCGAAACGCCAGCGCGGTGATGATCATGAAATTGATCGCGCTGACGCCGACGCCGGTGGCGAAAGCGGGCGCGTAATAGCCGAAATGGTCGTAGAGAATGCCGCCGATCCAGCCGCCCGCCGCCATGCCGGTGCCGCTGCACAGAAGCAGCGTCGGAATGCGCCAATAGGCCTCGCCGACCGGGAACAATTCGCGCGAGGCCAAGACGTTGGCCGGTACCAGGCCGCTGAAGCCGAAGCCGAACAGCGCCGAAACCGTAAACAGGCCGAGCTCGTCCTGGGTGAACATGAACGCCGACAGGCTCAGCGTCTGGCAGGCCGAGCCGACCAGCATGGTGTAGAGGCCGCCGATGCGATCGGACAGCGCGCCCCACACTTGGCGGCTCAAGAATGCCGAGCCAAGCAGGACCGACAGCATCGCCGCACCGTGCACCGGGCTGATGCCGAGATCGCTGCAAAAAGCCACCAGATGCGCTTGCGGCATCGACATCGGCACGCAGCAGGTGAAGATCGCGCACATCTGCAATGTGAATACGAGATTTGCCGGCCAGCCCAGCACGGAATTTTCCGCGCGCGCAGTGCTGGTCGCCACAGCATGATGCGGCGTGTCCGGCGGCGTGCCGAGCACGAGCGCTGCGGCGGGCACGATGAGGACGAGCTCGATCGCCGCGTAGAACAGCATGGTCTGCCGCCAGCCGGAATAGGCGATGGCGCGTTCGAAGATCGACGGCCAGATGGCGCCGGCGAGAAAGCTGCCGCTGGAAATCAAGGCCAGCGCCGAACCGCGGCGGCGGTCGAACCAGCGGCTGACATAAACGTAGGACGGCGCATTGATGCCGCCGATGCCGATCATGCCAATGAAAAATCCATGACCGACATAGAGCGGCAAGGACGGCCCCAAGGTCGACAGCAAAAGCCCTGCGGCAATCATCACGGCGCCGCCGATGACGGTCCAGCGCACGCCGACCCGTTCGGCGACGCGGCCCATGATGATGCCGCCGAGCCCAGCGCCGACCCAGACCAGCGCGCCGGCAAACGCCGGGATCGAGCGTTCGCCATTGACCTCGGCGGCGATGTTTTTCAGCGCCACCACGGTGATCCACGGCGCGCCGAAGGCGACCGCCATGACCACCAGCACCACGGTCGCGACGAGCCAGGACCGGCGCGTTTCCACCGACGGCAATAATGGGGATTGCAGCATGAACTTCGCGTTGCTGGCGCGCCCGGCGGGGCTCGTGACTGGATTGAGCGGTATAGCAGCGCACCGACTTGACTGACCAGAAAAAAGACCGAAATCAGTCACATGGGTTGCATGCGCAATCCGGAGGTATCGCCTATGACGGCACGCGTGGCCGCCGCCGCAATGTCGGTTCTGCTGACGATGCCCGTCTCGCCGGCGTTCGCCACGGTCAGAATCATCGACGATCGCGGCGGACAGATCGGCGATTATCTCAACAAGTATCACGCGCTGCGGGAGAACGGCGATCGGGTCATGATCGATGGCACCTGCGCCTCGGCCTGCACCATGCTGTTGGGCGTCATTCCGCGGAGCCGCATCTGCGTCACACCGCGCGCCGTGCTGGCCTTTCACTCCGCCTGGACGCCGAGTTCCGAAGGCGAACAGATCAGCAGCGCCGGCAATTATTATCTGTGGTCGAATTATCCGCCCGCCGTGCGCAAGTGGATCATCCAGCATGGCGGATTGCACACGCGGATCATTTATCTGAGCGGGCCGGAATTGGCAGCGATGTATCCGCGCTGTCCTTAGATACGCGGCGGCGCGACCGCAGCCTGGTGCTTTATTTGCCGGCGGCGGGAATAATCCGAGGCGCTTTGCAATCTCCTCCTGCGTTTGGGGCAAGGACCGTCGCCACGGCGGTCGGCAGGCCTGGCACGGAGGCAGATATGGAGCGGAAAGTCGGCGGCACCCGCGGACCAAGTCGAGCGGCCAACGCGATGGCGGTCGCCGTCGCGCTCGCAATTGGACATTCGGCGCCGAGTTTGGCGGCGGGCGATGCGGCCCATGGAGCGACGGTCTATCACCAGTGCATGATCTGCCATTCGCTGGACAAGAACGGGATCGGCCCCAGCCATCGCAATGTCTTCGGTCGCGCCGCCGGCAGCGCTCCTAACTACAACTACTCGGCCGCGTTGAAGGCTTCGAGCATCGTCTGGAACGAAAGCACGCTCGACCAATGGCTCGCCAATCCCCAGGCCCTCGTCCCCGGAACCAAAATGATGTTCTCGGTGGACAACGTGCAGGACCGTGCCGACGTCATCGCCTTTCTCAAGGAAAAAGCGACCAGCGACGTGTCGAGCGCGGCGCCCGGTGAAAAGTGACGCGATGTTTGCTGTTTGTTAGTCTGCACGATCACGAAATCGCGTGATAATTGCGCGTCCAAAATCAATCGCCTGAATTGCGCGCTTAGCACTGAAGGACAAGATCGGCAGCGCTTCGGTTTATTCCTTCATGCAAAAATTTTCTGTTCGAAAACCGGTGACGTTGCCATGCAAATGAATCACCGAGCCGTGATGGAATTGCGGCGCCGCAACGCGATCTCCTCGGCAGCGAGCGACAAGGCCTTGGGTTCTTGTTTGCTTCGTAACCAGGAGAAAAACAATGACGACCATTTCCAAACTCGCCCTGATCGCCGCCATTGCGGCTGCGGGCATTGCGTCGCCGGCATTGGCCCAGTCATTCGATCCGGACGCCGGCACCGGCAACGTGCTGGCGTTCAGCTACGGCCCGATGGGCGCGCCGAACGACACGGTCGCCGTGCGTCAGACCCACCATGGCAAGATCGCCCGGCGTCAGAGCGGCCTGCGTGCCTTCGCCAGGGTTCCGGGCGGCGCGGCGGGCGGCGATTCCAACGATCCGGCGCTGACCGGCGGCGGCAGTCTCGGCTACAATCAAACGCTCGAGCAATTCTGAGCCGGCGCAACACAGGGGGCGGGCTTTGGCTCGCCCCTTTTCCCTTGATTTTCCTTGCTTTTCCCCGCTCCCCCGCCGGCGCCGGGCGTCGCCGAAAAATCTTTGCGGAGCCGGGAATAATCGGCGCGCCCGGCCGGTCTGGTCCCCAGCAGACGCCAAAAGCCGCCTTGGCTTTGGGCCTATCAGCCGCAAGGGAGACCGAAATGAGCGATTTCGACCGCAACGATGGGGTAAACCGGCGCAAAGTTCTCGAATGCATGACCTGGGTCGGCACCGGCGTGCTGTGGACCATTTCCGGCGGCGTGCCGCGCTCGCTGGGCATCATGGGCGAGGCCGCGGCGGCGGAAGCCAAGGGCCTTACCTTCCTGCAGATCAGCGACAGCCATGTCGGCTTCGACAAGCCGGCCAATCCCAACGCGCTCGGCACGCTCGAGGAAGCGGTCGCCAAGATCAGCGCGCTGCCGCAAAAGCCGGCCTTCATGATCCATACCGGCGACATCAGCCATCTGTCGAAGGTCAAGGAATTCGACGACGCCGACCGCATCATCTCGCAGACCCGCCTCGACGTGCATTACGTCCCCGGCGAGCACGATTTCCTCGATCCGGAGCAGAAACTTTATCGCGACCGCTACGGCCGCGGCACCAAGGGCGCCGGCTGGTACAGCTTCGACGCCAATGGCGTGCACTTCATCGGCCTGGTCAATGTCGTCGATCTGAAGGCCGGCGGGCTGGGCAATCTCGGCAACGAGCAGTTGGAATGGCTCGAGGCCGACGTGAAAGACCGCTCCGCTTCGACCCCGATCGTGGTGTTCGCCCACATTCCGCTATGGACGGTCTATCCGGAATGGGGCTGGGGCACCCAGGACGGCGCGCAGGCGCTGTCGTACCTGAAAAAGTTCGGCTCGGTGACGGTGCTCAACGGCCACATCCACCAGGTGATGCAGAAGGTGGAAGGCAACGTCACCTTCCATACCGCCCGCTCCACCGCGTTCCCGCAGCCGGCGCCGGGCGCGGCGCCCTCGCCCGGCCCGATGAAGGTCGAGGACGACAAGCTACGCACCATGCTCGGCACCGCCAGCATCATGTTCAAGCAGAACGAGCAGCGGCTCGCCATCATCGACACGCCGCTGAAGAGTTAAAGGACAAGGCAATGCTGCGAAGTGCAATCAGCGCGGCGCTGATCGGCGCCGCGGTCGGGTCGGTGTTGGCCGGCGGCGTGCTGTTCGCCGGGGCGCAAACCCCGGCGGCCGCGCCGGCCGCCATCGGCATCGACAACTTCACCTTCAATCCGGCGACGCTGACGGTGAAGGCCGGCACCAAGGTGACCTGGACCAACAGGGACGACATCCCGCACGGCATCGCCTCGGCGAACAACACCTTTGCCAGGTCGCAGGCGCTCGATACCGACGACAGCTACACCTTCACGTTCACCACGCCGGGCACGTACCAGTATTTTTGCTACATTCATCCGCACATGACCGGCTCGATCGTGGTAGAAGCGGCGACGGGCAGCAACACACAGTAATGCTCGCTCCGTTGCAGCAGCCGACGTCGACGGCATCGTGGATGGCCGAGCGCGATACCATGGCAGGTGATGCTTATGACGATCCTGACAGAGCGCGGCGTTTTCGCGACGCCGCGCTGCCCCATCTCGATGACGTGTTCACCCTGGCGCGCTATCTCATGCGCAATCCGGCCGACGCCGAGGACGCGGTGCAGGATTGCTATCTGCGCGCACTGCGCCATTTCGACAGCTATCGAGGGCCGGCGATGAAACCGTGGCTGTTGGCGATATTGCGCAACGTCTGCAATGCCGAATTCGCCCGGCGCGGCAGGCAGGAAACGCCGGCCGAATTCGCCGACGACGGCGAGGCCGAGGCGACGCCGCCGATCTGGCAGGAGCCGCAAGCCTCGCCGGAAGCCGCGCTGTTGCGCCAACGGGACGGCGACACCATCCGCCGGCTGGTTGCCGCGCTGCCGCAGCCGTTTCGCGAAGCCATCGTCATGCGGGAGATCAACGATTTGTCTTATCACGAGATCGCCGAGGTCGCAGGCGTCCCGGTGGGAACCGTGATGTCGCGACTGGCGCGCGCGCGCTCGATGCTGCGTTCGGCATGGAGCGTGGCGGAAGGAGCTACGCCATGAACTGCGCCGACACCGAAATCATGCTGCATGCGCTGATCGACGGCGAGCTCGACGCCGGCCATGCCCGCGACGTCGAGGCCCATGTGGCGACCTGCCCCGCTTGCGCCGAGGAGCTCAAGACATTCCGCGCCATGCGCGCGACGATGGCTGACGCGAACCTGAAGGAAGCCGCGCCGGCGCAGCTGCGCAGCCGCATCGAAGCGTCACTGGCCCTGCCGCCGGCGCGGGTCGCCGTGCCGCGCCAATCGTGGCTCGCGGCCCTGCGCACGTCCTGGCAGAATTTCTTCGGCGGCTTCGCCGCCGGCACCGCGCTGTCGGCCGCCGTGGCTGCGAGTCTCGTCATTGCCGTCATCCATAACGACCAGAATCAGCAGATCGCCGGCGACATCGTGTCGGCGCATCTGCGCTCGCTGCAGGCCGGACATCTGACCGACGTCGAAACCAGCGACCAGCACACCGTCAAGCCGTGGTTCAACGGCAAGCTCGACGTCGCGCCGCCGGTCATCGACCTGACCGGGCAGGGATTCACCCTGATCGGCGGCCGGCTCGATTACATCAACGGCCAGCCGGTGGCGTCGATCGTCTATCGCCGGCGCAAGCACGTCATCAATTTGTTCGTCGCGCAGCCGTTGAGCGCCGCGGTGCGCGGCGTCAAGGACGAGACCGTGCAGGGTTTCAACATCCGCCATTGGCGCGAAGCCGGCCTCGATCTGTGGGCGGTCAGCGATATCGATGCCGGCGAGCTCGACGAGTTCGGCCAAAAATTCACCGCCGCGCTGCATGGTTCCGGACCGTCCTGATCCGCCGGAGCGCCATGACCGGCAATGTGCTGATGTCCCGCCCGGTCCGCGCATAAGCAACAAAATTGACCTATTTCGCGGTCTTCCGATGTCACGCCATCCGTCGGCGCGAGCGTGATTTGTATTGTTCTCACTCCGGCATCACGGCACTATAAGGTCCGGGGCGCGGCGACGGCTCGTCGGCTGGCGGATAGCAATAATGCTGCGAAATTTTATCACGGCCGGTTTGCTCACGTTCTTTGCCATCATCCTGGGCGCTCCGGCATCGCAGTCGGAGCCGCGCACGGTGACGCTCGATCTGTTCATGATCGATTATAAATTCGTCCCGAACCATCTGACCTTCCAGCGCGACGTGCACTACCGGCTGCACATGGAAAACCACGGCAAGGAAACCCACGAGGTCACGGCGCCGACATTTTTCGGCACCACCGATATCGACAATCCCGAGGTCCTCAATCGCGAGCGCACCGAAGTCGTGATGCAGCCCGGCGAGAGCAAGGATCTGCTGCTGACGGCGCACAAGCCCGGCACCTACGATCTGCGCTGCTCCGATCACGACTGGAACGGCATGATCGGCGGCATAACAGTCGAATAAATGGTTACCACCGCGCAGCGTCGAAGCCGCTGGCCGGGCGGCGGCCAAGGGCCTGGCAGGCCGCGCGTCGTAGCGTCGCCTTGAAAAAGCAATTTTTCGGGGCACCAATCTTGCTCAAACGCATTATCGGAGGTGCGCTTCTGGGCGGGCTTCATTGGAAGACCTTGGAAGAAAGGAGTCGCCGATGTGTGACTTTAGCCTTCAGAGCGTTCGGTCGCGGCCCGCGCAAGTGGGCGACAAGCTGGTAACGCAAGACTTCGGCACGGGAACGCGCGGGTTCGCCGCAGCCGATGACCGCGGCCTGGCAGTGTGCCTGCTGCCGGGAACGGAGCTGGCCTTCGCCGCCGACGTGGCCTGCCTGCCGGCCGGCCTGCTCGGCTGGAAGGCCAAGACCGTCAACCACCAAACCGCCATCTTCCGCCAAGTCAACAAGGACAAGATGGCGGCCCACCACGATGCGCTGGAATTTCCCGATGGGCGCATCGTGCTGCTGACATTGCTGTGCGAGGGCCAGCCGGCCACCGTGCTGCAATTGCCGGCCAGGCCGACGACCGCGGAAGAAGCGCGGGACCAGGAACGGGTCAGTTACGTCGGCTGAAACGCGCTAGGCCGCGCGACGCAAAAGCCAAGGAGCCGGCCGCCGTGCTGGCGGCCGGCCGCTTGGATTTTTTGCAAGCGCGAGCGGCTTATTGACCGGTCGCGATCGCGTGTTGCGGATCAAGTCGTGCCGCCGCCGGGTAAGGCGACGGTAAAACAGCTGACGCTCTTATCGACGATCTTCTGGCTGTCGGCGATGAAGCTGCGGCCGTCTTCGCTGACCCTGCTCATCCACTCGCTCAGCCATTCCTGATACGCGGACAATGCGGCGGGGACCGTTTGCGCCGACGTCAACTTATGGGGCAGGTCGAAAGCCAATTCCGCGTCCGAGGCTGCGCGCTCGAGCCAATTGCGGCCGACGTCATGGAGAACCTCGAACATCTCCGTCTGCAGGCGCAACGCCGCTTTGACGTTGCGCGGTCCCATGTCGCCGAACAACGCTTGTGTCGCGCCCGCCGGCTTAGGGTCGCTGGAACGCTTGGTGCCGGCGCTCTTGTTGCGAGGATTCTCGGTGCTGGTCGTATCGTCGTCATAGGGCATGGTTGGGCCCCCGCTGCGCGTTGCACGATCGGAACCTCACCGCCGGCTACGCTACCCGACAAGCCGGTGGCGCCCACCCTCAATAAACCTATTATATGTCATCGGCGTTGCCGGTGAAGGCGCCGATCGCGAGGAACTGCGAAAACAGTGGCTGCGTTTTGTCACAAATCGGAGTCGCGGCGTTGTTTGCATAAATGCCTGCTTTGATGAAATGGCATTGGGAACCGTGAATTTCGCATCATGATTTTTTCCCTATGAACGACGCGACGAAGGAAAGTCCCGCCGTGCCCCCCGCGCCCGCCGCGCCCGCCGCGCCCGTCACCGGCGCGAGCGCCGCGCCGATCCCGCAAGGCGAACCGCCATCGACCCGTTCGCTGTTCGTCAAAGTCTTTCCCTCGATCATGCTGCCGATGTTTCTTGCGGTGGCGGATCAGACCATCGTCGCCACCGCATTGCCGGCCATCGCCTCGGGGCTAGGCGAGATCGAGCGCGCGTCCTGGGTGGTGGTGTCGTATCTGATCGCCAACACCATCGCCGCGCCGGTCTACGGCCGGCTCGGCGACACCTTCGGCCGGCGCGGCATGATGATCTTCGCGCTCGCGATCTTCGTGCTCGGCTCGGTGCTCTGCGCGCTGTCTCCCAATATCGAATTCCTCACCGCCGCCCGTGTGCTGCAAGGTTTTGGCGGCGGCGGCCTGATGACGCTGTCGCAGGCGCTGATCGGCGAGGCCATTCCGCCGCGCGAGCGCGGCAAATATCAGGGCTATCTCGCCGGCATTGCGGTCACGTCCAGCACGTTCGGCCCGGTCGCCGGCGGCTATCTGACCCAGGCCTTCGGCTGGCAATCGGTCTTCCTCATCAACCTGCCGCTCGGGCTCATCGCCTTTTTTCTGGTGCTGCGGCTCGAGGCGCGTCCCGGCGATCGGCGCCGCACCACCTTCGATACGCCGGGCCTGGTGCTGTTCATCCTGTTCGTCGGCCCGGTCATCCTGGCGCTCGAGCAGGTGCAGCGCATGGATGCGCGGACCTTGCCCATGGCGTTCGGGCTGTTGACCTTCGGCATATTCGCGCTGGCGGCACTGCTGTGGCAGGAGCAACGCAACACCGCGCCGCTGTTGCCGCCACGGCTGTTCCGCAATCCGTCGGTCTGGCGCAGCGACGGGCTCGCGGCCTGCCATGGCGCGGCGCTGGTCTCCTTGATCACGTTCCTGCCGATCTATCTGCGCGCGGTCCGTGGCGCGTCGCCGGCGGAAACCGGCCTGTTGCTGCTGCCGCTGACATTCGGCATCGGCCTCGGATCGCTGATCACCGGCCAACTCGTCTCCAGGACCGGGCGCACCGCCATATATCCGACCTATGGGCTCGCCGCGGCGACGGCGGGATTGGTGTTCCTCGCCTTCGGCTTGGCGCGCCTCAGTCTCGGCCAGATGCCGTGGGTGTTCTTCTTCATTGCGCTGTTCATGGGCAGCGTCATGGCGGTGGTGCAGATCACGGTGCAAACCGAGGCCGGACCGCGCATGCTCGGCACCGGCGCGGCCATGGTGCAGTTCTCCCGCTCGGTGGGCGCGGCGTTCGGTACCGCCGCGGTGGCCGCGATCCTGTTCTCTATTCTGGCGGCGACGGACCGCGACACCGCAAGCCTGTTCGGCGCCATCATCGACCAGGGCCCGCAAGCCATCGCGGCGCTGCCGGCGGCGCGGCAGGCCGTCATCCAATCGGAAATCGCCGACGCGTTTCGTTCAGCCTTCCTCACCATTGCGCTGTTCACAGCTGCCGGCACTTGGCTCGCCTGGTCCATGCCGCTGCGCCGCCTCTAGCCGACGCGAGGCATTGCGGCGCGCGCCGACACGCGGCAGACTCTCCATTACAGCCGCGGGGACGCACAATGATCGTCGACGCCCAAGTGCATCTGTAAGCCGTGCGGCATGACCAAAATCCTGCTGATCCGTCACGGCCACGTCGAAGGCATCAAGCCGGAGCGGTTTCGCGGCCGGGCGCCGCTCGACCTGACCGCGCGCGGCCGCGCCGAAGCGCAAGCGGTCGCGCGACGCATCGCCGGCGCTTGGCAGCCGAACAAAATCTATACGAGCCCGATGGGCCGCTGCATCGAGACCGGCGCGGCCATCGCCAAGGCCCGCGGCGCGCCGACGGAAATTTGCGGCGATCTGACCGACATCGACTACGGCGCCTGGCAGTTCAAAACCTTCGACGAGGCCAAACGCGAAAATCCGGCACTGTTCGCCGCGTGGTTCGTAACGCCGCATCTCATCCGTTTTCCGAACGGCGAATCGTTGCAGGACCTCGCGGCGCGCGCCGGCAATGCGTTGCGGCTTGTGTTGGCACGCCACCCCGACGACACCATCGTGTTGGTCGGCCATGACAGCGTGAACCGCGCGCTGCTGATGCAACTCCTCGATCAACCGCTATCGGCCTATTGGCGGATCGCGCAGTCGCCGTGCTGCCTCAACGAGATCGATATCGCCGCCGGCAAGATTTTCGTGCAGCGCGTCAACGAGACCGGCTACCTGGAGGCTTTGGAAGGATGAGCTTCGTCGGCCGTTCGGTAACGCGTCTCGAAGATCAGCCGCTGGTCACCGGCAATGGCCGCTTCGCCGCCGATGTCTCGTTCGCCCATCAGCTGCACATGCGCGTGGTCCGTTCGCCCTACGCCCATGCGCGCATCCGCGCGATCGACACTGCCGCGGCGCGCGGGGTTCCGGGCGTCGTCGCGATCTGGACCGCGGCGGACGTGGCCGACATTCCGCCGATCGATTTCCGCCTGACCCGCATCGAAGGCCTCGATCCCTATCGCCAGCCGATCCTCGCCACCGAGCGCGTACGCTATGTCGGCGAGCCCGCCGCCGTCGTCTTCGCGACTGATCCCTATACGGCCGAAGATGCCGCTGATCTCGTGACCATCGAAGTCGAGCCTTTGTCCGTGCTGACGCAGGCCGATGCGCCGCCCGGCGCCTTCGCCGCCGGCCATGCGACCGAGGTCGCCCTGGTCCGCAAGAGTTTTGGCGACGTCGACGCGGCATTCGCGAGCGCCCACGCCGTCGTCGCGCTCGATTTGAAAATCGGCCGCCACAGCGGCGTGCCGTTGGAGACGCGCGGCGCCATCGCCCGCGTCGCGCGCGGCATTCTCGAATTGCACGGCGCCGCCAAGGTGCCGCATTGGAACCGCGATGCGTTAGCGAAGATGTTGAGGCGCGAGCCGTCGAGCATGCATCTGCACGAAGGCCATGTCGGCGGCGGTTTCGGCGTGCGCGGCGAAATCTACCCCGAGGACGTTCTGGTCTGCGCCGCAGCGCTGCGGCTCGGCCGCCCGGTGAAGTGGATCGAAGACCGCCGCGAGCACCTGATGGCCTGCAATCATTCGCGCCAGCAGCATTTTTACGTGCGCGCCGCCGTCGCTGCCGACGGCCGCCTAATTGCCATCGACGGCGAATTTTTTCACGACCAGGGCGCCTATGTGCGCACCCACGCCGCCACGGTGCCGGACCTCGCCGCAGCCATGCTGCCCGGCCCCTACCGCATGGCGGCCTATCGCATGGTCGGCCGCATCCGGCTCACCAACAAGACGCCGTGCGGCACCTATCGCGCGCCCGGCCGCTTCGAAAGCACCTTCGTGCGCGAGCGCTTGATGGATGCGATCGCCGCAAAACTAAAAATCGATCCGGTCGAAATCCGGCGCCGCAATTTTATCGCCAAGAGCGAGATGCCCTACGTGCTCGGCTTCGACACGCTGGGCACGGAATTGACCTACGATTCCGGCGATTACGCGGGCCTCCTCGACAAAGTTTTGGCGGCGGCCGGCTGGGACAAGCTGCAACGGGATTTGCAACGCCGCCGTGCCGGCGGCGAAACCGTGGGCGCGGGACTGGCCGTCTTCGTCGAGAAAAGCGGCCTCGGGCCGTTCGACGGCGTGCGCGTGACCGTCGATACCAGCGGCGCCGTCGAAGTCGTCACCGGCGCGGCCTCGGTCGGCCAGGGCGTCGAAACCGTTATCGCGCAGATTTGCGCCGATGCGCTCGGCGTCGATTATCGCCGCATCAAGGTCGTGCACGGCCAGACCGACCGCATCGCCTACGGCATGGGCGCCTTCGCCTCCCGCGTCACGGTGATGACCGGCGAAGCCACGCGTCTCGCCGCGACGAAACTCCGCGACAAGGCGCTCGCGGCAGCGGCGTCGCTCCTGCAATCGGCGCCGGAAACCCTCGACATCGTCGACGGCAAGGTGGTGCGCAAGGCCGCCGCGCAAGGCCCGTCGGTGACCCTCGGCGAAATCGCCCGCGCGCTGGCGCCCGCCGCAAAGCTCCTCGGCGATGCGCTGCCCGGCCTGTCGGCGGAAGGCTGGTTCGAATCGCACCACATGACCTATCCGTACGGCGTGCATGTCGCCGTGGTGCGTGTCGACCGCGACAGCGGCGCTACCATCGTCGAGCGCTATGTGGTCGCCTACGACATCGGCAAGGCGGTCAACCCAATGCTGGTCGAAGGCCAGATCGCCGGCGGCGTGGCGCAAGGTCTTGGCGGCACGCTGTTCGAGGAGTTCCTCTATGATGCCCGCGGCGAACCGCTCGCCGTCAATTTCGCCGATTATCTGATGCCGACGGCGCGCGAAATTCCGCCGATCGAGGTCTTGATCACCGAGGACGCGCCGAGCCCGCTCAATCCGCTCGGGCTGAAAGGCGCCGGCGAAGGCGGCGTCAATCCCGTCGGCGCCGCCATTGCGGCGGCGATCGACGACGCGCTCGGCATGCCCGGCGCGGTGAAAGAGCTGCCGGTCACGCCGCAGCGCCTGCGCGCGCTGTTGAAATCGCAACCATCCCGCTGACGCTTATTTGTTCTTCGCCGCCGCCGCGGATATCGCCTTGACCGCTGCGTTGAGATCCGGCTTCGCCGCCGACAGATCCTCGGCGATGCTGGAAATCTTGGCGAGCATCGCCGCCTGATCGGCCTCGGGCAGATGGATCGCGCTGCCGCCGGCATTCTTCCACAGCTCGCGCTGGGCGTCGAAGAACTGATCGACGAACGGCACGATGTCGGTGGAGGTTTTCGTCGCGTCGTCGCGCACGATCTTCTGCAGATCGGCCGGCAAGCCGTCGACCCATTTCTTGCTCAGCACGGTGATCGAGGTGACATAGGGCTGGTCGGTCTCGACCACGTATTTCGCCGCGTCGATATAGTGCAAGGTCGTGTACTGGGTCATGGTGGTGAGCGAGCCGTCGATGGCGCCCTGCTGCAGCGCCGGCAACACGTCGGCGAGCGTCATCGCCACCGGCGAGCCGCCCATGCGCTTGATCAGCTCCAGCTGGAACGGCGAAGCGAGCACGCGAATCTTCAAGCCCGCGTAGTCGGACAGATGCTGGATCTGCTTGCGGGTGATGATCGAGGACGGCCCGATCGGATAAATGCCGGCGCCGATCAAGCCCTTGTTGGCGCCCAGTCCCAGCATCAGGCCGGTCACCGCGGGGTCCCTGACGGTGCGCTCGTATTGCGCGCGACTGGTGAACAGGCCGGGCGCGCTGAGCGCCTCGTAGCGCTCGTCGACGCCGACCAAAAATTCGGGTGGCCCGGTCCAGCCCTGGATCGAGGCGAACTGCACGCCTTCGATCTGGCGTGGAATGGCGCCGAGCTGGCTCGCCGGATAGATCTCGGCCTTGATCCGGCCGCCGGAATCCTTTTCCACCGCGGCGGCAAAGCGCTTCAGCCACTCGTGCTGCGTGTCGTTCAATGTGGCGGTGGAGAGCTTCATGGTGACGGTGCCTTGCGCCGCGGCCGGCGATGCCGGTCCCAAGAACCCGGCCATCATCAGTGTCGCGAATGCGGCGATGACGACGGCGCTGCCACGCCGCCGAACGGCTATCCGTTGCTCTCCAGCCATAACTTTCCCGCTCCCCCTGATATGTCGCGCGATAGTGCCGGACCTTGCCGGCACGATCAATGGACAGCGTGCCACAGTGGCCGCAACCGCCAAGTGTCGGCGATGAAATGCGTGACCTTGGGGGCCGCATCGCGCCATGCAGATTTCGGGTGGGTTGTGAACCGGCGACGCTGCTACGATCGGCCGAAATTCACCCTTGGAGTTTCACGAGATGCCGGTCGAAATGAGCGCCATGTTGAAAACCAGCGAGCCGGAGTCGGTCGAGCGACGCATCGTCGAATACGATTGGGGCGCGATCGGCGCCGATCTCGACGCCTTCGGCTGCGCCGTGTTGCAAACTTTGCTGACGGCGCGCGAGTGCGACGACATTGCCGGGCTCTATCCGCATGAGGACCACTTCCGCAGTCACATCCACATGGCGCGGCACGGTTTTGGCAAGGGCGAATACCGCTATTTCAAATATCCGCTGCCCGCGCTGATCGCCGAAATGCGCACCGGGCTTTATGCACGGGTCGCGACGTTTGCCAATGCGTGGAACGCGCGGATGAACGTCGCCACGCGATATCCCAAAGCGCACGCCGATTATCTGAAAATATGCCACAAGGCCGGCCAAACGCGCCCTACCCCTTTGCTGCTGCAATATGCCGCCGGCGATTTCAATTGCCTGCACCAGGACCTTTACGGCGATCTCGCTTTCCCGCTGCAGGTGACCGTGCTGTTGTCGGCGCCCGGCCGCGATTTCGCCGGCGGCGAGTTTGTGCTGACCGAGCAGCGGCCGCGGATGCAGAGCCGCGTCGAGGTAGTGCCGCTGCAGCAAGGCGACGCCGTGCTGTTCGCGGTGCATAACCGGCCGGTACAGGGCAGCAAGGGCCCGTATCGCGTCAATCTGCGCCACGGCGTCAGCCGGCTGCGTTCCGGCCGCCGCCACACGCTCGGCATCATCTTTCACGACGCGCGCTAGCGAGGCTCAAACCGGCCGGGCGAGCGGCCATAAATAGACAGCGGCCGCCAAAATCCCGAGCGCGGTGCGGACGGCGTGCAGCCGCGCCCAAGTCACGATCAGCGCGCGTGACGCGGCAGCCTGGTCTTTTGCCAGCCCATTGAGCTGATCGTTGGTCGGCTTGACGACGATGAGCGTGTAGGGCCAGTTCGCCAGGATCAACACCGCGCCGGGCAGCCAGCGCCAATCCTGCGCCTGCCACGCCGCGATCAGGCCGAAAATTCCCGACAGCAAGGCGAGGCTCGCCTGCATCTTGAAGCCGCGCGCATAGCTGAGCTTCCACTCCGCCAATAGGCTCGCATCGTCGAGCGCCAGCCGCGCCGGCTGTTCGGCCTCGTTGACGTAGAACGCCGCGCCCGCAAACGCGGCGGCAAAGGCGAGCGCGGTTGGTCCCGTTATCATCGTTCGATTCCTCGTTTCATGCCGGCGCCGGCGCCCGATGCGACATCCAGCGCCCGGCCTCGGCCGCGGCGAACAGTTCGGCGAGTGCCGCGTTGGTCGCAGCCGGCTCCTCGGTGGTGATGGTATGGCTGGCGCGCGGGATCACCAGCAGCCCCGCGGTCGGCGCCGTGCGCTTGAGGAAGATGCTGCCGTCGAGGCAGCTCTCGTCTTCGTCGCCGACGATGATCAGGAGCGGCACGGAGAATTTCTTCAAGTCCGCTTCCAGGTCCCACAGGTTCGGCCGCTTGCTTTGCAGCATCGACATGGTCAGCGCATGGCCGAGCGCGGAATGCTCCGACAGCATGCGCATGAATTCGGCGTAGCCGCGCGGGTCCTTGTGCTTGTGGGTCTGGCGCATCTGGCCGTCGCCGTAGATTTTGGCGCCTTCGGCCATGCCTTTTTCGATGAACATCGCCGAAGTCTCAAGCGCCACCTGGCGCATGGCGGCGCGCTCTTCCGGATCGGGCAGCGAGCCCCAGCCGCAGCCGGCCGCCGTCACCGAAATGCAGCGGTCGGGATGACGCAGGCCGACATGCACGGCCGTATAGGCGCCCATGGAATGGCCGACCACGTGCGCTTTTTTGATGCCGAGCGCATCCATGATCGCAATGACATCGGAGCGCGCCATGTCCTGGCCGTAGCGCGTCGGATCGTCCGGCACGTCGGACGGCGGATAGCCGCGCTGGCTATAGGTGACGCAGCGATGGCTGCGCGCGAAATAGCGCATCTGCGGTTCCCATTGCCGGTGGTCGCCGGCGAATTCGTGCACGAAGACGATCGGCGTGCCGGTGCCGATCTCTTCGTAATAAAGGTTGGTGCCGTCCGCGGTTTTGATCTTTGGCATGATTGATCCGCCTCGTTTGCTTTTCAGGACCGGACGATGCCGCGCGCGGCGTCGCCGAGCGCCTCGACCGGCGCATCGCCGGCATCGAAGATCGCCAGCACGCGGCACGGGCACGCTTCGAGACCCTCGTAGCGCCAGGGAAAGGCGCCGATGATGCAACGCTTGCCGAGCACGGTTTCCAGATCGCCGCCGAGATTTTCGGCGTGCAACAAGCCTTCCTGGAACGCGTAATTATGGAACGGAAACACATCTTGGCGCACTTTGCGCCCCGAGCGCTTGTGCACGTATTCGAAGCTGCCGAAATAATCCGCCGGCGCCTTGCCTTTTGCCTTTTCGAACTCGCGGGCGATATCGGGGCGCATATGGCGGATCGAGGTGTTCATCGGGTGGTCGCATGAGCCAGTGTCCATGCCGAACCATTTGATCTTGCGCTTGAGCATCCATTCCAAGGTCGCGAACGTCGGGCCCGGGTGATAGCAGAAATAGCGCACCAGATCCTGCTGGCTCTGGCCTTCGTAATATTTGTGCCAGCCGGTATGCAGGATGAGGATGTCGCCGTCGCGAATGTTTGCGCCGGATTTCTCGATCATCTCCGGCGTGATCGCCGACCAATCCGACACCTGCGGCGAAAGATCAACCACGACGCCGTGGCTGACCAGATAGTCCATCGGCAGCGACGCCATGTCGCCGGTCCGTCCGTCAGTCGCGTGCATGGCGCCGTCGAAATGGGTGCCTGAATGCATCGAGGTCTCGACGCGCTGGGCGACGATGCCGACCGTCTGCAGGTTTTGCGCGTAATACATCTTGTTGCCGGCATAGCCGACCCAGCCGGGGGTGTGGATGCTCATGGTATGGGACAGATCGACGATCTTCATTTTGGCAGCCCGCTTGCTTGAGTGCCAACATGCTACAAAATTTTCTTGCGTGCCGGCAAACCGGCCCTCTATGCAAAACCGATTTCGTCGCCATATCGGCCCGATGGGCAAAGACCCTTTGGACAGACCATGCGTGCCGACCCCTATCGCGAACGAGCGCGTCAGCTCGCGCTCGAAGCTGGAATCGACCCTGACAGCCGCGTCGAGCGGCCCGGTCAGCGTTCGATGCCGGCTTGGTGCGCCTTTCGCGATGCCGCGCGCAAGGAACAGCTCGAGCGCGACGCCAAGGCCGCGGGCGAGCTGATCGCCAGCACCATCGCGCCGCAGGCGCCCGCATTCCAGAACAGCCCGCTCGAGATTTTCGGCCAGCACGACGACGCCACGATCGCGCAGATGCGCAACTGCATGGCAGTCGGCAACGTGGTTGCCGGCGTGATTTGCGCCGACGGCCATCTCGGCTATGCGCAGCCGGTCGGCGGCGTCATCGCCTATGAGCGTCAGATCAGCATTTCCGGCGTCGGCTTCGACATCGGCTGCGGCAACATGGCGGTGCGGCTCGACACGCCGTTTGCCGCGATCGAGGACCGCGTCGGCGACATCATCCGCGATGTGTCGCGCGTCATCTCGTTCGGTCTCGGCCGCAGCAACGAGGAGCGCGCCGAGCACGCGCTGTTCGACGACGGCGAAGCGTGGCGGCAATCCGACATGGAGGCTTACCGGCAGAAGGCCGCGGCGCAGCTCGGCACCGTCGGCTCCGGCAACCACTATGTCGACCTCATGCGCGACGAGGACGGCGTCGTCTGGATCGGCGTGCATTTCGGCAGCCGCGGGCTCGGCCACACCAGCGCCACGCGCTACCTCAAGCTTGCCGGCGGCAAGGACGGCATGAACGTGCCGCCCGCGGTGATCGACGAGGATTCCGAGCTTGGCCGCCGCTACATCGCCGCCATGGAGCTCGCCGGCCGCTATTCCTATGCCGGCCGCGAATGGGTGGTCGAGCGCGTGCGCAAGATCGTCGGCGGCGCGGTCACCGCCATGGTGCACAACCATCATAACTATGCGTGGCGCGAGACCCACAACGGCCGCGAGCTCTGGGTGGTGCGCAAGGGCGCGACGCCGGCGTTTCCCGGCCAACGCGGCTTCGTCGGCGGCTCGATGGGCGACGACGCCGTCATCATCGAAGGCGTCGACAGCCCGCAGTCGCGCGCTTCGCTCTATTCGACGGTGCACGGCGCCGGACGGCTGTTCGGCCGCAAGGAAGCCAAGCGCCGTTTTACGCGCGTCGAGATGGACCAATGGCTCAAGGGCCGCGGCGTCACGTTGATCGGCGCCGATCTCGACGAAAGCCCGATGGCCTATCGTCGGTTGCCGGACGTGCTGGCGCAGCACGCCGGCACGGTGCGGGTATTGCACACGCTGCGGCCGTTCGCCGTCGCCATGGCCGGCGCCGGCGAATTCGATCCGTTCAAGGATTAGCGGCGGCCGGCCGGCGCTTGCGCCGGCCGTCGCGGTCGTGCTCACTGGCATCCTCGTGCTCTCGCCACAGGACCGCCCATGAAGCTCGATCCCCTGGTCAAGCCGCGTTCGGTCGCCATCGTCGGAGCCACCGATCGCGGCGGGCCCGGCCGGGCGGTCATCGAGTCGCTCGGCGCCATCGGCTTCACCGGGCCGATCTATCCGGTGAATCCGAAATATCCAACCGTCATGAACATCACCTGCTATCCGAGCCTCATCGAATTGCCCGAGGCGCCGGACATCGTCGTGTTCTCGATCCGCAATCCGCTGATCCCCGAGCAGATGCGGCTTGCGGTCAAGCGCGGCGCGCGCGCCGCCGTGATCTACGATTCCGGCTTTGCCGAGCTGGGCGGCGACGGCGCCAAGCTGCAGGACGAGATCGCCGCCATGGCGCGCGAAGCCGGCATGCCGGTGTGCGGGCCGAACTGCATGGGCATCCTCAATCCGCAGGCGCGCGTCACCACCTATAAGCAGAACGTCCGCGATCCGGCGGCGATCGTCGGCAATGTCGGCATCGTGTCGCAGAGCGGATCGGTCTGCATCGCGCTTTTGTCCGACCTGCGCCGCTTCGGCGTCAGCCTGTCGGTGTCGGCCGGCAACGAGGCGGTGACGCGGACCGTCGACTATCTCGATTATCTGATCGACGATCCGGACACCAAGGTGATCGCGACGTTCACCGAAACCGTGCGCGAGCCGGAGCGTTACGTCGCGGCGCTCGATCGCGCCGCCGATGCCGGCAAGCCTGTCGTCGTCGTCAAGGTCGGCCGCACCGAGCGCACGCAACGCGCCATCACCAGTCACACCGGCGGCTTGGCCGGCTCGTCGCGCGTGTTCTCGGAGCTCTTGCGCGCGCACCGCGCCATCGAGGTCAACGATCTCGACGAGATGACGGAGGTACTCGCCGTATGCCAGGGCCAGCGCTGGCCGCGCGGCCGCGGCATTTCCGTCATCACCGGTTCCGGTGGCCTCGCCGAGTTGATCCTCGACAATGCCACCGCGTCCGGCTTCGATCTGCCGCCGCTGTCGGCCGAGGAGCGCGCCGAAGCTGAGCGCGTCATCGGTCGCATCACCGGCGACGGCAATCCGTTCGACGCCTGGGGCAACGGCAATTACGCGGTCAACCTGCCGCATGCCATGGCGGTCGTCGATGCCAGCGCGCGCATCGACTCGATCGTTTATTGCGCCGACACATCCAACAATCCGATCATCGGCCATCCGGGCCGGGTGTTCGAGAATGTGGAGATGCTCGCCAAGGCGGCGGGCGCGAGCGAAAAACCTTACTATCTCATGAGCACCCGCTCGGGTGTCATGAACCGCAAGCAGATCGACGGCATGCGCGACGCCGGCCTGGTCGTGATCGGCGGCACGCGGGCGGGCCTCGGCGCGCTGGATCGCATCGGCCGCTGGAGCCTCGGACTGCAGCCGGTTCGCGCGGGCGCGCCACCACACGGGCGCGTTGACGAGGAGCTGAAAGTCCGCCGCACCATCAACGAATTCGATGCCAAGCGGCTGCTCGCCACCTACGGAATTCCGATGACGCGGGAGCAGCGCGTTATAACGGCGACGGAAGCCACGGCCGCAGCGCGCGCGCTCGGCTATCCGGTCGTGCTCAAGGCGTTGTCGGACTCGATCGCGCACAAAACCGAGCTTGGGCTCGTCGCCGTCAATCTCAAAAACGATGAGGACCTGACGCGCGCCTATGCGCAATTGAACGCGCGCCTGGACAAACTCGATCCGCGGCCGGCCGACGCCGCGTTCCTGGTGCAGGACTTCGTCGCCGACGGCGTCGAGGTGTTTGCCGGCGTGTCGTGCGATCCCGATTTCGGCCTGTCGCTTGCCTTCGGCATGGGCGGCGTCGCCATCGAGGTGATGCGCGATTTTGCGCTGCGCATGCTGCCGCTGCGCGACGGCGACGCCGAGGCCATGATCGCCGAGACCCGCGGCGCGGCCCTGCTCGGCGCGGTTCGTGGCCGCCCGGCCGGCGACGTGAAAAGCCTTGCCACGTGTCTTTACGCGCTTGCCGACTTCGCCTGGCATAACGCCGCTGCGATTGCCGAAATCGATCTCAATCCCATCAAAGTGCTCCCCGAAAACCGCGGCTGCGTCGTGGTCGACGCGTTGATCGTCACCCGGCCGACGGACGATAAATAAGCCGCTACGCCGCAACCGGCGCGATGTCGCACAGCTGCGTCACCGGCTCGGGCAGTTCGGCGCCGGCGAAATCGTAACCGACGACGCGCAAAATTCCCGACGCGGGACACATGGCGACGGCGAGCCGCGTATAGGGATTGAGCACCGGCTCGCGCACCCAATCGAAGCGGCCGTCGGCCAACGAGCCGTCCCAGCGCGCCAGCGCGTCGCGGCGCGCCCGGCTGTAGCCCGTCGCCTCGTCGAACGAGCTGACCAGAAAGCGGCGCGTACCGATGCGGCCTTCCCAGCCCGGTCGCGGCGGCACCCAATCGTTGGCGGCGCAGGTGTCGTCCTCGCGGGTGACGAAACCGGTCTCGGTGCGCTCGATGACGCAGCGCTCTTTGGCGCTGCAGCCGATCAGCGTGAAAATCACCGGCCGCGCCACCGGCGTCGTTTCCAGCATGCGCCGCGCCGCGGAAAAATCCGGGCAGGTCTCGAACGTCTGGCGCAGCAGCTGGTCCGGCGGCATCAGATCGGTGCGCCGCCAAACCCGCAGCGCGTTCGCGGCGAAATCGTACGGCCGCAGCCAACGATGCCGCAGGCGGCGCCACATCGGTGCCTGGTTGATGGCGGCGGCAAAGCGGCCGGGCGCCATCGCGGTGAGCGCGCCGACATAGCCCGGCCAGGTCACGCTGAAGAAATCGCCCCCGACGCCCCCGACGCCGGCGGCGCCGCCGACGCCACGCATCCGCGCCACGGCGATGTGGCGCCCGAGCCCTTTGAACGGCCAATCCAGCGTGCGGACGAGCCACGGCGCGCCGTCCTCTTCGACCGCGCGCGCGGTGCAGCCCCATTGATACGAGGCATTGAGCAGCCAGATGCCGGAGAAATTCAGCGCATCCGCGATCCGCGCGATTTCCGTCACATAGGGCGAACGCGACCGGCCGAGCCAGCGGCGCGACGCCCAGTCGAGCGCCGGAACCAGCGGCTTCGCCGCCGCCGGGAAGAAATCGAGACAGGCGTCGCGCAGCGCACGCGCTTGCGCGGCGTGTTGCCGCGCATGATCGAGCGGTCCGCCGTCGCGGATATCGATGATCGGGATGGCGGGCAGGCTCATGATGCGAAATGCCGCTGTTTTGGCCCTTCCGGACGATTCGACCGATAGTATAGTGGCGGCAATTGGACGGCCACGAGGGAACGCCATGAAAATCGCACGCCGACATTTCCTCAATCTTGCGGCGGGCGCCGCCGCGCTGCCGGCGGCGTCGCGCCTCGCTAGAGCGGACACTTATCCGTCGCGGGCGGTGCATCTCATCGTGCCGCAGGCGGCGGCGAGCTCGACCGACATCCACGCCCGCCTGATCGGGCAATTTCTGCAGGAGCATCTCGGCCAGGCCTTCGTGATCGACGTCAAGCCGGGCGCCGGCGGCAATGTCGGCACCGAGGCGGTGGTGCGCGCGACGCCCGACGGCTACACGCTGCTGACGGTCAATTCGCAGAATGCCATCAGCCCGGCGCTCTATCCCGAGCTGACGTTCAACTTTCTCCGCGACATCGCGCCCATCGGCCAGATCAGCCTGGCGCCGCTGATCATGGAAGTGAATCCGTCCGTGCCGGCCAACACCGTCGCCGAATTCATCGCTTACGCCAAAGCCAATCCCGGCAAGATCAGCATGGCCTCGGCCGGCGTCGGCGGCCCGCAGCATCTCGCCGGCGAATTGTTCAAGTCGATGACCGGTCTCAATCTGGTGCACGTGCCCTATCGCGGCTCGACGCCGGCGATCACCGACATGCTCGCCGGCCAGGTGCAATTGATGTTCGACGTGACGCCGACGGCGCTGCCGCAGATCAAGGCCGGCAAATTGCGCGCGCTCGCCGTGACCACGAAATCGCGCCTCGACGCGCTGCCCGATATTCCGTCGTTGTCGGACGTCCTGCCCGGCTACGAGGCCGAAGGCTGGCTCGGCATGGGCGCGCCGACCGGCACGCCGCCTGACATCATCGCCACACTCAACAAACAGATCAACGCGGCGCTGGCCGACGACAAGATCAAGCAGCGGCTGACCGATATCGGCGTCGTCGTGCACGGCGGCTCGGCTGCGGATTTCGGCAAATTCATCGCCAGCGAGACCGCCAAGTGGGGTAAAGTGATCAAGGACGCCGGCATCAAGCCCGATTAGGCCGCATTTCCTCCTATACTTCGCTGCGGCGGCGAGCACGAACGGGAGGCCACAATGTGCGAGCTTTGTGCGATAGCCGGGCGGCCGATGGCGCGGCGGAATTTCTTGCGGTTCGCGGGCGGCGCCGCCGGATTGGCGCTCGCGCCGCGCGCCTTCGCCAAAGAGACAAAAACGCCGCCGAAGCCGGAAAACGTGCTGTCGCCCGACGCAGCCCTCGACCGGCTGATGAAAGGCAATGCGCGCTATGTCGACGGCGTCAGCAAGCGCCACGATTTCAAGCATGAACGGGAGCCGTTGAGCAAAGGGCAAAATCCGTATGCCGCCGTGCTCAGCTGCGCCGATTCGCGCATCGCGCCCGAGCTCTGCTTCGACACCGCGCGCGGCGACGTCTTCGTCTGCCGCGTCGCCGGCAATTTCGCCGACGAGGAAATCATCGCGAGCTTCGAATATGCGGTGCACGTGCTGAACACGCCGCTGATCGTGGTGCTCGGCCACGAGGCCTGCGGCGCCGTCGATGCCACCATCAAATCGATCAAGGACGGCACCACGCTGCCGGGACATTTGCCGGCCCTGGTTCATGCCCTGACGCCGGCAGTCGAGGCCGCGCAAAAGCAGCCCGGCGATCTGCTCGCCAACGCCATCCGCGGCAACGTCGCGATGACCGTCGACCGGCTGAAGACCACCGCGCCGATCTTGAAAGCGGCGGCCGACGACAAGAAGATCCGCGTCGTCGGCGGCGTCTACGCGCTGAAAACCGGGCGGGTCGAACTGCTGAGCTGACGGCGCACGGCGGCGCGCGCGGCGGCATCAAAACTGCGAAAAGTCGATCGGTGCGTGGCGATCGAGCGTGCGGCGGATCGGCGGCAGCGGATATTTCAGGCCGGTGGCGCAGTTGAACAGCACCACCTGGTCGCCGCGTTTGACCCGGCCATCGGCCAGGCTTTGCTGATACGCCGCATACGTCGCCGCGCCTTCCGGGCACATCAGGAAACCCTCCTCGCGCGCCACTGCGTCGAGCGCTTCCGAAATCGCCTCATCCGACACCGCGATGGCAAAGCCGCCGCTCTCGCGCACCGCGCGCAGGATCAGAAAATCGCCGATCGCCTGCGGCACGCGGATGCCGGCGGCGATGGTGTGCGCGTTTTCCCAGCGCGGCGCGTGCTCCTCGCCGGCCTCGTAGGCGCGCACCATCGGCGCGCAGCCCGCCGCCTGCACCGCGACCATGCGCGGGCGTTTTTGGCCGATGAAGCCGATCGCTTCCAGTTCGGCGAACGCTTTCCACATGCCGATCAGGCCGGTGCCGCCGCCGGTCGGATAGAAGATGACGTCGGGCACAGTCCAGCCGAGCTGCTCGGCGAGCTCGAGCCCCATGGTCTTCTTGCCTTCGATGCGATACGGCTCCTTCAAGGTCGAGACGTCGAACCAGCCGACTTTTTCCTTTCCTTCGCCGACGATCTTGCCGCAATCGTCGATCAGGCCGTTGACGCGATAGACGGCGGCGCCCTGGATGCCGATCTCGCTGAGATTGATTTCCGGCGTGTCCTCCGGACAGAAGATCGTGGTCTTGATGCCGGCGTGGCTGGCGTAAGCCGCCAGCGCCGCGCCGGCATTGCCGTTGGTCGGGATCGCCATGTGCTTGATGCCGAACGCTTTGGCCATCGACACCGCCATGACCAGGCCGCGCGCCTTGAACGAACCGGTCGGCAAGCGGCCCTCGTCCTTCACCAGAATTTCGCCGCCGCGCAATTTTTTCGCCATCCTCGGCAGCGGCACCAGCGGCGTCATCGTTTCGCCGAGGCTGACGATGTTTTCGGCGCGCCGCACCGGCAGGAGCTCGCGATAGCGCCACAGATCCGGCGGACGGCTCGCCAGCGCGTCCTTGCTCAGCGCCTTTTTCACGCCGTCGAGGTCGTAGCGGACCAGCAGCGGTTTGCCGGCGCGGGAGAGATTGTGAACTTCGTCCGCGGCGTAGCGCTCGCCGGTCATCGAGCATTCGAGATAGGTAACGAAGGTCGGCCGCTCGGTGGTCAGGTTCTCATTGGCGTGCAAGGTGCGTCTCCAGTGGCGGGGCGAGTTGCGCAATCTAACGCATATCCAATCATCCTGCCCGGGGATAGCGGGGGCGGAAGGTGCGAGCGATCGCGTTCTCGCGATGCGACTGCATCCGAGTTTTGCGGCAAAAACGAAAGCCACTGCTGTTTCGCCTCCAAATAAAAAAGGGAGGCGGAGCGCCGGAAGGCGCAAATCGAATGGGCCGCACCACACGAACAGATGTCGCCACCTGTCCGCGCTTCGGGCGCGGCGCGCGCCACGGACGATCCGTTTGCACGGACTATCCGCTTCGGGCGCGCTCGCCTCTCGGCGCTCCACCGCGGCTCTGGCCGTGGTTTCTAGGCCTCGGCTTTTCGACTTCAGGCCAGGTTTCCTGGGACGCGGCTGTTTGCGGGCGTTACCCGCGCATGCCTGTCCCAGTCCAGCGGCTGCACCCCGCGCACCGGCCGTAATACCGGCGGACATGATGCCCGAAGCCGCCCGGGAGCGGTTTGCGAGACCGCCCGCGGGAACCGCTCTCGCTCCACTT
>Ga0210408_10000087_pt1 | contig 148250 bp, 113 predicted proteins | sample IncBWH4MmetaG_FD_155471 | JGI IMG/M metagenome (GOLD analysis project Ga0210408, IMG submission 155471) | Forest soil microbial communities from Barre Woods Harvard Forest LTER site, Petersham, Massachusetts, United States - Inc-BW-H-4-M | ecosystem: Environmental > Terrestrial > Soil >... | reverse complement strand
CATTAGCCTGTACTTGCCTCTACCGCGGATTCTGCATCCTTACCCGGAGGTGCGCTTCGACGCTAAGCACTCAAGGTAAGAGCCGTATGCGCTAAAGTGCGCCAGTACGGATCCGCGCGGGGGGCGGGGAGAAATCCTCGTCCCTACCGCAACAAAAAGCAAAGGAAATCTTTGCGGCAGGACAAGACTTTCACGAATAGTAATACAGCCGCCCTCGGATGTGATGAAAAATCAGAGAGCGGCTCTAACACTCCCGGTCTTCAATATTTCTTTCCAAAACTATTTCAGGCACTTTCACGAAGATTTCTCCCAAAAACTCTGGATGATATGCAACATGTATATGCATATTCAACTGGATCAATACATTGTTACATCCGTCTTTTTCAAGAGGTCGTCGTTGCTTGCTCAACAACCTGGATACAAACAAAAACCTGAAACTATGCCACATGATCATTGATGCTGTCCACTTTATAAATTCCCATTTTGGGAACGCAAAATATCTGAGAAAACATCCTTCTATTTATCAAATAGGTATATAACCTTACCGAACAACAAAAGAATGTGGATGGCCAAATGAAGCAATACTGTTGTCCATCGCGTTTATGGCAATCCATGAAATAGAAACTAAGGAGAGAAGAAAATGAAAACGATAGTTTTTTTGATTGTTGCCGGCATGGTTCTGGTGTCATCTCTTGCCTCGGCACAGACCGCTACTGCCACCGCAACCCTGAGTGCTACAGCCACCGTTAGCGGATCCATCAGTTGTGTTCTCAACTCCGACCCCGGCGGCGTACCCTTGGGCGGATCTGGCACCAATGCAGCCACATTGAACTTTGGAAGCATCAGCGCTTCTGGCCCATTAAGCGCTGGCGTGACCCGTCCCTCAGTTACGGCCACCGCTTTTACCGTGCGAACTCTTGCCGACGTGTTTACGACCAAGGCGAACACCGGCTCTGCAAATTACACTTTAAAGGCCCAGTTAGCTACGGCGGATCCGACGAATGTATGGCTAGTGAATGGAGTTGCCATAACCAATGCAGCCTCAGCCACCATCCTGGCAACTGGCTCTTATGCAGTTAATATTGCCTTGACCGTGGACCTGACTGTTCCTACTAGCACACCCAGCGGGACCAACATCAGCAATATCATCAACTTCACATGTACTGCCAATTAGAGCTGTTTTGCAGCAGGCGTAAACGGCACGTGCCTTTATGCCTGCAATATTGTTACGGCGCAGATGCACTGGCGCAGTCATGAAGAACAACTATGCTTCCATCCGTGTTGCCCGCAGGCGATCGGCAGCGACCGCCAGCACGATGATGCCGCCGATAATGATTTCCTGAATGTAGTTGGGCCAGCCCATCTGCTGGCAGCCATTGCGCAGAAAGGCCATGATAAGAGCTCCGACCATCGAGCCAAGAATGCTTCCCTCTCCACCGGCCAAACTGCCGCCCCCGATTACGACTGCGGCAATGATGTCCAGTTCAGCCCCTACGGCTACAGTCGGATCGCCTTGCCGAAGTCGCGACATCTGCATGACGCCGGCGAGGCCGAAAAGCAGGCCGCCCAGGGAATAGATCCAGACCTTCAGCCTTCCGGTATGAATTCCGCAAGCGCGGGCGGCGGCCTCATTGGATCCCAGCGCGAAGACGTGGCGTCCGAAAACTGTGCGGCGCAAGATGATTGCGGCCAGAATTGCCAGCACGAGAGCAATCCAGACTCCGGGAGCAACCAGCAGCCAGGATGGAGTAGGAAAGGCGATAGCCAACCGGTTCAGCCATGTGGCGGGAATGTTGACCGTCTGCTCATTGGATATCCACTTGGCCAGCCCTCGGGCAATGCCCAGCATGCCCAGCGTGGCAATAAACGGCACCACCCGCAAGTTGGTAATGGCCAGCCCATTGACCAGACCCACAATGCCCCCAACCAGCACTCCCGCAAAGAGCGCCAGGAGTGGCGGCCAGTTCGCCTGAAGAGCGATGGCAGAGACTACGCCACTCAACGCAATCGACGAGCCTACGGAAAGATCGATTCCGCCGCTGATGATAATCATGGTCATGCCAATGGCGCCCAGGGCGACAATCACCGTCTGGGCCAGCACAATGCGCAGATTAGGCAGAGAAAGATATCGTCCGGGATTATCACTCAGTACGGCAAAGATACCGATGACCAGCACCAGGCCCAGGAACGGTCCCAGGACGCGCAGCCATCCCCGGATCGGAAAATTTTTAAGTGCGAGTGTAGTTTGGGTGCTCATCGCCAAAATTGAATTACTCTGAAACCCCACAACCCTTCACCGCAATGGACGCAATGAAAAATTTCGTAATTGGGTAATTGAGTAATTGAAAACCAGTTTATTCAACTTAATCAGTGTTGATCAGTCTAAATCAGCGTCATCAACGGTAAGAAGTTGCTTATCTTCTCCGCGCCTCCGTGCCTCTGTGGTGCGGACTTGGTTTTCCTTCGTGTTCGCTTTATTCGCGTTGATTCGTGTAAATTCGCGGCTCGAAGTTTTTCTCAGATTTCTTCCGCATCCACTCCAATCGCCGCTTGCAACACCGTCTCCGGTGTCCATTCGTCAATAGGACGCGCCGTAGAAAGATGCCCTCGGCTCATCACCGCCAGCCGGTCACAAATTCCAAAAAGTTCAGGAAGGTACGAACTTACCATCAGAACTGCTTTGCCGGCGCGTGCCAAAGATGCAATAACCTCATAAATCTGGGCTTTGCTGCCAACATCTACGCCACGCGTCGGTTCATCGAGCAGAAAGATCTCGCAGCCTTGATGCAGCAGGCGGGCAATGGCGACTTTCTGCTGATTGCCGCCTGAGAGCTTCTGTACTGGCGAACTTATGCCTGGGGCTTTGATTCTCACCGCTTCCGCTTGTTCTTCCGTCTGGCGTTTTTGTTGCGCCAGATCGATCCAACCCCTGCGCGAACAAGGAGAAAAATTAGTCAGGGTGATGTTGTCAGCTACTGAGAGTGCAAGGGCCAGTCCTTCGCCTTTGCGGTCTTCGCTGAGATAGCCGATGCCACGAGTGATACGGCCCGACGGGCCGGACCGGAGCGGCAATGGCTGGCCGAATACAGAGATTGTTCCAGCGTCGGCTCTTTGGAGTCCGAAGAGCGTACGCAGCAACTCAGTGCGTCCGGAACCGATAAGGCCGGCGATTCCCAGAATCTCTCCCCGGCGCAGCTCCAGGCTGGCCCGATGAACTGCAGGAAGGGCGCTGAGATCATGGACGCTCAGGGCGCAATCCGAAGCTGTGGCGGCCGTGCGGGCAGGGAAGAGGTCTTGCACCGCTCGTCCCACCATGGCGGCGATCAGCTTTTCGTTGGAGACATCCTGCAACGCTCCCGATAGAACGCTTTTACCGTCGCGCAGCACTGTAAAGGTGTCGGCAATTTCACGCACCTCTTCGAGGAAATGGCTTATATAGATGATGCTGATGCCGGAATCCCGCAGCTTGCGAATGAATTGAAAGAGCCGCTCTACATCCATGCGCTGCAAGCTGCTGGTGGGTTCATCCATCAGGATGAGGGAGGAGTTCTGGGCCAGCGCGCGGCAGATCTCGACGATCTGGCGCGCAGCGATGGTGAGGTCAGCGACGCGTCTTTCCGGAGTGATGGCTGGATGATGAAATGGCTCAAGAATCTCCGCAGCCCGCTTGTTCAGTCTACGACGGTCAAGCCACCCGGAGCGCCCAGGTTCGATTCCCAGAAAAATGTTTTCCGCTACTGAAAGGTGCGGACACAACGAAAGTTCCTGGTGAATGTGCGCGATGCCCTGGCGCCGGGCTGCGAGCGGTCCGGAAGGATTGTAGGGGACTCCCTGGAAGCGAATTTCTCCGGCATCGGGGCGAATGGTGGCCGACAGAATATTCATCAGCGTGCTTTTCCCTGCGCCATTCTCGCCGATGATGGCGTGTATCTCTCCTTTGTCTGCATGAAGATCAACACCATCGAGAGCGCGTGTTGCCCCAAAGTGTTTTTTGGCTCCAGAGATATCAAGCAGCGGCATTATTGGTTCAGGTATTTACCAAGCGGTGGATGCAGCAATTGCTGGGCATCTGACGTGTCGAGGTTCTCAGGCGTGACCAGCATCACTCCCGTATCAATGCGTTTTTCCACCTGCTTCGCTTGCAGATGGTCGATCATGGTCTTCACCCCCAGTTCGCCCATGCGAAATGGGTTCTGCACCACGATCCCCTGGAGCTGTTTGCCGCGCATGGCGTCAATGAAGGTATCGCTGACATCGAAGCCGATGAACACGATCTTCCCGGCTTTTTGGATGTCCTGCAGAGCAAGCAACATGCCGGCAGTGGAAGATTCGTTGGGTGTGAACACTCCCTGGATCTGATCGGCGTAGCGGGTAAGAAGATTTTCAGAGGTGCGCTTGGCTGTATCGCGGGTCGGTCCAGCGAACTGGTTGGAGGAGATCAATTCAATGCCCGGGTACGAAGACTTCAGCTTCTGTACGAATCCTTCTTCGCGGGCGTGAGTGCTGGCCACCCCCTCCTGATATCGCAGCAAAAGCACCTTGCCCTTGCCCTTCAGAAGCTTTCCCATCTCATCGGCAGCCAGGGCGCCGCCCTTATTATTGTCGGTGGCGACAAAGCTGATGATCTTGGGGGTCTCCAGCGCTGAATCCACGATCACAGTAGGAATGTTTGCCTGCGCGGCTTCTTCCACTGGACGCACCAGTGCATGGCTGTCAAAAGGCGCAAGCACGATGCCGTTCACGTTCTGGCTGATGAAGCCCTCGACAACCTGGGTCTGCTGTTCGCGATCGTCTTCGCGCAATGGGCCCTTCCAGTTGATGTTGACCTGGATGCCCTGCGCCGCGAGGTCCTGTGAGGCCTTTACCGCCCCGGCGTGAATGCTCTTCCAATACTCGTGTGTGGAACCCTGGGGAACTACGGCAATGGTGTAACTCTTGGCTGAGCTGCTCTTCTTACTGCAAGCGGAGAGCGCAACAAGGAACGATAAAGCTAAGAATAATGTCCAGGTTTGAAAATTTTTGGTCAAGCAAATCTCCCTATACTACTTATGTGCTTTCGTGTTCTTTTATGGCAAGTTCTTCAAGCCGCTGTGCCAAGACCAGCTCTCCATTGGGGTAGATAGCCCGAGTGTTTCATTAGCGATTGCAAAGCTCTTTCTGGCTCAAAATATCCTTACGGTATCCTTGGGGTACCCGCAGGGGGCGGGGGGTATTAACGGATTGGTAATTTTCAATTGGAAGCCTCTAATCCGTTGGCCGTTTCGGTTTTTCCTCATAGATTTTGGATGGAGATAGACCGAGAGAAATGAAGGCCACGAAAGTTTAAGTCCTCGCGGAGGACGTCAGGTTCTACCCTTCCATTGTACGAGTAGTCCTCTCCAGAAGCAGAGAAAAATTCACCCCCTAATTCTCGGTACCTTAATCTCCATATCTGTGTACATCCGCGCAAATCAGCAGCAAATTTTTGGTTGCGGCTATCTGCGCTGCCTCCTCTGTGATGTGGACTTTGGTTCCTCTGCACTACTATGCCTGAAAATCTTCTCTTCCTGCGAAGATTTCCAGCCGTCCCTGCGGGACTTAATCGCTCATTTACTCTTACCCAGCACTGGCGTGCTGGGCTATTTTCGCTTCGTCCCTGCCGGGACTTGGTTTACCCGGAGCTATAGCATTTTCGGACAAAACATATCGCACCAAATCGTTAATCAATCCGTGAACATCCGCGTAGATCCGCGGTATGGTTTGGTTGCGGCTTTGCCGCGCTGCATTGCTAACAATCAGATTCGTGCCAGGCCGCGAAGGATTTTGCGAAGATTTTCTTTGCTTTCCTTCGTGTCCTTCGCCCTAAACATCGTGTTCCTTCGTGGTTAAGGTTTTCCTCCGCTGCCTCTGTTCCTCCGTGTTTCAAAGGTTTTGGTTTATTAGTGTTCATCCGCAAATCAGTGGTAAGAAGCTGATTCCGGTCTCCCGATCTCTCCCAGCGTGTCATACAAAGGCCGGGCTGGATGCACCTGGGCGCTTTCTTCAGCAGCGGTGACGGCAAGAATACGAATCTTGTCGTTGCCCGGCAGAGTCAGGGTTGTTGCATTTGCCGGAATGTCCATGGAATAAGCAAACAGGTATGAATAGGAGTAAGGTTCGTTCTCGCCTTCAGCGGTATGGTGATGCGAGGCGAACCACGCCACCGGGGCACGCTTGATAAAACCCGGCGTCAAACCCGTATACTCCAGCACCGTCCGCATTCTCGGTGGGTTTACGGCTGGAGCACCGGGCCTCAATGGTACTGGCTCTTGCTTCTTGTTCCATGTGCGATTGTCCCACTGTCCGATATAGCCGCCCCAATGCTGTACGGTCACATCGATGGGCGAGTCGCCGATTTTGAAGGTAGCTTTCTGGTCGCCATCCGCCGAAGCTGCGAGAACATATAGCCGGTTGAATTTGCCCGAAGGCAGAGAGATTGTCTGACCCTTAGAGACGACTGCGTTTGGTTTCCCTTCCTGTGCAGCAGCAAGCTGGAAACGGATACCGCTATAGGCAATCTCTCTGGGCAGCATCTCGGCTGGCAGGGCATTGCCTTGGCCATCGAAGCCGCTGCTGGATTTGCTTCCATCAAGGCTGGCGACAGCTAAATCATACGGCAAGGTAACGGGCCGCGAACGCGGCGGCGATGCCTTGGCATGAGTTGCGGCCAGCTTTACCGCAAAAGTACGGGGTTGATACGTGCCGAAAGACGTAACCAACTCGCCCTTGCTTACAGTGGCTTTGGCGTTGTCCAACGGCATCTCCTGGGCAGTGACCTCGCGTGCAGCGGCGATAGGGGCCGCGAACTGGATGTGAACATTGCTTGCCGGCTTGCCGTCCATTTCGACTAGCCGGACAATCACCTCGTCACTCTGCTCGGCCTTCTTGAGCGCCAAAACCCGTACCCGGCTGTTGTCCACCTTCATCAACGAAAAGCTCTTGCCCAGAGGCCCCGCGTGCTGCGAAGTCGCAAAGGCAATCAGTGGTTGATTCAGTCGAAGCGCCTGCCAATCCGTTTGCTCCTTGCGCCAATCGCCAGCGTGGCTGGCCAGACCATAGATGAATTCATGATGTCCCCAATCCTGCGTGATCTGGTCGCTGTAGGCCCTTCCATTACCATCGCCGAGGCCGGGGGTATAAACCAAGGTCAGTCGTAGGGTGTTGTCATCCGGTTTATCGGAGCCGTTCTTGCAATCGGAAAGGATAGTCACGCCGAAATCACCGCTCTTATCAGTAAGATCGAACCACTGGTGCGACGGCACCTCAAATTTCTTGGGATCATTGTTCCCACGCTGAATTGTTCCTATGTCCCAGTTGTAGGTGGCTTGGGAATTGGATGCCGCGAGAGGGAAGGCGGCCTTCAATGCTGTATTGGGGGTCTTCCAGTCAATAATGTTGCTGAATTCCACGCGGTTCTCAGCGCCTCCGGCGGAGAGGCGAATCGTCTGAACAAATTTCGACTCTTCGGCTTCGCGTTCCACTTGCAGGGCCACACGAACGCTGCCGCTTTCTACAATGCGGACTTTGGCGGGGCCGGAGACATAGCCACGAGGCGGCTTCTGCTGGTCTGTCCAATCCATGTTCCAAGCTGGCCAGTCGTGCGGCTTTTCCGTTTGCAAAGCTAGCCGCACAGGAGCGGAGAGCAATTCCTTGTTGATCTTTTTGTCAAAGATGCTGGCTATGTCGGCGTTCTGGTCAAGACGGATACGATATCGGGCGTTTTCCAATGAAGATTCGGTGACCTTGAGATTGGGGTCGACGATGTTGACCCTGGCAGGTCTCACGTCATAAACGACGTAGCCCACGGAGGGAACCTTGGCCAGGAACAGGATCTTTGCCATCCCATTGGCGGCGCTCTGCAACTGTGTGGGCACTGGATTGCCGTCCGGTCCATAGACAGCAAAACCAGCTTCGCCAGTGAAAGCCAGTTCAGCTTCTACTACATCCTCGCGCTCAATGTTGAGCGGGTTGTAGACCACAATAGGAATGCCCCTGACTTGAGTATTCAGGCCGGAAGAGATGGCTTCAGTGGCGCTGGTCAGCACGCCGGCAAACTGGTTCATCGCCAGCACATCGTCGTTCCAGGCAAACTCATAGGATTTCGGAGTGGCAGTTCCGGCCATAATATCGTGGAACTGTCCGCCCATCACCAGGGTCCATGCATTGTTCAGCCGCTCTTGTGGATAGTCCCGGCCACCCAGCCATAAAGCAGCGACCGAAGCCCGTTCGGCGGCATCCGCCAGCAGTTCGTTTTTGCGGTTCCAGCGTTTTTGATAAGCCTGGGAGGTAAGCGATCCAGCCGAATGCTCGGTCAGCTCCATATCTCCGTGGTAACGCGGCAGGCGCGAGGTGTCTTCCGGCCGGATGCTCAGAAACATCTGCTCGGCAGTCGAGGAGACAACATGCAACGGACCATCACCTACCTGGATCTCAGGACCGGTTGTTGAAGTTGCCGGTGGTTGCTGGCCAGGGACCCTCGGCGGAGGCAAAATCGCCTTGCTCCTGGTTACGATCGCCTCCAGCAATTTCACCGAAGGTTCGCGAGGAGCGCCTCCAATATCGCCAACGCCATAGTAGTGATAGTCAGTAAAGAGGCCGCTTACTTTTCCATCCAGATCAATGCGTTTCGGCCAGTCAACATAGTCTCTTGCGGTAGAGGCAGGGTCGCTCTTGCTGAGGTCGTCTCGCACATCACCGTTGTAGCTGCCGGGGTTTAAGGCTGCTATCACCCCTTTGCCGTCGGGGCCTTCCCATACTCCCAGATTGAAAGGAATGCCAATGGGCGTATCTTCAGGTGAGCCGGGCCCGCCTCCATTGGCCGCAGAATGCCAGGTAAGCTTTTGGGTGGAGAAGCCTTTGATGCCCGCGTGGGCCAGTATGCTGGGCAGCGATGCGGGAAAGCCAAAGCAGTCCGGCAGCATGTATTCGGCGCTGGTCTTGTCGAAGTCGCGGCGAAAATACTGGTTGCCATAAAGCACCTGGCGGAAAATAGATTCGGCGGAAGGCGAATTGACATCGCTTTCCTCCATGGAAGAGCCGGCAGGAAACCAGCGTCCGGCAGCAACGTATTGCTTGAGCCTGGCGTAATCTGCCGGATGATACTCCTTCATCATGCGATAACGATTGGCGCCGCTGAAATTGAAGATGTAGTGCGGATACTTCTCGAACAAATCAAAATTATCGTGCAGGGTCTTGAGAAGATACTCATGGATGACCTGGGGATATTCCCAGCGCCACTCCGTATCCAGGTGAGCGTACCCCACCACAAACAAAGTCGGCTGCTTGGTGAGATTCAGCTCCGCGTCGGGCTTGGCTGTAGCTGATGTGTCTGCCTTTGCCGGTTTCGCTGATTTGGCAGTTTCAGCGGCGGCGCTGCCGAGTGTTACAAGACAAGCTTGTAGAGCAAGAAGAATAGATAAACGTTTTAGATTAAGCAGCACGAATCTGTCTCCCCCATGATGTAGCATTTGCCCCGCCGCTAAGTTTATTCCTCAGGTGGCGTTGGCGATCAAGAATTTATGAAAATGCCGCACTTGCAGGAATCCCTACAAGCTGTGTGGCACAGCGCGGCATGGCCGCAACAAAAACCAAAACCTTAACACTGATTTAGAACTGATCAACGCTGATAGATCAAAAACCTTTTGCTACACAGCGTGCTTAGCTGCAACCAAAAAGCAAAAGTCAAAAACTTTACCGCAGAGGTCGCAGAAAGAGCGGAGAACGCAGAGGAAACCTAACCACACGTTCCCCCTTCTCAAGCTCAGGATCAATGCAGGCTCTATCCATGATTCGTCTCAAGCTACAAAGATTTTTCTTTGCTTTTCCTCTGCTTCCTCTGTTCCTCAGTGTTTCAAAGATTTTGTTTTATCAGCGTGAATCAGCGGCAATGAAGTTGGGTTCAGGGGTGTAACCCGCTCACACCCCTTTCCACTGAGCGCCTAGAAAAGCACTTTCAGAGACAACTGCATCTGCCGAGGGAAGTTTTGTTGATTCGAGCCAATCGTTCCATATCCAGTAAAAGAACCGGGCTGGCCCGCAGGAATGCCGGAAACAGCGGAAACCGGGTTATTAGGATTGGCTGTGCTCGGACCGCCAAATATAGGTGTGTTCGTCAGGTTAAAGGCTTCTGCTTTGAATTGCAGATTCAAACCTTCCCTTACCACAAACTGTTTCCCGATGCCCAGTGCAAGCTGCGGCGCATACGGATTACGAATTGCCGCCGAGGTTGGAAAGATGTTTCGCGGCTGCCATGACCGTGTGGGTATGGGCGTGAAACAACTCTGGTTCTCGTTGTAGAGCCACTCGCCGAAGCTCTGGTGTGCCGACAGAAGATTGTTATTATTCTGCGGGCAATTAAACGTAAATCCCTGAATGTTGCCGAGGTTGATGGGGGTTCCGGAGTCGGCAGTCAGTATCCACTCTGTATTCCAGTTGTTGATGAGCGTTCCCAGGATTCCGGAGGCATTGCTGGCGACCAGCCCGCCCTTGCCAACAGGTAGGCCCCAAACGCCGCTGAAAGCCAGATCCAAAGTACGGTCATTGCCATCGAGGGTGTAAACCGGATGACTATCCAGGCATGTAGGGCAGTTGCCCTGGAGATTGTTCAGGTAGCTGGTCGCGACCATGTTCTTGGACCAAGTGAAAGAAGTCAGGAAGCTCAGGCCGCGAATCAACGCTCCTCCTCCCGTGATCCTTTTGTTTACCTTGACTTGTAAAGAGTTGTAGTCGGAGTAACCAACCGGCTCGGTGTTGGAAAATACCAGGCCATTGAACTGTGGGAAGGGCTCCATAAGCAGGAATGCCCGGATCGTCTTGTTGCTGCCAAGGGTGCTGGCCGCCGGCAGGACGCCAAAAAATGGATTGGTCACCTGCTGACTGCAAAGGTTGGGATTGGCCTGACATTGCGCATTGATTGAAGCTGGCAGCCCCTCCAGATTTGTGCCTACCCGAAGGTTGGAGCTGTAGCTCCCGACATAAGAGGCATCCAGAATGATCTGGCCCGGCAGCTCTCGCTGGAAGCCCAGGGAGTACTGTTGCACGCGGCCAATCTTCCGGTTGCGTTGATCAAACGACTGGCCGTCTCCTAGGGAAGACAGCAGTCCCAGCGAAGGCCCCGCTGGCTGCAATAGGCCGTTGGGATAAGGGTTGCCGGAGTTGAACAGGTTGGTAGGCGTGATGCCATTGTTTCCCACCGTTGCTTGAAAATTAGTGGTCTGGGTAAAGGTGGTATTTCCGCCTAGTTCGAAACCAAAGGCCCAGGAAACCCCATACCCGCCGCGTATGACGGTCTTGGGTGTTATTCCCCAAGAGACTCCAATTTTTGGCGACCAATGGCCCCATTGCGTGTCATACGGCGCGCGCCCGTTTCCAATGAAGGTGAACCCACCCAGGATGGGATTCGGCATGTTAAACCCATTCGGAAGGGTATTGTTGGGTGGGAAGGTGATCTGGTTGGTGACCGGATTCACGCAGGTAAGGCAGAAGCCCCCATTGAGATTGTTGCTGCGCTCATCGGGAGAGAGTTCTGCATCCCAACGCAGGCCAAGGTTCAATGTGAGGTTCTTCTTTACCTTCCAGTCATCCTGAAAATAGAAACCGAAATAAGGGTAGCCTTCATATATGGAAGGAGTGAAAGGCACATTTCCCAGAGAAGGCAAGCCCAGCAGCAGGCTGGCAAGTCCAGCTCCGTCGTTGTGATTGGTGAGAGGGTCGCGCTGGGTGAAGCCGTTGTCAAAATTGAAGCGTCCTCCCGGTCCAAATCCGTTTCCTTGGGAGTCGCCCGCGCCGCAGCAAGGGACGGCATAAATTTGCCAGAACGAGCCGCCCATTCTGAACGTGTGGCTGCCGTGAGTTTTGCTCACTGAGGCCGCCAATTCGTAGACCTCATTTAATGGCGGGTGTCCAAAATCCGAGAACTCGCTGTTGCCAATGATCCCTGAGAGGCCACCGACATTGATCTGCGGGGCCTGATTCTTGTCGGTGGTTGGTGGTACGGGATAATTAGTAAAGCCCAGGTCCTGAGGCGTCAGCTTGGCCAGTCCTGCTGCAACGCCGCCGTTCGGCGACCGGTCTTTGGCTCGGCTGAATGAAAAACGTATGTCAGCCAGCAATGTGGGACTGAAGGTGTGAGTAAGATCCACGAGTTCGTTCTGGAAGGAGCGGTAATTATTGATATTGCCAGTCTGGATGCGCGGATCTGTGTACCCGGAGTTGTTCCGGAACTCCGTCCCCGACCACCAGGTGTATCGGGCATAAAGCCGGGTCTTTTCAGAGAAGTTGTGGTCGATGCGAACCATCGGCTGGTTGTAGCTATAACGGCCGGTTGTGTTGCCGACAAGATTATTGTTGAAACCAGGCGCGTTTGCCTGAGGATAAAGGGCCAAAATTTTTAGTCCAATCTGACTGACCAAGCCCGGCGGGATCACGTCATTTTTTCCGTTGAAGGAGAGCCGCTGCCGGGTCTTGCAGCTTCCATCCCCGTTGGTTGTCGCGCAGGCGAACGGGTTAAAAATACCTCCGGTTATGTTCTTTCCAGCCAGATATGCGCTCAAATCCACGCTGCCATCGGGGTTCATTACGATTCCGGCAGGGACGGTTGTGTTGGTGGTAGGAATCGGTAGGACTTCGCGCCAGCCTTCAAAGCTGGCGAAAAAATAAGTCTTGTCCTTCTTGATCGGGCCACCGAAGGTGCCGCCAAATTGATGCTGGTTATGGCCGCCTCGGGGAAGGTTCCTTTGATTGCTCTGAAAAAAATTGGCATCCATAACCGCATTGCGCCAATAGTCGAAGGCCGTGCCGTGGAAGGCATTCGTGCCGGCCTTGGTGATTACGTTGATGGTGCCCCCACCGACCCGCCCATAGGTGGCATCGTAGTTGTTGGTCTGGACTTTGAACTCCTCCACTGCATCCACATTCGGTGCCACAAACCATGACCCGCGTCCGGTGCTGGTCTGCTGCGAGATGTTCCCGCCATCCATCGTAAATTGATTTAAGTTATTGACCACTCCATTGATCTGATAGGCGTTGGTCTGGTCCCAGCCGCGGGTGCCGGAATTCCCGTTGGGCCCGAACGTAGTAGTGGTAAAGCGCACACCGGGTGTGAGCATCAGGAGCATATAGACCTGGCGTCCATTCAGAGGCAGGTTTTGCACCTTCTCAGGGTCCATGACCGTTCCCCCGGAAGCGTCCGCCGTATTCACTGCGACAGCGTCGGCTTTTACCTCGACTGTCTCCTGGGTTGCGCCTACCTGGAGTGAAAAATTCACATTTACCTTTTGCGACACGTCTACATTCACGCCTCGCTGCAACTCTTTCTTGAAGCCCTGTACCGCTGCCGTGACGTTATAGACGCCCGGCTGCACGTATGGAATCGTGTAGTTGCCCGTGGAATTGGTTTTGGTTGTGTATGTTTGTTGCGGACCGGTGGCGGTGATAGCGGCATTCGGAATTACGGCGCCGGTCGGATCTGTAACTTGCCCAATAATCAGACCGCGAAATTCCTGAGCATTCAGGAAGCTCACGCCCGATAAGACAACTGTCAGCAAGCATAAGAACTTGATCAGGGAGTGGACACGACTCGTCATATCTAACCTTCCTTTTTTAAATTTCCGTACTCAGGGCCGCGGGAAATGGCCGAGGCCATAGAAGCTGTTTGTGCGCCGTCCGTGCAAAAACTGAATATGCAGGGCTCTATTTCATTCTGTTTGGGAGCTGTGCGATGAAAGCTGTTGTACCCTCACGTGGCTAATGCCCTCGCGCAATCGTATTGAGTGGATTTACGCTCACCGCCCCCTCGAAGTGGTGAGCAATCAATGAAATTCTTCTGAAAGTTTTTATTAGCCCGAAAATGCGTATTTCTTAGTCCAGCGGGCCAACGTTCTCTCGGGGCACCGATCTACAGCTTTTTGTAAATGCCCTACTCCGAATGGAATACGAACCTGTTCCTGGCCCTATGGCCTATCCGGGCCACTGTTCTGATGGACTTGGCTCGGGTGGCACGGCATAAAATGGCAAAAACTCCCTGTCCAGCCGGAGCTATAATGGGCGGCTAATTAGGGCGCCTGCGGTTCACATGCAACTGTCAACTATGGCAGCAGGAGTCCCTGAAGTAATGAGAGGGAAGTGAAATTCTTCTGAAGTTTCCATTCAGGCCAAGTGGGGGGCCTTATGGATCTGGTTCATCGACCAATTTATCGCCTCGGGAATATCGAGATCGATACGGGGCAAGGCTGTCTCAAGCGCAGCGGCCAGGAGCAGTTTTTGCGTCAGCAGTCTTTTGATGTCCTCCTGTACCTTCTGGAACAGCGCCAGAGATTGGTGGCCAAGGAAGAGCTGATCGAAACCATCTGGCGCAATACTGCGGTCACTGACAACGCGCTGGTGCAATGCATTGTAGAAATTCGCAAGGCGCTAGGTGACGACTCCCGGCATCCGCGTTTTATAAAAACCATCCCAAAACTTGGTTATCGTTTTATTGCTCCGGTCGAAGAACATTCTCCTGCCAATAATGGGCCGGCCCTGATGTTCAAGTCAGGGCTGGAAAGCGAAAATTCACCCATGGCTTATGGCAGTGGTCATGAGGCTGCTGCTCCTGCGGCCAGGCAGCGGATCACTCCCACATTGGCCATCGGTTGTTCATTAATGGTGGTCTTGGTCCTGGGAGGAATCTTTTGGTTTTGGTCCCGGACGGTGAGTGTAAAAGGCGCTGAGGTCACTCTGCCGCAACTGCCCGGTAAGAAAACAGTGGCAGTCATGTATTTTGAGAACCAGTCTGGCAGAGCAGATCTGAATTGGCTGCGTGAGGGCTTGGCCGATATGCTCATCACCGATTTAGCTCACTCTGACCAACTGACAGTTCTCAGCCGTCAGCAACTCTATTCCCTGCTGGAGAGGATCGGCCACAAGCAAGGAGAGAAGATTGGCCTTGATGAAGCGCTCGATATCGGACGCAGAGCTCATGCAGAAGCCATTGTGCTGGGCAGCTTCGCCGTGGTAGATCAGCGCATTCGTATTCACGCGCAACTCCATGAGATCCATGATGGACATCTAATGGCTGCCGACCGAATTATTGCGGACAATCCCAGCCAGATTCTTACCCAGGTCGATGTCCTCTCTTTGCAGTTGGCAGACCACCTGGGAGTCACTCCTCGGGACCACGGGAAAGAGACGAGCCTTTCCCAGATGATGACCGATAACCTTGAGGCCTATCAGTATTACTCGCTGGGAGTCGAAAAGGCGCGGGCCTTTCAGAATGCCCAGGCCATCGCCCAGTTAAATAAAGCCATTGGTCTCGATCCGCACTTTGCTATGGCCTATGCCCGCATAGGATATGCATACGCGGTCACTGATTTCCAGCCGGATAAAGCCAGGCCATACCTGGAGAAAGCTTTTCAGCTCTCGGCCAATCTGACTGCGAAAGACCGGCTTTACATCATGGCTTGGTACGCAATCGCGCAAGGAGACTATGAAGGCGCTGTAAAAACTTACCGGCAGATTGTTCACGAATATCCGCTGGAGACTGAGGCCTATCGTGGGCTGGGCCGTGTGTTGCTGGGAGAGGAGCAGTCGGAGAAGGCCATCGAGGTGATCAAAGAAGGCTTGGCCATTGATCCCGAAGGCAAATATTTCTACAACGGCCTCGGCATGGTGCTGCTGGGTCTCCGGCGTTATGACGAAGCTATAACAGCGCACCGGCGCTACGTTGACCTTGCTCCCAATGAACCAAATTCCCATGACAGTCTGGGAATGTCGTATCAGCAGTCCGGCCGCTATGCTGAAGGTATTGAACAATACAACAGCGCCCTGTCGCTCGATCCCACGTTTGAGCCGGCAATCATTCATTTAGGAGATGTCTATTTTCAGCAAGGACGCTACCAGGATGCTGTCCGTCAATACCGGCGTTACATCAACGTGACTCATTCGGACTTGGCGCGCGCGCTTGGCTACAGGAACATCGCTTTCGTCTATTGGAGACAAGGGGAGCCGCAGCGGGCGGACGAAGCCATTGCCAATGAAAAGAGATATGAAAAGGGCGCTGCTTGGAATTCCTTGCTGGTTGCGCTGCAACAAACCGATCGCTCCAGGGCCGAAAGCCTGAAAGACAATTTGCTTCAGAGTATTCCTAGCGCGGAGCGGGGCGCCGGACAGGACTTGCGGATTCAGGAATACTTTCGAGGGTACCTTGAATTAAAGGCCGGCAACTCCGATGCCGCGATTGTCGACTTCAAAGAAGCATTGCGGCATCTGCCTCCGACCTCAGGCATGGATTTATATGAAGACTGTCTCGCCAATGCCTATCTTAAGCTGGGCCGTCTGGATGATGCCATTGCCGAATACCAGAGTATTCTTAAGCTCAACCCCAACTATCCGCTGGCGGAGTACCACCTTGCCCAGGCCTACGAGCGCAAAGGTGAGCAGGCAAAAGCATACGATGCTTACCAGCGGTTCCTCCGAATATGGAGCACCGCCGACTCCAACGTTCCTGAAACGGTTGAAGCAAGAGCAAAACTTTCGTACGTGGCATCGGATGTCCGTGCTTTGGTTCGACCGTAATAGAGAGAATCGATCAGCATTAATATGTGGCACAGCGCGGCAATCCGCAACAAAAACCTTAACACTGATAACGCTGATTTTAGAACTGATCAACGCTGATAAAAATCAAAAACCTTTGCAACACAGCGCGCATAGCTGCAACCAAAAAGCAAAAGTCACGAACTTTACCGCAGAGGTCGCAAGAAAGGGCGGAGAACGCAGAGAAAACCTAACCACACGTTCCCCTTCTCAAGCTCAGGGCAATGCAGGCTCCGGAATACGATGTTACGGCGAAGGACACGAAGAGAAGGCAAAGAAAATCTTTGCAGCAGGGCAAGACTTTCACGGATAGTAATATAGCCGCCCCCGGCTGTGATGAGAAGAAACCACATGCGCAAAAAAGCTCAATGTCATCCTGGAGCGTAGCGAGTGAGTGGTTATGGGTTTGGTTTCCTCTGCTTCCTCTGTTCCTCCGTGTTTCAAAGGTTTTGTTTGGGTTGCGGCTTGCCGCGCTGCGTTCTCTGCTCTTCTCTTGCGACCTCTGCGGTGAGGTCTTGACTTTGCTTTTCTCGATTCAAAGTTTTGTAAATCATGCGAATCCGCGTATATCCGCGCAGGTCCGCGGTAAGGTTTGGTTGTAGCTGTTGTTCTATCGATGTTTTTCAGAGTTTGCTGAATGGCCTCTTCCGCCAGAGGCGCCATTACTTTATAACCGGCAGCATTCGGATGCAGGCCATCCTCTGACAGATTGGAAGGCAACATCCCCTTGTCGTCCAACAAGTGGCTGTAATAATCCAGATAGACTAGATTGTGCTCCTTGCAATACTGCTTGATCCAGGAGTTTAGCTCCCGAATTTTTGCCGGTGGCCGCCTTTCTGTTTGCTTACGCGGGCCATAATCACTCACAGGGAGCACCGAGGCCAACACCACCTGCACGGAGTTAGCTTGCGCCAACTCCGCTATTGAAAGCAGATTGTTCTCAGTCATCTGCAAAGTCATGGGGCCAGTGTTGCCTGCCAGGTCGTTGGTCCCGGCGAGGACCACTACCATTTTCGGGTGCAGTTCAAGTACGTCAGGGCGAAACCGGACCAGCATTTGCGGCGTGGTCTGCCCGCTGATTCCCCGGTTCACGTATGCCTTGCCGGGGAAGTACTCCGCCAGCTTCCACTGGTCGGTGATGGAGTCTCCAAGGAACACCACCCGTGGTTCTCCTTTTGCTGGCAGGCCGAGATTGGCATTTGCATCTGCGTATCGACCCAGGTTCGGCCAGTCCTGCAACCTGGACTCAGTTGACTGGATGCGCTGTTTGAGTGCCTGGCATGGGTCGGTGGGCTCCTGTGCTGGCAGCGTTACCAAGAACGCGAGACAGACTGCGAAGATACGAATGTGTTTCATGTCGGCTCCTGTTAAGACACTAAGAGAATATTACTTTCCTGACGACAATTTTGGCATCAATAGCTCCTGCGAAGATTTTCTTGCCGTTCCTTCGGGTTTGGTTTTCCTCCGTTGCCTCTGTTCCTCCGTGTTTCAAAGATTTGTTGGTTGCGCTGTGTTTCAAAGGTTTTGGTTTATCAGCGTTCATCCGCGCAAATCAGCGGTAGGAAGTTGGTTTCCTTTTGGTTGCGGCCTTGATGGCATAAAGACTGGCCTTGTGCATTCTGAGGTTGCAGAGATATCATGCAGCGTTCTATACAGTCTTTAGTTATGTCGCTTTCATACAGCGAAAGGCAGATATGCCTTGATCTGCAAGGTCACGGAGCACTTTGTTAAAGGAGCGAATCATGAGCAATTGGTTTTTGCTGCGGAGCCGGCGCTGGACCGTTCTGACGATACTCTTGACCTGCTTGACGATGTTTTTTGTCGGGAGCATCCCTGCCATGGCCGATGACACTATTTCGATTGGGGTCATATTGCCCATTACAGGCCGGGAAGGGAAGCCCGGACAATATCAAAAAGAAGGTGTCGATCTCGCTATCAAGAAAATCAATGATGGTGGCGGGATTTCAGTAAAAGGCAAAAAGTACCTGCTCAAAGAAGTCTTCTATGATGACGGCTCCGATTCGGCCAAGTCCGCCACCCTTACAGAGCGGGCTATGAGTTCGGACAATGTTACCGCCGTCATCGGCGGGTACTCGACTGCCCTGGGCGAAGCGGAAGCTGTGATGCCCGACCGCCACCAGACTCCCTGGATCACGCCTGGGGCCGGCGCCACCAGCATCTTTAGCCACGGATACCAGTACGTCTTTGGAACATTGAGTCCCATTGTGTTGTTGGGCTCCACCACTGCCGAATTTCTCGGGAACTTAGTCGACCAGGGCAAGCTGAAGAAAGGTCTCAAGATTGCCATGGCGCTGGAAAATACCGACCACGGCATCGACTACGGGAACGGAATCGAACAATGGATCCAGCAGCATCCGGGTTATTTCACTGTGGTTTTCAAAGAAAAATTTGAGCTTGGCAACACCGATTTTTCCGGCCTCTTGCAAAAAGTGAAGTCTGCCAGGGCCGATATTTTCCTGAGCGACGCCCATTTGCAGGACTACATCACCATGCACCGCCAGTATCTCCAGAGCGGCATGCATCACCAGATGATCAGCTATGGTGCGCGGGGTCCCGAATCAGATGCCAGGAAGGCCCTCGGCGATGGAACGAACTACATCTTTGCCGGGATCTGGTGGTCAAAAAGCCTTTCGTATCCGCAAGTGCAGCGCTTTATCAACGACTACAAGCAGTTCACAGGACACGAACCCGATTCCTGGTATCCGGCCACCGCCTATGATTCGGTGCGCATGCTCGCTGCTGCGATCAGTGAAGCTGGTTCGACCGACAAGGCCAAAATACGCGATGCGCTGCGCAAAGTGGTCTTGAAAGACTCGTTGCTCCCGGGAGCAGTCCTGAAATTTGGGTCGAATGGCCAGGTCAACTATCCATTTCTCATCGTGCAAAATCAGCCGGGTGGGAAGGTGGAGATCGTGTATCCCAAGAATGGGGCCACCGCAGCGCCTATAGCCCCAACCCCATGAGCGATTGTCTCGGAGCGTAGCGACAACCAAAAATGACCCTGGAAGATTTCCTGGATCCGCTGATTTCGGCATTGCTGCTCGCTGGCATCTATGCTGCTATGTCGATGGGCATGACGATCATCTATGGCGTCATGAAAATTGTGAATCTGGCGCATGCCGGATTCATGATGCTCGGCGCGTACTTTGCCTATGAGCTTTTCCAGCGCTTTCACATAGATCCTCTCCTGGGCGCGGTGCTGGCCCTTCCGGTGTTCTTTCTGTTTGGTATGGGCGTGCACTGGCTACTGGTCCGGTGGCTGCCTAAGTCAGACCAGCCTACACTCGCATCCCTGCTGCTGATGTTTGGTTTCTGGCTGGTATTGCAGAACGTTGCCTACCTGATTTGGAAGAATGAAGACCGTTCTATCACCACTTCCTATACGCTTTCCTCAATCCACCTCGGGCCCTTTTACATTTCCAAGGTGCATCTCTTCGTATTTGTGGCTGCCGTAATCTCGATCGTGGTGCTCCAGATCGCTTTGAAACGAAGCTGGTTTGGGCGTTCGATGCGGGCGCTCATTCAAAACCCCTATGCTGCCCAGATCGTTGGCGTAGACGATCGCAAAACTGCCATGCTTACCTTTGGATTGGGCACAGCTTTTACCGGTTTTGCCGGCGCTCTGTTGGCCATGCTCTATTCATTCAGTCCTGACTTCGGCAGGCCGTTCCTGCTGCGCTCCTTCGTCATTATCGTGCTGGGCGGGCTGGAGTCGTTTTCCGGCGTGGCCATCGGGGCCCTGATTTTGGCCCTGGTTGAAAACTACAGCATCCTCATCCCTCATGTAGAAGCCAGTTATCAGCCTGCCATTTCCTATGGGCTGCTGGTTGTGGTCTTGCTGTTTCTTCCCAAGGGAATAGCGGGTCTGCTGGAGAGGAAGTGGCGGGCAGGATGAAAACTGGCAATGCATTTCCCCGTCCGGCCGTTAAATCTATACTGCCATTCGTTGTTTTATTGGTCCTTCTCATCCTGCCTGCGGCCGGGCTCAGTACCAACATCACCCGTCTGCTCTTTACTACCTTTGTCTGGACGATCACCAGCGTGGCCTGGAACCTTGTGGGTGGTTTTACCGGCCAGGTTTCATTTGGATTCGCGGTCTTCTATGGGCTGGGCGCTTACACCGCAGGATTAATGATCAACGCCGGCAGAGATCCTTGCTTTTCTTTCCTGGCCGCGGCAGGAATGGCTGCGCTGGCCTCCTTTCTTGTGGGCCTGCCTACCTTCCGGCTGCGCGGTCCGTATTTTGCCATTGCCACGATTGGAGTCACCGAAGCGGTGCGCGTGGTCATGAGTAACCTCAAGCTCACTGGCGGGGCCAGCGGCTTGAACATCATCGAGCGCCGGACATTTCATCAGGCCGAACACTACTACACTGCGCTGATGGCAGTGGCATTGGCGGTCGCTATTTCAATTCTGATCTCCAGGAGCCGATTTGGATTGGCATTGCGGGCCATCAAGCAGGACGAGGATGCGGCCGCCAGCCTGGGAGTGAACCCTTACTCTTGCAAGTTATGGGTGCATGCGATTGCTGCGGCGTTGACTGGAGTTGCCGGCGCTATCCACGCCCGTTACTTCCCATATATTGATCCAGGAGGTGGCCCGGGCGGTGTCTTTGCCTTCCAAACCGGCATCTCCATATTGCTTATGCCGGTCATCGGTGGCATTGGCACGGTATGGGGCCCGGTCCTCGGTGGCTTGGTCTTTGGCATTGTGGAAGAAGAACTGGTGGTCAACTTCCCCAACATCCACCTTTTACTTTACGGAATACTATTGATCTTGATCATTCTGTTCGAACCGGACGGACTCGCAGGGCTGCTGCGAAAACTGTTCGCACTTTTTAGGAGATCTCGTGGAGATTCTGGCGGTCAAGACGCTGACCAAGTACTTTGGAGGAGTGGCAGCGTTGAAGGACGTGAGCTTTGAAATTCCTGAGCGGCACATCTGGGGAGTGATCGGTCCCAACGGCGCGGGAAAAACCACGCTGTTCAGTGTGATTACCGGAGCTCTCCGGCCTTCCGCTGGCCGCGTACAACTGCGCGGCAACGATGTGACCGGCATGAACTCCTTCTCTTTGGTGAAACAGGGAATTGCCCGCACCCATCAGATTGTTCGTCCTTTTCGCGCCTTGACTGTGCTTGAAAACGTGCAGCTTGCGGTCCATTATGGGCGGCCCGCAGTGAGCAACACCGACGCTGCCAAGGAACAGGCAATCGAATCGCTCAAGTTGGTCCGGTTGGATCACAAATCAAAGATGCTGGCCTCCGTGCTTTCGTTGGGTGAGCAGAAACGGCTGGAGGTGGCGCGCGCCCTCGCCACCCGGCCTGATCTATTGCTCTTGGACGAAGTATGCGGAGGCCTTACTTCGGCTGAAACCGCCTCCATGTTGGATCTGTTGCAGCGCATCCGGGAACGGGGCGCAACCATCATGTATGTCGAGCATGACATGAAAGCGGTCATGTCCGTATGCGACCGGATTACCGTACTGAACTTCGGACAAAAGCTGGCGGAAGGAAAGCCGGAAGAAATTCAGAACAACCAAGCGGTAATTGAGGCCTACCTGGGCAAGCCTACTTTGAGGAGCGGTCCGCGTGTCTAGCAACGGAACAGGTGAAAAACTTCTGGTCGCGGAGGACCTGGAAGTGCGCTACGGAGTCGTGCAGGTCCTTTGGGGAGTCTCGTTTTCCGTAGCTAAGGGGCAGGTGACCTGCATCATCGGCTCGAATGGCGCCGGAAAAACCAGCACGCTGAATGCCCTTGCTGGAGTTCTGCCGGCCAAAAGTGGGCGCATCCTGCTGCGGGGCGAAGACATTACCGCGCTGCCCGCGCATGAACGGGTCAAGCACCGTATCAGCCTTGTGCCCGAAGGGCGCCAACTGTGGCCCGGCATGCCGGTAGAAGAGAATCTGCTCATGGGTTGCTATCTTCCCCAATTGCGAAGGCGGGCTCATCTCAATCTCACGCGCATCTACGATTTGTTTCCTCGTTTGAAAGAAAGAAGGCATCAGTTGGCGGGGACCTTATCAGGCGGTGAACAACAGATGTGCGCCATCGGTCGCGGCCTGATGTCCGAGCCGCAACTTCTCATGCTGGATGAACCATCGCTCGGCTTGGCTCCGATTCTGGTAGAGCAGATTTTTGAGTTCATCCAAAATATCGCTAAACAAGGTATGACGATTTTGCTGGTAGGGCAGAACGTAAACTACACTCTCCAGGTTTCTGATTACGGATATGTAATGGAGGTTGGACGGATTACGCTCGAAGGTCCTTCCAAAATGCTGTCGAGCCACGAGCATGTGCGCCGGGCGTATCTGGGGATTGAGAGAGGCCCGGCATCATCTTGAGACCCACAGCCCCAGGACCGCTTCTTTACCACTTCGGTATTCCTTTCAGATTGTGTGGAAATAGACTTGAGCAATAATCCGATTCACCTTGAGGTGTGTGTGGACTCTGTTGAATCCGCCGTGGCTGCAGAACAGGGCGGCGCCAATAGGGTAGAACTTTGCGGCAATCTGCTCGAAGGCGGCACTACCCCAAGCGCCGGACTAATCGCCCAGGTGCGCAAGAAGATTTCGATTGCGCTGCAAGTCATGATTCGTCCCCGTGGCGGTGATTTTCTTTATACCCACGACGAATTTGAAACGATGAAACACGACATATTTATGGCGAAGCAACTTGGCGCGGATGGCGTTGTTATGGGAATTCTTGATGTGGAAGGAAATGTCGAGGTGCTGTACAAGAGCGTGAGTATCAGCGATGTTTACAGCGTGTTTCAAAAATAGATGTTTCGTCACCAGGGCTAAAAGCCCTGGTCGTTTTAAGGCCAGTAACGCAGGCCTAAAGGCCTGCTCTTCCACCAAGAGAATTCTGGACAGCATTTTTGAAACACGCTCTAGTGTCCGCAGACACAGTAAAATTATTCAAAGCGGCCCTGTCCTGAACTCACTTGCATCGGTCGCTTACAAACAGTGAGAGAAAGAAGTCAGTACGTGAAACGAAACATTGGCCATGTGGGATTTACGATTACGGCGCTTCTATTGCTGGCAACACCAGCTCTCACAGAGATAAAAGTGACGATTGATCACAATACAGGCGCCGAGGCTACGCCAGCCTTCAAGTTCAAAAATGTGCCCTCACCGGCCAAAGACGATGCAGGAGCCAAGGCAAAACTGGCGCTGATAGTCGGGCAAAGAGATGCTAACGGCGCTGCTTTAAGTGCCTTGAACGATGGCCTGCTACCGGCCACTGAGGATGAGCCGGCGGCAAATTTTTTCTTCAACGCCGGATCAGATGGCGGACGCTTCCTCATGGATCTGGGCAGCGTGACCGACATTGCCCAGGTGAACACTTACTCTTGGCATTCCGATACGCGGGCGCCTCAGGTCTACAACCTTTATATGAGCGACGGCAGCGACCCCCAGTTGAATCTCAAGCCCGACGGCAATACCGATCCGATCAAATGCGGCTGGAAGCTCATCGCCACTGTAGATACCCGGCCGAAACAAGGCGGACCTGGAGGACAATACGGCGTGAGCATCACTGATTCGAGCGGCAGTTTAGGCAAATACCGCTACCTGCTCTTCGATTGCGTCCAAACTGAAACCGAGGACCCATGGGGAAATACCTTCTACAGCGAAATCGACGTAGTAGCAAAAAAGTAGCGGAGCAGGTGGCCGATGAGAATAGCGCAGCGAAGGGACTGCTCCGCTGCATTTAAAGTATTTTTAGGATGGTATAGACCAGATTTGTATTCAGGGTCGCCGGCCTTCTGCATGCTACGAAGAAAGTCCTTCTTCCACCCCGATTTCTTTCGACGCGAGGACGGCATCCGGCTGGTGTTTAACGCAGCATTCGCAATTCGCGAATATAGAATATAATGCTAAACATGGTTCTCAAACCCCAAGATGTAGTCGTGGCTCTGAAGCTATCGGAATTTGAGGGGAAACGACCTTCCTTTGCTCAGATAGCGGAAGAGCTGGCGATGAGCGTCTCTGAAGTTCACGCGGCAGTCAAACGTGCGCAAGTGGCACATCTCGTGCATGGTCCAGAGCTGGGTGAACGCCCGAACTGCAAAGCACTCGAAGAATTTCTCATTCACGGCTTGAAGTATGTGTTCCCAGCTCAACATGGAGCGATGACTCGAGGAGTACCGACCTCCTACGCCGCCGAGCCACTAAAGAGGTATATCAAAGCAGGGAATGAGCCTTTGCCTGTTTGGCCAAGTTCCACCGGGCCAGTTCGCGGTACTGCCTTTGAGCCGTTGTATCCCAGTGTGCCGGAAGCAGCAAAGCGAGATTCTTATTTATATGAACTGCTTGCTTTGGTCGATGCGATCCGGGATGGACGCGCGCGGGAACGCAGAATCGCCGAGAGAGAACTTGTAACTCGACTGCGTTCAAAGGAGCATGGTTCAAGGCACAATGGCAAACCGTAATCTTGAATTGCTCATCAACGTTGCGCGACTGCTGCGTCCCTTGCTTGACGAACTGGTATTTGTGGGTGGCTGTACTACGGCTCTCTTGATTACCGACCCGGCTGCTGCTGAGGTTCGGCCAACATACGATGTGGACGCTATCGCTGCAATCACTTCATATGCCGAATATGCTGCGTTCTCGGAGCGGTTGCGACAATTAGGTTTTGCAGAAGACCACAGCGAAGGAGCGCCGATTTGCCGATGGGCGCACGGCGATTTGCGCTTCGATGTCATGCCCACGGATGAGAAAATTCTAGGGTTTTCCAACCGCTGGTACAAAACGGCCATGGAAAACGCGCAAAAGATGCAGCTTGAAAACGGCTTAATGCTCAGGGTTGTGACAGCGCCGTTCTTTCTTGGCACCAAATTGGAAGCGTTCAAGGGACGTGGCAAGAAAGACTATTTTGCAAGTCACGATCTCGAAGACCTGATTGCTGTGATCGATGGCCGGCCGTCGCTGTTGGAAGAGCTTCGGTCGGAGTCGAAAGAGCTAAGAGCTTATATCGCTAATGAGATTCGCAATCTGCTCAAAGAGCACAATTTTGTTGATGCTTTGCCCGGCTATCTTTTGCCCGATTCCGCCAGCCAGTCCCGACTTGGAGGACTTTTGGCAACACTCCGCGTGATCACTGAATTGGTAGGATGACTGTGCAGCTATGTCTGGCAAAGAATTCCAAAGAGAGCTTCAATCCGCGCCCAAACTAGCGAAAGCAAAGCGAATAAGTTGTGAGGTTCATATAAACGACCCCGAAATTTGTTGCACTGCTTTTGTCAAACAATTTCAGGGTAAGTATCTAACGGCTAAGTACTTCATCACCAGAAGCCAACAGCTTCTTTCACCCGAGGAACTCCATGCCACACTGGACACGCCGCGATCTATTAAAAACAGCTTTGGCCACATCGGCCGGAGTGGTTACGAATGCAGCTTTCCCTCTGCCGGTGACGGCGGATGCTTCAGCCGAAGCATCACCGATGCTCTCTTCGCATTCCGATACCGGACCATCTTCCTCGCCACGCGAGCGCTTGCTGTTGGATTTCGGCTGGCGTTTTCAGTTGGGCCATGCCGCCGATCCGGCAAAGGATTTTGGCTACGGCGCCGCGCATCGAGAGTCGATCTTTGCCAAGTCAGGCGGTATTCTGCCGGTTGCCGGTTTAAGGTTTGATGACAGTGGATGGAAGAGCATTGATCTGCCTCACGATTGGGCGGTGGAACTCCCGTTTAAGAATGCTCCTCTTCTGCCGCACCATGGGGCAAAGCCTGTCGGTCGTGACTATCCGGAAACGAGTATCGGATGGTACCGGCGCAGCTTCGATATTGGCGCCTCCGATGCAGGGAAGAGGATCGCGGTTGAATTTGATGGTGTCTTTCGTCACGCGATGGTGATGTTCAATGGACACTACATAGGCGAAAACTTTAGCGGATACGCGCCATTCCGGTTTGCCTTGACCGATTTTGTGAACTTCGGCGACAAAAATGTTTTGACCATCCGTGTGGATGCGACCCTGGGTGAAGGATGGTTCTATGAAGGTGCTGGAATTTACCGGCACGTATGGCTCACTAAGACCGCTCCATTGCATGTGGCGCAATGGGGGACCTATGCCAGATCGGAGGTCCACGACGCCTCGGCCACAGTTTTCATCAGCACCGAAGTTGAGAACGAAAGCGATAAGGACGAGGCTTGCCGGGTAACATCACGCATTTTGGACGTAGACAATAAGGTAGTCGCCATGGCCCATGCAAAGCCGGCAAGCATTCCAGCGTGGGGCAGCTTCACCTTCGATGCACAGGCTGCCCTCAATCATCCTTTGTTGTGGTCCATCGAGGAACCGCATCTCTATCGCGTGATCACCACTGTAGAGGCCAGCGGCTCTATCACCGATCAGGAGGAAACCACCTTCGGAGTGCGTACGGTTCGCTTCGATGCTGATAAAGGGTTTTTTCTGAACGGCAAGCCCGTCAAGATGAAGGGCACCTGCAATCACCAGGACCACGCTGGCGTTGGCGCAGCGCTGCCCGACCGCTTGCAATACTATCGCATCGAGCGCCTGAAAGAGATGGGTTCGAACGCCTACCGGACATCGCACAATCCGCCAACTCCGGAACTGCTCGATGCCTGTGACCGTTTGGGCATGTTGGTGATGGACGAGGTGCGCATGATGTCTTCGAACCCTGAAGGGCTGGCTCAGCTTGAGCGGACGATCAGGCGTGATCGCAATCATCCAAGCATAGTGATCTGGTCACTGGGCAATGAAGAACGTGAACAAGGTAGCGAGCGCGGCGCCCGCATTGTCACCACTATGAAACGGATGGCCCGCAAACTGGATCCCAGCCGCCTCGTGACTGTGGCCATGAATGGTTCATGGGGAAAAGGTGTGTCGAACATCGTCGATGTCCAGGGCTTCAATTACGCCGGAGTAGGTGGTAGCGGCGGGCGTAGCACCGGCAAACAGATCGATGATTTTCACCAGAAATTTCCCAAGCAGCCTACAGTTGGCAGCGAGACGGCCAGTGTCTACTGCACGCGCGGCATCTACGCAAATGATAAGGAGAAAGGATATGTCAGCGCCTATGACGTCAACTTTCCTGGGTATACCCTCAGCGCTGAAGGCTGGTGGAAGGTCTTTGACGAGCGCCCGTTTGTCGCCGGTGGTTTTGCCTGGACCGGCTTCGACTATCGCGGCGAACCCTCTCCTTACCTCTGGCCCTGTGTCAGCTCGCACTTCGGCATCATGGACACTTGTGGCTTCCCCAAAGATAGTTATTTCTACTACCAGTCGTGGTGGGGCGCAAAGCCGGTGTTGCACGTTTTTCCTCACTGGAGCTGGAGCGGCAAGGAAGGTCAGGAAATCGATGTCTGGTGCTATTCCAATCTGGAGAGAGTCGAGCTTTTCCTGAACGGAGTTAGTCTTGGCGCAAAAGCAATAGAACGCAACTCGCATTTGGAGTGGAAAGTGAAATACGCGCCGGGCGTGCTTGAAGCGCGGGGTTCACGCAACGGCCAAGTAGTGCTTACGGACAAGCGCGAGACCACAGACGTACCTGCCCGGGTAGTGCTTCGTCCAGACCGGCAGAAGGTCGCCGCAGATGGTGAAGACCTGTCGGTAGTGGCCGTAGAGGTGGTGGACGCACATGGGCGTCTCGTGCCGACTGCGTCAAACGAAATCAGTTTCCGAATCGAGGGTCCAGGACGGTTGATTGGCGTGGGCAATGGCGATCCAAGTTGTCATGAGCCTGACAAGGGAGACAAGCGCAGCGCCTTCAACGGTCTGTGTATGGCATTCGTGCAAGCCTTGAAGCAACCCGGAGAGATTCGGATTGAGGCTTCGGCGGTGGGGCTGGAAAGTGCTTCAGTAGCAATCCAAGCTGAAGCGACCAAGTTGCGGTCTGCCGTTGCCTGAGACTCAATTCCAAAAGCACGGCTTGAGTCACTGATTCGACTAGCTTCCAGTTATGCGCTCTATTTCTTACTGAAGATCGCCTCAAAAAGCTCTTCAGATTTTTTCAGGCCCTCTTTCGTGAAGACAACCGATTTCGCCTTGCCAACCGGGTCCGAGATAAAGCCTTGCGTGTGCAACCGGTTCATCGCTTCCCAATCGAAGGATTTCCATGCGCGGTCGCCGTCGTGCAACGTCAGATAGAGTAGCGCAAGCACCGCTTCATCTACTTTGCGCTCATCGATATCCATGCAATCACCTCCTTGATTAAAATTATTTACAAATTTTACCGCATGGGATCTCCGATTCCTCCCCTGCCTCTGCGGTAAGAGGGTTTGGTGCTGCGACCCTTGTAGTTAATGTTTTGTTTCGCCGGTCTCTCGGTCACGTCCCAAATACCAGGGAATATTCATCACGACAATCTTCTGATTTCCGGAAAAATACAGCAGGGCTTTCAATAAAGCAGCGCGTTGATTGTGCAACAGGAAGCTATACCAATGCTTCTCGACTTTCTCAGGAATAATTACGGCAATTTCCCGGTCCGGATGTTTTTTTGCCGCTTGAACGATATACGTGAGAATGGGGTTCAGCACCCAGCGGTATGGCGATGGTATGACTTTCAATTTTGGCGGAGGCAGCCCGGCCCGCTGTGCCGGCAATTCGACAAGTTCCTTCCATTTGGGGAGCCAATCATCTGGATCATCTTCACTGTGCACATGGATCACCTGGATATCGGGTGAAATTTCCACCGCGAACCGCAGCGCCTTTTGCGTGATCTTGTTCCAGCCCGTGATGGGCACAATAACCAAAGGCTTGTTCAGCCCTTCCAAGGCCAGCGGGCTGTTGAGTTCGATCTCCTTTTCCATAAGCTTGTATTGGCGCCGGATGGATTTCATCAGAAAAAAGAGCAGAGGAATCAAGGCCAGGGTGATCCATGCGCCTTCGGCAAACTTAGCGACCAGCACCACAACCACTGTGATTGCCGTTACTGTTGCCCCCAGCCCGTTCAGAAACATGCTGAATGGATGCCGTCCTTTGGCTTTCCTCCAGTGAACAACCATGCCTGCCTGCGAAAGAGTAAAAGCCAAAAATGCTCCGATGGCGAACAGCGGAATAAGGCGGTCCGTCACCCCTCCAAAGATCACCAGCAGGATTCCTGCAATTACGGTCAGAGCATAGATGCCCTGGGAGAAGACCAGCCTTCGGCCTCGCGAGGCAAACGACTTAGGCAGATAACCGTTACGTGCAATTGCCTGGCAAAGCCGAGGGAAGTCGGCAAATGCGGTGTTGGCCGACAGCGCCAAGACCAGGAGTATGGAAACAATGGCAACAAAGTAAAATACTCCCTTTCCGGCTACAGCCCCCAGCAGTTGTGAAAGCACGCTTTCGTATCCGCTTTGGCCCGGGTCGGTTGCTCCAATTGTGTATACCTTTACCAGATAAGCGATCCCCAAGAGCAGCACCATAAGAGTTGCGATGATGATGGATAGGGTAATCTTCGCATTCCTGGTGCGGGGCTCGCGGAAGGCCTTTACGCCATTGCTCACGGCTTCAACGCCGGTCATGGCGGTGCAGCCACTGGCAAAACTCTGGAGAAGCAGCCATCCGCTGACCGCCATCTTGGGCGAAGGCAGATGAGGAGGCGCAACCACTGGAATAGGATGTCCTGCTTGCGCCAGAGAGCGAGATACACCAAGAACAATCATGGCGAGCAGGCTTCCCACAAAAAGATAGGTAGGGATCATAAACAACGTGCCGGCCTCCCGCAGCCCCCGGAGATTGATAATAGCGATGAGTAAGAGAATGACCAGGCAAAGGCTAAGGGTATGCGGCTGAAGTCGCGGTAACGCGGAGGTAAGTGCTCCAACTCCGGCGGAGATTCCAACCGCAACTACCAGGATGTAATCAATCATGAGCGCGGCGGCGGCAAGCAGACTGGCGGATTCCCCCAGGTTCTCTCGCGCTACAGTATAAGATCCCCCTCCGCCGGGGTATGCCTGAATCGTCTGCCGGTAAGAAAAGTAAACAATGGCCAGAAGAAGAACGATGCTGCCGCTGATAGGGAGAATATAGCTGGGGGACAGCATGCCCAGAGGAATCAAGATGGTCAGAGCCGCCTCGGGGCCATATCCTGCTGAGCTGAGCGCGTCCAGGCCGAAGATAGGAATGCCGGCTGCTGGTCCAATCTCCTCCCCTCTCTCATCCGAGGTACGCAACGACTTTCCGAAGATCAGATCCCTGAGTGACACGAATCGCTCCTTTGTACTGGAACTTGAATGCTGAAGATAACACGCGATGTGGAAAAGACGGAAAAGGCACACTTATCGAAATCTATGCAGGCCCAAAGCCGCTTACCTTTATACTCATCCGTGCTTTTTGAGGAGCCGCCAAATGAGACATCTTTTTACTATCACCGCAGTTTTGATCTCGAGTTGGATCAGTTCCGCCCAGCAGCCATCCAAGCCTGCATCCGCCAAAGCTGCGCCGAAAACCGTATACATCCGCGCTGGACATCTCTTTGACGGCACCGGTGATAGTGTTCGCGAAAACATGGTGATTGTGATTCAGGATGACCGTATTCAAAATGTCGGTCCGGCAAGTGCTATTTCCATTCCCGGAGGAGCTACAGTCATTGATCTCTCAGGGGCCACAGTGCTGCCCGGTTTGATTGACTGCCACACCCATCTGGGCTCGCGCGCCGATCGCTATGATGAGATTTATCGCTTCAAAGACACTCCTTTCCAGAGCGCCTTTGCCGGCGTGGTGCATGCGCGCAAGACCCTGGAAGCAGGCTTCACTACAGTGCGCGATGTAGGCTCGGAGCCGTTTCTGGCTGTTGATCTGCGAAACTCCATCACCGAAGGTCTAATTCCAGGACCGCGGATTGTAGCCAGCGGTCCGGCCATATCGATCACCGGTGGACACGGTGACCTGAACAACTATTCACCACAGACGCGGGTCAGCATGTTTCCGGAAGAGCGCGACTTTGCCATCGCAGACGGAGTGGACCAGATACGCCATGTTGTGCGCGCCCAAGTCAAGTACGGCGTGGATGTGATCAAGATTATTGCGACCGGCGGCGTGCTCTCCAAGGGTGACAGCCCGGGAGCGCCTCAATACACCCTGGAAGAACTCAAGGCCGCAGCCGAAGAGGCCCACATGGCTGGCCGTAAAATTGCCGCCCATGCTCACGGCACCCAGGGAATCAAGAACGCCATTCTAGCCGGCATCGATTCCATTGAACACTCCAGCCTGATTGACGACGAAGGCATCCGTCTTGCCAAAGAGCATGGCGCCTATCTGGTGATGGATATCTACAATGACGATTACATCCTGAACATGGCTCCTCAGTTCGGCCTGCCTCAAGAAAATATCGACAAAGAAAAAATGGTGGGCCGCCTGCAAAGGGAAAACTTTGCGAAAGCATTCAAAGCCGGCGCAAAGATGGCCTTTGGCACGGACGCCGGTGTTTATCCGCACGGTGACAATGCTAAACAGTTTTTCTACATGGTGAAGTTCGGCATGACGCCGACCCAGGCCATCCGCGCTGCTACCAGCAGCGCCGCAGATTTGATTGGACGGTCAAAAGACGTGGGCAGCATTGAGCCGGGCAAGTTTGCCGACCTGATTGCAGTGACTACCGATCCTTTGCAGAATGTAAAGGCCCTGGAGAACGTGAGTTTTGTAATGAAAGGCGGGACCGTTTATAAAGACACGATCACCGGCAAGCCGGCACAGTAAACGGCGGCTGGTTCGATCTCTCGATTCTTGCTTATGCCGGCTTAGGAAATTCAGTGCAAATCACTGGTTAACGATGTTGTACTTTTGAGCGCATTAAGCGCCTCCAAAGTCTTCTTCCATTCATCTTTGTGCTTCTTGGTCTCCAGGGACTGATGCAGGTCCCCATAGAAGCCCAGGACGTTTGAGCGGAGTGCCGGTGTTGTGTGGGTGAAATGATCTGCCGCGAGCTTTTGCAGCAGTTTTGCATAGGTTTTGTCGGCCAGGTTATATTCGCCGGCTTCTGTGAGTTTACCGGTATCCAGATCGTCATCGAGCAGCTTGAAGTCCGTGTTCCCTATTTTGATCAAGGATGACCTATACGCATTTACGGTATCTTCCACGCTTTTGATGTAGAGGCTCTCTGTAGCCGGCGTAGGCGGCTTGATATCAAGGGCGCGCAACGGCCCAACCTTGGGCAGCAGCTTTACGACGACGGCCAGGAACCGCACTTTGAATCCTGGATGGACATATTTCTTGCCCCAGTCTCTCTCGTACGCCGTTCGTGAGAGCAGGTAACGAAATTGTTTCGGAGAGAAATTTGGCAATGCCTCTAATTCCTTCTTTTTGGTAATCAGCGCAACCTGAGTCAGCCGTGGAATCCAAATGCTGATGTCCCTGCGATAGGTTCCGATGGTCGCCTCTTCGTCGGGAAAAACCTGCTTCAAGTCTATTCCGTATACTTTTACGAACGCCCGTTCGAGCAGTGGCTGCGCTACTTGGAATCCTATGAAATCGTGGTATGCCTCAGACGTATAGTGCTGCTTGGCGACCTGTAGCACATCAAACCCGAATTCCGTCCGGATATGTGCTTTTGGGTCCTGGGCATACGTGATGTGGTCGCCATACTTGGCCCGAAGCTTGGGAAATTGAAGCGCGACCGCCGCGTTTACGGCGGGGTGGCCGGTGGTGTCCGCTGCATAGTGGGCCAGCGCCCCTAACGCAAACGCCAGCTCGTTGAGATTCTGCGAATCGCGTATCAACTCAGCCACAAAGTCGCCGCTGCGAACGTAGTGGACCAAGTCGCTGAAAAACTTGTTGCCATGCGGGTAATACCCCATGTCCTGAATCAGGCAGCCTCCATAGGCGTAGGCATGGGCGTGCCGCAGATCTTCTTCGGTTGCGTTGGGATAATGCTGCAGCAGGATTTTCTTGATATGCGAATCCCAAAGAAAATCCACTATCTGTTCATGGGTAAGGACCGAATAAGCGAACGATGGCCTCGGGGTCAGCAAGGCAGCCGCCAAGATCAAGGCAATGCAAGCTCTTAGCGGTAAAAATCTCCAGCGCCGAACAGGCCACTGGCGCAGAGGGAACGCGCTACAGAATCTCCGCCAATTGGTTGATTGAGCTGACAAAGGCTATTCGGCCTGACTTTCAGAGTAGTGGGATGCATAAGCCGTAGCGCAGGTTCGAAGGTGGCAAGGTTTTCTCAGATTTTTCGTCAGTTTAGCGGATGTTACCTGCTCCGGATTTATCGGCCAAGTGTCAAAATGCGAGTGCGCTTGTACTAAACTAGTACGACTGCACTATTCTTCAGCCATGATCGAGCAAGGCCAAATCGCACCTGCTGGTCCTGTACGTGAGCCGGGAAAACGGACGCTGCTGATATTCTTTCAGACGGATTGTCCCACCTGCCAGCTCGCATTGCCTTACTTGAATTCGCTTGCTAATGGCTCGATCCAGCTCATTGGGATTTCGCAGGATGATAAGGCTTCCACTCAGGAATTCGTGAAGCAGATGCACATTGCATTTCCGGTGGAGATCGATCACCAGTTAAAGCTTTCACGCGCCTATGATCCGCAGTCTGTTCCTTCACTATTTATGCTGGATGAAGCCGGGCACGTGCTTCGCACCCTGGTTGGGTTTGATAAAGCAGGCCTCAATGCGTTGGCGATGGAGTTGGGACATCCCGCCATAGCACCCGAACATGACGGCGCGCCCCAATGGAAGCCAGGCTGCAGCTCCCGCCACTTGGAGCCGGAGTTAGAGCGCGATGGCCAGCCCTCAACACCTCAATTCTTGCGAACATCGGCGCAGAGGGCAACCAGGATCACGCTGGCGGACCAGCACGATCCATTTGCCTTCTGCGCAAAGCAATTCGGGGACGCCCTTCCAGTTGTTCCTCCTACGGTCGAGCGGGTGCAGACGATGCTGGATGCGTGCCCGCTCCAGCCCGAGTCTGTGATCGCCAGGGTGCCACCCTGCTATGGAGAAGCTACCGTTGAGAAAATAGCAGCCAATGCAGTGATGGCCGGCTGTACTCCGGAATTGATGCGCGTCCTGCTGCCGCTGGTGCGTGCGGCCTGCGACGAACGTTTCAATCTGCATGGGGTTCAGGCCACCACCCATTTTGCCGCTCCTCTGGCTGTAATCAATGGTCCAGTGAGAAACCAGCTTGGCTTCTGGTCACGCCAGAATGTCTTCAGCAACGTTGCTCCCGCAAACAGCACTTTGGGCCGGGCGCTGCAACTGGTCTTGTTGAACATCGGGGGTGGGCGTCCCGACGGCATTGACATGTCGGCGCTGGGCAATCCTGGAAAATTTTCCTACTGCATTGCCGAAAACGAAGAAGAGAGCCCGTGGGAGCCATTCCATGTCAGCCGTGGGTTTGATGTTGGGCAGAGTGCCATCACACTGTTTGCCGCTGAACCTCCGCATGGAGTCAGCGAACATACTGCCCAGCGCGGCAAGACCATTCTGAAAGCGATTTGTCGTGCTCTGGCCACAGTCTGGAGTTACCGGGTATGCCTGATGAATGAGGCTGTGGTGGTTCTGTGTCCGGAACACGTCAGGACCCTTCATCGTGATGGCTTTACTAAACAACAAGTCAGGGACTTCTTGTTTGAGAACACGGGCATTCCAGTGCGTCACTACAAAGAAACTGATGATCGCGGCGAAGGGACTCAATTGGTTGCGCATTACTCCGAGATAAGCATTGATGGCGAGCCCTGCTATCGAAAATTTCGCTCGGTGGACTCTCTCCATATTGTGGTCGCCGGAGGCACAGCGGGAAAGTTTTCTGCTGTGATTGGAAGCTGGGTCACCGGCCCCGCGGGAAGCCAGATGGTAACTTACCCTGTTCCCGAGTGATCGGGCAGCCAGGATGTTTACAGAAGAAATCGCAAAAGGGGTCTTTCATGTCTATGACACTCGTTAATCCCATGAACGAAACTGCGGTGCAGGCAATACCTCCTCCGTCACGCTTGAAGACGCTGGCAGGGAAGACCATTGCGCTGCTCGACATCAGCAAGCCGGGAGGCAGCTTCTTTCTCGACCGGCTGGAGAAGATTTTTCGGGAGCGCTACCAGGCTGCAGAGATCATTCGGACCAAGAAGCCGACTTTTACCAAGAATGCGCCGGACCAGATGATCGAGCAGCTACGCCGGGCTGATGCTGTAGTGGAAGCCCTGGCCGATTGAGGGTCATGCACAACGTGCAGTTTGCACGATACAGTTCGGCTGGAAAATATGGGAGTACCCGCAGTGGCGGTAGCAACCAGTGAGTTCATTACCCCCGCTCGAGTGCAGGCCAGTGCTCTTGGGCGTCCTGGATTTGAGGCGATTTATGTGACCCATCCAATTCAGGACCAGACCCCTGAGCAAATCGCCGCCCGCGCCGATGCTGTGGTGGAGGCGATTGTCCGCCGCCTGACCAATCCATAGTTGATGATGCAAGCCCCGGACTCCAAATTTGACGAGATTATCCTGGAAGCAATCCACGAGAAGCGGCTGCTCCGCTTTGTTTTTGGCGGTAAAGAGCGCATCGCCGAACCTCACGATTATGGAATCAAACAAGGTGTAGTTCGCCTGTTTTGTTATCAGGTGGGAGGCAAGAGCAGTAGCGGGCGGCTTCCTGCATGGCGGTGGATCGAGGTCGCCAAAATGTCCAATCTTGAAATACTGGACAAAACATTTCCCGGCAGCCGGGGAGATTCTTCGAAGCAACATCATCGGTGGGACAAGGTATTTGCCAGAGTGGGGAAGGAGAAATAAGCGGTATTGAGTGCAACTCGGTAAAGTAGCTACACCTGTGGCCCGTTCCCCACAACCCGCTTTAAGATTCTCAATCCTAGAAGAATCTGTTCCCGTTCTTTTGGACTGGCCCGGCGCAACGCTCCAACCACCGGATTGATGGTAAGGGCCGGCAGGCGATCGCGAATAAAGTCTCGGACCTGTTTTGTAACTACAATTTTAGTAACGCGCCTGTCATTGGCATCTGGCTGGCGAGTGGCCATACCCCGTTTCTCCAGGCGGTCCACAATCCCTGAGACAGTGCTGTGGGCCAATCCCATGGTTTTGGTCAACTCTTTCAGGCTCATGCCCTCGGAATGGACCAAGGCCTGCATGACGCTGCGTTGAGGCCCGGTGAGCTCTCCGCGCGCGAACTCAGTTTCCATTGGCTGCCTCAGCCTCTCACGTACAAGACGCAGGTGCTGTTCAAGCTCCTGGGCCATGTGCAAGAGATTTTGTTTTTTGGCCATAGCTTATGCCAGGAATGGTATCAAGGCTTTCACGCGGCGCTTATAGCTCAAGTACTCCTCTCCAAATTGCTCCGACATGAAAGCTTCTTCCAACCGGATTTTCTGATACCAGCCAAAAAATGCCACGGCCACCGCAACCAGCCCTCGGACTTCGCCGAAAGCAATTGCCGTACCCACCATAGCCAGCAGAAAGCCCGAATAGATAGGGTGACGCACAATTGCGTAAGGCCCGCTTTGAATGAGTTGGTGTTGCTGCTTAATGGTGACAACGGCGCTCCAGTTGCTCCCAATCCAGAGCCTTGCGCAGGCAGCAAAGGCCGCACCCACCACAGTGAGCGCAAGACCCGAATATTCCACGGCCCGGCCATCGGGAAGAAAGCGCAAAGCCAGAGGCCAGTATGCGACTTTATGGTTGAAGAGCAGATTGAAAGCCAGAGTCATGAGCGCCAGGTGCATGATCGTAGAAGCAGAGGATTGCGCGCGCGTCGTCCGCTTTGTGGTGAATGCCCCGACCAGCCACAGGACCCCCAGCGAAGACCATACGAAAATTGTGCCTTGTTGTGCTGGAAATGACATGACCATGATCTTTCCGTCGTATACGATGTGTCGTATACGACACATATTACCGTGGAGCGTTCCCAGGCGCAAGTAAAATATTAAGAAAGTGGGGCCCGGCAAAGGGCTGGTTTTTACCACCGCCGTTGTGGATACTTATACACGCCATTGGAGGCGAAAGTTGAAACTGAAAGACGCCACAAGGACCCTGGCCGCATGTGCAGTATTTGTTTACGCGATTTGCGCTCAAGCCAGTTCCCATACCATTACCGGAACTGTTCACGATCAGAGTGGAGCGGTCATTCCTGCTGCCAAAGTTACGCTCCAGGGCCATGGTTACCAGCAGTCTCTGGTGACGCGGACCGATGGCACGTTCGCATTCCAGGCTGTCCCTGAAATCGACTTGACCATACTCGTTGACGCCGAAAGCTTTGCTCCGTTCCAGAAAGCCTTTGGCCCCAAAGAAAGTACAGTCGAGATAGAGTTGAAGCCCAGGGTCTTGTCCCAGGAGGTCAATGTAACCGCCAACCGCTCGGACGTTGCCCTTGGAGAAACTGCGGAAAGCATTACCTTGATAGCGCGCCAGGAGATTGCCGCGACGGCTGCAACTACTGTCGATGATGCGTTGCGGCAGGTCCCCGGCCTTACCTTGTTTCGTCGCTCTGGCAGCCGCACCGCCAACCCAACCACCCAAGGAGTCTCATTGCGGGGTACGGGCGCCAGCGGAGCCAGCCGTGCCCTGGTCCTCGAAGATGGCATACCGTTGAACGATCCTTTCGGAGGATGGGTGTACTGGGGGCGAATTCCTCACGAAGCGATAGGCTCAGTTGAAGTCTTGCGCGGGGGAGCATCCAGCCTCTATGGGAGCGACGCGCTTGGAGGAGTGATTGACATCATGGGGATCAATCCTCGGAGAAATCTTTTTGCCGCGGAATTTTCTGGCGGCAACGAAGAGACTGGCGACTTCTCAGGTGTCGATTCATGGCAGCTTGGCCGATGGAACCTGCTCACTTCAGCCGAGATGTTTCATACCAACGGTTTCTTACTAATTCCTAACGGCCAGCAAGGGTTGGTCGATACACCGATCAATTCAGAGCACGAAACGGGGCGCGCCGTGATCAGGCGGGTGTTCGGTCAGAACGACCTGTTTGCCAATGTGTCTTTCTACAACGAAACACGTAATAACGGCACGCGGCTCCAGATCAACGACACTCAGTGGTGGCAGATCGCCAGCGGCATGAACTTGCAGAGTGCAGCCGGCGTTTTCCAACTCCGTGGATATGGCTCAGGGCAGAGCTACAACCAGAGTTTTTCCTCTGTTGCTGCCAACCGGAATTCAGAATCGCTGGTAGACGCACAGCATGTGCCCGCGCAGCAGGCCGGCGGCAGTCTGACCTGGGCAGACAAGTTGGGAAGCCGCAACTCTCTGGTTGCCGGGGCCGATGCCCGCCTGGTGCGCGGATTCAGCAACGAGCTTAACTTCACTGGAAGCACACCAAGTTCGGCAGTAAGCGCCGGAGGAAAGCAGCTTTCTTCCGGGGTCTTTATTCAGGATTCCATCCAGTTGCTCCGCCGAGTGCTCTTTACCGCCGGAGCGCGCTACAGTAATTGGAACAATTACGATGCGCGGATGAAGACTGCTTCTTTCTCGCCGGCAATCAAACCAGGCACGACCAACTTTGCCGATGTCAGCGAGCACGCCTTTAGTCCACGGCTGGCGCTGCTGGTATCGGCCAGCGATCATGTGGTGCTTACGGCATCAGCCTATCGATCATTTCGCGCACCAACCCTCAATGAGCTCTATCGTACTTTTCGGCTGGGAAACACCGTGACCCAGGCCAATTCGCAGCTTCGCGCTGAAAGGCTCTCCGGCGCTGAATCTGGGGTCAATCTCTTTTTTCGGACGATGCGCTTTCACACCGCCTATTTTTGGGCGGAAGTCTCAGATCCTATCGCTACTGTGACTTTGACGGCCACGCCCAAACTGATTACACGGCAACGGCAGAACCTGGGACGCACACTCTCCCAGGGAGTGGAAGCGGATGCCGAATGGCATTCCAGCCACATCGATGTAAGGGCTGGATATCAATACGTGAATGCCACTGTGGACAGTTTTCCTGCCAACCGCCTTTTGGAAGGTCTTGAACTTCCCCAGGTTGCACCTCATCAATTCACTTTTCAGACTCTCTATCGGGCGCCGCAGCGATGGACCTTCGCCGTCCAGGGCAGGGCCTCAAACCGCCAGTTCGATGACGACCTCAATCAGTTTCCCCTCGATGCCTATTTTCAGATGGATGCCTACGCTTCCAAACGCCTGAGCAGCCGGCTGGAAGCATTCACAGCGATCGAAAATATCTTCAATTCTCGCGCTGTCGTGGCCAGGACGCCAAACGTGAATCTGGGATCGCCAATCCTCGCTCGCGTCGGAATCAAATTGAATTTTGAGTAAACCACTACGCAAACCAAAAAGAAAAACCAACTTACCGCTGATTTACGCTGATAAACCAAAACCTTTTGAAACACGGCGACAGCAGAGGAAATTCGCGGCTCAAGACTTTTCCTCTGGTTCTCTTTGGTTTGCTTGCGGCTCGGCTGCACTGTGGCGAGGTTTTGACTTTGTTTTGGTTTCTTTCTGGTTTCTCCGTGGTTCAGAGCCTGGGCGTGTATTATCGTTTCGCTGATTTCATTTGATTTTCATAAGGAGGCGCCCTTGCTATTCTTCCGTAATCTATTGCTACAGTGTTTGATGTTCGTCCTGTGTTTGTGCTCGGTGTTCGCCCAGAATGGCCTGCAAAGCAACGATCTCTACAAGCTCCGTGGTGTCGGTGAAGCTGACCTTTCTCCGGATGGCTCTCATATTGCGTACACGATTTCCAACAATGGGCAAACCGGGCGTCCTTATTCTCAGCTTTGGATCATGAATGTTGCCGACGGCAAGAGCTTTCGGCTGGGCGGAGAAAACGATCGGGGAGGGAATGCAGAATGGTCGCCAGACAGCCACTGGATTGCCTACAGTGGAGCGTCTGGCGGGCAGGCCGGTCTCTGGGTTGCACGCGCCGATGGTTCCGGAGCGAAGTTCCTGCATGAGATGGAGGGAACCAATAGCCCTCTGCCATCTACGGGCAGAAGCATTGCATGGTCTCCGGATTCCAAGCAGATTGCCTTCATCTCCGCTACTCCCGGCCCGGAGGTCAAGGATTTGAAGAGCGATCCCATCGTCATAACTCGCTACCTCTATAAGCCGGATGCCGGCGAAGGCAACAGCCATTTTAACGATAACTGGCGCCTGCACATCTTTGTGGTGGACCTGGCTGGTGGCAATACCCGGCAGTTGACCGACGGTACGCATTACGAACATTCAATCGACTGGTCGCCCAACGGACAAGAGTTGCTATTTGTCTCCAACCGCGAGCCCAACGAAGATCAGTTCTTCAACTATGACATCTTTGCTTTGAAGATTTCCGACGGTAGCATTCGCCGGCTGACCGCAACAGAAAATGCAGAGTACCACCCGCGCTGGTCGCCCGACGGTACCCGCATCATCTATCAGGCAACCAGACGAGGTCTCACCGATCTTGAGACGACAATGGAAGATACGCATGTCTGGATCATGGATGTGGATGGCAACAATCGCCGGGAATTGGGCGCGGCCATCGATAACCGCCAAGGCCCGCCGACGTGGTCGCCCGACGGTAAGTCAGTGCTGTTCACCGTGCAGGAGCGCGGCAATAACAAGCTATATCGGCTTCCCGTGAATGGTGGTCCTCCGCAGGTGCTGGTGGGCGATAAAGGCTCTGTATTCGACTTTTCTATTGCCGCGGATGGCAAGATTGCTTACACGTTTCTCAGCCCGTCCGATCTGCCGGAGCTTTATCTGGTGGGCCGTGGCAGTCCTAAGAAGCTGACCGACCTGAATGCCGATGCCCTGCGCGGCAAGCAACTGGGCGAAGTCGAAGCATTTACATTCATCAGCAACGACAACAAATTTGAAGTCGAGGCATTCCTGACCAAACCGGCCGGCTGGAAAGCGGATGGTAAATATCCTTTGATTGTGAATATCCATGGCGGTCCGCATGGACAGCAGGGGCCAGGGTTCAATTTCAGAAACCAGGTCTACGCCGGAAGAGGATGGGCCACACTCTTAGTCAACTATCGCGGCTCCACTGGCTACGGGCAGAAATTTACCGATGCAGTTTTTGGAGATCAGAACGGAAATGAGGCCCAGGATGTCCTTTACGGCCTCAGCGCAGCCATGCGGAGAAATCTGTGGATCGACCGCGACCGCCTGGGCGTTGAAGGTGTGAGCTATGGTGGACAATTGAGCGATTGGCTCATCACCCAAACCAATATCTTCAAGGCGGCGATTCCCATTGCCAGCATTGCCAATCTCATCAGCTACAACTACATGACCTATTACAACCAGTATGAACAGATGGAATTTGGCATCTTTCCCCATCAGGGCAATATGATGGACGTCTTGTGGGAGCGTTCGGCGTTGAAGCATGTGGCCAGCGCCCATACGCCCACTCTGCTCATGCACGGCGAAAATGACAACGATGTTCCAATTGCCGAGGCTGAACAGTTTTACATTGCGCTTCGAGATGTCGGCGTAGAGGCGGTTATGGTCCGCTATCCAAGGGAAGGGCACGGTCTGCGCGAACCAAAGCACCAGATCGACAGCCTCGACCGCAGCATTGTCTGGTATGAAAAGCATTTCCCCGCGCCTGCAGCAGCCCATTGAGAAGTTCTTAAAGTTGTAGAATTCAGTTTGCATCCCGAAATCGATTGGGGGAATGAAACATGATCTCTCGTGTCGTGATAAGCGCAGTCCTCGTTGTATGTTTTGGCCTGGCAGTCTTTGCCCAAAACGCCGGTTCGAGCAGTCAAAGCGAAATTGCAGCCACGGTCACTCGTATGGCGCGCATTGGCGGCGCCTCCAGTCCCAGTTTCTCACCCGATGGGAAATGGATCAGTTTTATTTCCAATATGACCGGAGTGCCGCAGGTTTGGGTAATTCCGGCGGAGGGCGGCTTCCCTCGCATGGTCACCAATGGTGATGATCCAGTGGCCGGAGTGAGATGGTCTCCGGCGGGCGACTGGCTTGCCGTGACGATCGCGCCCGGCGGTGGATTGAACACCCAGGTTTATGTTGTTAAACCAGACGGCACTGGATTAAGACGATTGACCGACGGAGGCAGGGACAACAACGGTTTCGACGCATGGAGTGAAGATGGCGGAAAAATCGCGATCGATTCCAGCCGTCTTGATCCGGCGTCGCGTGACTCTTTCCTGATTGATGTTGCTTCGGGCAAGATAACACTTGTTTGTAAAAATCCGGGCGTAGGCGGAATCTCTAATATATCGGACAACGGTAAGCGGGCTTTACTGGGCCGCGTTCGCAGCCGGGGTGACAGCAATCTCTATCTGCTGGATCTTGAAACTGGCAAGGACACGCTGCTTACAAAACATGATGGTGTCGCAACTTTCTTCGGTGAAATTGCGTCCGACGGCTCCGCTGCCTATATCAGCACAAACAAAGACCGCGACCTGATTGCATTTGGGCGGATCCGCATTGATGCCGGCGGAATGCCGGCAGGCATCGAGATCCTGGCAGAACGGCCTGACGCCGAACTCGATGGCTTCAGGCTGAACAAACAAGGAACGCTGGCGGTCCTGTTGTGGAATGTGAAAGGCAGGACCGAACTCTCATTTTACGATGTGAAGCGGGGCAAAGAAGCGCCGGGGCCGAAGCTTCCGGGAGAGATTGCCGGCGGAATTGACTTCTCACACGATGGTAAGAAGCTGGCATTCAATATCTCGGGGGCTGCACAACCATCCGATGTCTGGACGATGGATCTGAGCACGAACCAGTTTCATCAGCTTACCCTCAGTCCGCATCCCGGAATCGATCTCAACTCGCTGGTCCGTCCTGAATTGGTCAGCTTCACCGCGCATGACGGTCTTCAACTGAGCGGATGGCTTTATCGTCCCAAAAACCAAGGCGGCCCTGGCCCTTACGTGTTGAGCTTTCATGGCGGACCGGAAGGTCAGGAGCGTCCCGGCTTCCGCAGTGATTACCAGGCTCTGCTCTCTCAAGGGATCGGTGTCTTTGCCCCTAACGTTCGAGGCTCATCGGGATTCGGCAAACGTTTCGTCAACCTCGACAATGGCGAATTACGCGTAAATGGAGTCAAAGACATCAAGTCATGCGTCGATTACCTGGTTTCAAACCACATAGCTGATCCCAAGCGTATCGGTATCACCGGAGGTTCTTACGGCGGATACATGACGATGGCTGGGCTCACGGAGTTTCCCGATCTGTTTGCAGCCGGTGTTGATCTGTACGGAATCGTCAATTTCATCACCTTTTTTGAACATACAGAACCGTGGATGGCAGCGATTTCCACTGTCGAATATGGAGACCCGAAGACACAACGGGAGATGCTCGATCGCCTCTCACCCATTTACAAGTTGGATCGCATCAAGGCGGCAACGATGGTCCAGCATGGGGCCAACGACACAAATGTGCCCGTGATTGAGGCAGAGCAGATCGTAAACACACTGAAGCAACGAGGAGTTCCAGTTGAGTATGTGCTTTTTCCAGACGAAGGACACGGCTGGCGCAAGATCCCAAACAGAATTCGTTCCACTGTGGAAGAGGTAAGGTTCTTTAAACAGCATCTGGAAAGCGGTGGCCAATAGATGCGGGTGGCTAAACGTTTAGGCCACGAATTCGCAAATCAGAAATGGCTCGGTGTGGCACCAGTTAACTCCGTGCATGCACTTTCATCCGCAGACCGTAGCGTGGGCGCAGGGTGATGAGTTGTTCGGGCACAACCGGATGCCCTGGCACGAGACGGAAACGAAACTTCTGGGCCATCACTCCCAGCACCAGGTAGGTGTCGAGCAAAGCAAATCCCTGGCCGATGCAGCGCCGAGGTCCGTCGCCAAAGGGGAAATATGCTCCTTTGGGCAACCGGTTCTCAAGCCCATTGAGCCATCTCTCCGGGCGGAATGCCAGAGGATCGTCGAAGAAGCGCGGATCACGGTGCATGACCCATTGCGACATGATGGCGGTTGTACCTGCCGGAAAATCGTAACCACCTAAACTAAAGGGCGCGGTGCTCAGTCGCGACATGACCGCGGCGGGTGAATAGAGCCGCAAAGATTCGTTCACAACTGCCTGAAGATAGGGAAGCCGCTCCAGATCCGAGGGCCCGGGCACCCGTCCGCCAAGAACACCATGCAATTCTTCATGAAGACGGGCCTCTGCCGATGGATTCTCGCCCAACAGATACCAGGTCCATGCCAGCGTCAACGCTGTGGTTTCGTGGCCAGCAAGAAAGAGAGTCATGGTTTCGTCGCGGAGCTGCTTGAGCGTCATCTGGCTGCCATCTTCATCCATGGCGGTGATGAGCAGTGAGAGCACATCATCCTGCTGGCTGGCGTTGCCCTGCGCCTTCCGATCGGCGATGATTCGGTAGACCAGCGAATCCAGTACTTCCTGCTCTCGCCGGGCGCGGTTGTTCTTGGGGGTCGGCCAGCTTGCGGGAAACTTCAAAGGAGATCGCAAGCGCTTGAGTTGATAGCGCATGAGAAAGGTCGTCGCCTGGCCCACCTGTCGGGCCGTACCCGGAAGCGCGGTGCCGAACAGTGCGCGCACCGCAACCTCCAAAGTGAGGGCCATCATCTCTTCCGCAAGATCACGCTCCTCCCCATTGCGCCAGTCGCGAATGTGCTCCTGTGCGATGTCGACCATGGTTGGAGAGTATTCATTAATGCGCGAACGCCGGAATGCAGGCTGAGCAAGCCGTCGCTGGCGGCGCCAGAAATCATCTTCGCTGGTCAACAGTCCTTGCCCGAGCAGATTTCCCAGCAGCCGTCTTGTCAGGTCGCTTTTATGAAACTTGCCATGCTGGACAACCAGAACCTGGGTGATCCAGTCTGGATGGTTGATAAAGAGGCGATTCTCAAATCCGACGGGAAGCTGGACAATGTCGCCATACTCTTTCGCGACGCTTTGCAGCATCATAAGCGGATCGCGGGCGAACTTGAATGAGACGCCGACCAGCGGCAATCCCTTAGGGCCGGGCGGAACTCGGTTCTCACTTCGCGGCAATGGAATGGTCTGCGTCTGAGACACCGGCTCCCCCCTGGTTGACTCAAAGAAACTGCATAGCAATTATAAAGAATCTTTGCCGCAAAATATGCTAGCCAGCCCTTGAAACACGAAAATGAGGGAAGCAGGGAAAGACGAACTCAAGTTTTTTCACCACTGATCTTCCACTGAAAATGCTGATTGCGCGGCAGCGTTTAATATAGAGAACTTCTATGCAGCCGCCTACGATTGCCGCGCGCCTTGACCGCCTGCCGCCCTCGCGCTATCTGCGAGGTGTGGTGGGACGAATTTCTATAGGCGGGTTCTTTGAACTCTACGACCTGTTCATGACCGGCTATATTGCAGTTGGGTTCATCAACGCCGGAATCTTCAGCGCCACCACCTCCAACCCTTTCGACATAAGAGGTTTTGCCAGTTTTGTAGGCGCAGGGTTTGCCGGCATGTTTTTGGGGACATTAATTTTTAGCTGGTTTTCAGACCGTTTTGGCCGGCGGGCTTTGTTCAGTTTTTCGCTTCTCTGGTATTCGGCAGCTACGCTGGTGATGGCTTTCATGAAAAATGCCGCAGCCATTGATTTTTGGCGGTTCATCTGTGGAATTGGAATTGGCGTCCAGCTCGTTACCATTGCCTCGTACATCACTGAGATCACACCCAAGGGTTCTCGCGGGCGCTACATTGCATTCTCACAGGTGGTTTCCTATTGCAGTGTGCCTTGTGTCGCAGCGGTTTCGCTGTTGGCCATTCCGCATACGTTTTTAGGCTTGGCCGGCTGGCGCTATGTTGCGATGGTGGGTGCTCTGGGAGCTCCTTGTGCCTGGCTCTTACGTTCGTCTCTTCCGGAATCGCCGCGCTGGCTGGAGACCCACGGCCATAGAGCAGAGGCGCAAGCTGTGGTCAGTGAGATCGAACAACACGTGTCTGAAGAAACAGGCAGGGAACTGCCGCCACCTGAGCAAGTTGCCGATGAACCACTCTCCCTTAAGAGCGCATGGAGTGAAATCTGGAGTCAGGCTTATTTCGGGCGCACCATAATGCTCACGGTCTTTAATGCATTTCAGGCCATCGGTTTCTACGGGTTTGCGGCATGGGTCCCAGTCTTGCTGGTGAACAAGGGCATTACCGTGACCAAATCTCTGGTCTATGTCCTGGCTATTGCTCTTGTGAATCCCCTGGGATCGCTGATTGCCATGCGCTACGCCGATGCGCTGGAGCGCAAATGGCAGCTTGTCTGCCTTGCTCTGACCATCGCTGCCTGCGGGCTGATCTGGTCCCAGCAGCATTCAGCGGCAGGGATCATAGTGTTCGGCGTAATCATCACGCTCGCGAACTCCTGGTTCTCCTGCGCTTTACATGCCTATCAAGCGGAGCTGTATCCCACACGAATCCGCGCCCAGGCAGTCGGCTTTGTTTACAGTTGGAGCCGCTTCAGTTCAATCTTTGTGGGCTTCATCATTGCCCAAGCACTCAAGGCCTACGGCACAACAGGCGTTTTTGTGATTGTTGCGACAGCCATGTTAGTTGTGGCGGTTGTGGTTGGCGGATTCGGACCCAACACCAACAGAATTCGTTTGGAAGCACTCTCGCAATGATGGCTGCCATTCACAACCAAACCTTACCGCGGATCTGCGCGGATGTACGCGGATAAACCAAAATCTTTTGAAACACGGAGGCAGCAGAGGAAAATTAGTAATCGGGAATGCGCGGCTATTAATAGCCGGGAGAGGTCTGATGATCGGAACCAACAAAGCTATGCCTGGAGTTGCTTATGGTTTTGCGGTATCACACTGCAAGATTAAACCGGCATAAAATGAAGCTGTGAAGAACTGGGATGTGATCATTGTCGGTGGAGGCATCATCGGTCTGTCGCTTGCCTTGGAGTTGCGCGAAGGCAATGTTGGTGTGTTGGTGTTGGACAGTGGTGAGCCGGGTAAAGAAGCCTCCTCGGCGGCAGCGGGAATGCTCGCCGGAGCCGATCCGGAGACGCCCACGGAGTTACGCCAATTTGCCACTGCCAGCGCAGAATTATATCCGGAGTTTGTGCACAAGTTGGAAGCTGCTTCTGGAATCGATGTCGATTTCCGCCGGCAGGGCACTGTGGCTTTATTTGAAGGCTTCGACGCTCCACCGATCCATAGAAAACTTTCCCAAGAAGAGCTAAGGCTTCTTGAACCTGCGTTACAGCCCGGCCGGTGCTCCGCATTTTTTCTTGCTGAGGACAGCGTTGATCCTGATCTCCTGATGCAGGCCGCGATAAACGCTGTGCACAATGCCGGTGTTGAAATTCGCAGCTATATGTCAGTCCAGCAGATATATTCCTTTGGCAGCCATGTTGAAATGGTTGCCGGAGCGGAGCGCTTTGCGGCGCGCGTGGCCGTGAACTGCCGGGGAGCGTGGGCAGGTGTTCCGGTAAGGCCAAGGAAAGGTCAGATGTGCTATCTGCTGCCACAAAAGGCGGGGCTGCTGAGTCATGTGGTGCGGGCCCCTCAGGCTTATCTCATGCCACGCAGCTCAGGACAAATCCTGGTGGGAGCCACTCTAGAAGATGTTGGCTTTGACAAATCGGTGGAGGCGGGAACAGTGGAGAAATTATGCCGCGCCGCATCCGAATTAGTGCCGGAGTTGGCCTCTGCGACGGTAGTAAAGAGCTGGGCTGGGCTCCGTCCTGGAACACCTGATAACCTTCCGATTATGGGAGAGGTAGAATCAGGAATCCTGATTTCCAGCGGCCATTTCCGCAACGGAATTCTTTTGGCCCCTTTGGCAGCCAAAGTCATGGCTGAGCTGATCATGGGCAAGCCTGCGACGATCGACATTGTTCCATTTTCTCCGGCGCGATTTGCTCCCGCCCCTGCCTGACGATCATAATGTTTGAATGAGTTTTCTCGACAATCTCGAAAGCACGCTAAAAAATCTGGAATCGCGGGAAGAACGCGACCCCGAAGCGCAGAAGCGGCGTGAAGCCGAACGCGCCTCAGTCCTGGCGACCGCCCCTTGGGCTGAAAAACTCAAGAAGAGCCCTTATACGCAGGAGGTGCTGGCATCGGCGGCCCGTATCGGCCACCAGACGCGCAGCAAAATCCACGTGGCTTGGCTCGACACTACCTTGAAGCTGGAAATAAAACATCGCCGGTTGGAACTGCGGCCAGCTACCGATGGAATCGTCGCCGTCTTCCTCCGAGACGGGAAAGAAGAAAGAACCATGTCAGTCGATCTGACTGCAAGCGGGAGCGAGCTTGTTCAGGAATGGCTGCAAGAAGCTGGTTTTTTCGGGCCGGAAAAATAACTTCCGTTCCCCGGCATTCAGCCAGCAATCATGAGATGGAAGATCAGCTTTGATTGTTATCGAATGAAATCACGGAGCCGTTTCTCCCTTTGTCACCTTCATAACTTTTTTACGAATGCTTGAAGGCAGGGCATGACAGACGCCGGCGGTATAGTCTTGCGCCATTTTGTTGGCTTCCTCGCCTACGCCGACAAACACAAGTTCAGGAGCTGCTTCTGACGGTCCCCAAATAACCTTTCCATCTGGCGTCAGATAGGTGAGTTTTTGGCTGTCATCAAGGACCTGAACAAGGACTCCATCAAAGCCGGAGGAATTATCGAAACTTGGAAGAGTAAAAGCAAAGTCTCCTGACTTGCGGATGAATCCGTACTTGTCGCCAATCTTCACAGACGCAAGCCCATTGCTGAAGCTCCTTGCTCGGTCGTAAATGAAAGGGAGTACTGTCTTGCCGTCCCTATCGATATATCCCCATTTCCCATCCTTAATCTTCACAGCCGCAAGCCCATTGCTGAAGCTCCTTGCTCGGTCGTAAATGAAAGGGAGTATTGTCTTGCCGTCCCTATCGATATATCCCCAATTCCCATCCTTCCTCACGGCGGCAATTCCTTCGGAAAAGCCGCTTGTCTCATCGTAAAGCTCCGGGATGACTTGATTGCCCGAGTAATCGAGATAGCCATAGCGATGCGGGCCGGCCTTGCGAGATTCGGGTATGCGGCCTTCGGCGGCAATGTCAATAAAATCCAAACCCTCTGCGATCATGCGCCCGGAACGATCGATGACGCCGTTCTTATCCTTGGTTTCGACGACCGCTATTCCATCATTGAAATAGTATGCTTCCACAAATTGTGGGTCTATGACGAAGCGGCCGTTTTTGTCGATGAAACCCCATTTGCCATTCAGTTTGGCGGCAGCGAATCCCTCCTGAAACGGCCGGGCATCCTCAAACTTTGGCGAAATGCTCCACTTTGCAAGCTCATCGATGAATCCAGTTCCTCTGTCTCCGTCCGTCTTCGGCCAACGTGGCCCGCTAGATTTCTTCGCCCCTGGCGGCAGAATCTTGCCGGCGGTGTCGATTACGAAATGACGATCACACACGTTCGCGAATGCAAGGCCCTTTTCGTCGAACTCGCCAATCCATTCAAATACTGCGGGAATAACAATGTGCCCCTGGCTATCAATTCTGCCCGTCCGGCGCTGGTCATAGATAGGATAAAGGTCGTGTGCTGGCCGCTGAGCTTGCGCTACAGGCACTGAGCTTATGAGCAGAAAATACACTGCTAACTTGATCAAAGGGGTCAGCCGAGTTCGTCGCATCATACCCTTAGATCGAACAGAATCATACCCCTTGCAAGATAAATTCATTAGAGCGGCAAAACAACCGTCAGGTTTCGCGCAAATCGTGAAAAAATAGAGATTGTGGATTTTCGGCTATTACTCATAACGCTGCTGATCAAGATGGGTGTGTCCACTGCTGTTGCCAGCGCTCTGGGGCGCTCCAAGGAATTTAAAAAACTGTTGTTCAGCCCGCACCGCACTTTGCGGCAGACACTCTATCTCGTTCTCTTTACCTGCCTTCCTTTTATGCTAGGGGTCTACATTCGCTTCCACGTAAGTAATTTCTGGGCTGCGGACCTCGGCTTTGAAGCTTCCATCCTGATAGGTGTGATCGGCGGACGCCTGGCAGGTGCTTTGGGCGGCGCCTTGCTGGCATTCCCCGCCTTGTTTCATGGCGAATACCTGACCCTGCCTGTGAACATGATGGTGGGAACGCTGGCCGGAGTTTTGCGCTACTTCTGCCGCAATCATGAGGAGATTTGGACTTTTTCTCCATTCATGGATATGAGCGTATACCGCTGGATGAAGCGTAACCTGCGCCATCCCCGGATCGACTGGCAGACGGCATTTTTCCTCATCATCATTGCCTTGCAGGCGGCCCGCATTGAGTTGAACTATGCCGCTCCCAAGCTGCTATTTGCCTTGTATCTCCCATTGCCTATGGCCATGCTGGCTGTATTTGCCACAGCAATCGCCACCATTTCGATTCCGATCAAGATCTGGAACAATGCGCGCATCGAGATGAAGCTGGAAGAGCAAGAGCGGTTGCTGCTGGAAGCCCGTCTTGATGCTTTGCAGAGCCAGATCAATCCCCATTTTCTTTTCAACACGCTGAATTCCATCTCTTCGCTGGTGCGCTTTGATCCTGACCGCGCGCGAGAGCTGATCGTGAAGCTCTCAAAAATTTTGCGCCGATTGCTGGGCAAACACAGTGAATTTGTGCAACTTCGGGAAGAAATTGAGTTCGTTGACGATTATCTGGACATTGAAGTGGTCCGCTTTGGCCGCGACAAGCTTCGTGTCTATAAGGACCTCGACCCGGACACACTGGACGTCATTATTCCCAGCATGTTGCTCCAGCCGTTGGTGGAGAACAGCATCAAGCATGGACTCTCACCCAAAGTGGATGGCGGCAGCATTACCCTGCGCAGCCGCATTCAGGAAGGCAAGCTGGTCATCCAGGTTGAAGATGACGGTGTGGGCATGAGCGCACCACCCGCAGTGGCGGCGAATACCATGGGTTCAGGGCGCGGCATTGGAATGATCAATGTCGCCGAGCGGCTGCAGGTGTTGTATGGCGACCAGGGTACTATCGTAGCCCAAGGCCGCGACGGAGAAGGAACGCTGGTCGTGTTGCAATTGCCGGTACTTGAGCAGCTCCCCGGCGAGAGCGCAGCTTCCGCTATCTATGCCGCCCGTTCCAGCACTCGTTCATAAAACTTTTCGTATTCAGGAATGATCTTCGAGGAGCAGAACTGCGACTGCGCTTCCCAACGGGCCAGCTTGCCCATGTCCCTGAGGCGCTTCTCGTCGGAAAGGATTTCGATGGCGTAACGGGCCATAGTCTCAACATCACCAACCTGCGCCAGATAACCGGTCCGGCCATGCTCGATCACCTCCGGAACACCGCCAACTGAGGTAGCAATGGTCGGCACCTCGCAGGCCATGGCCTCCAACGCCGCCAGGCCAAACGATTCCAGTTCACTGGGCATGAGCATCAGGTCGGCAATCGAGAGTTTTTCGTTAATGCGGTCCAGCTTGCCGAGAAAATCAACTTTCTTGCGCAAGTCTTTCTGATTGACCAGCCATTCAGCTTTGGACCGTTCCGGTCCGTCACCCATCAGCAGCAATCGCGAAGGGATCTGTTTTTGCACGCGATCAAAGATCTCAATAACATCGCAGAGCCGCTTCACCGGACGAAAATTGGAAACATGCACAAGAATGCGCTCGTCTTTGCCGGCAAATTCTCCCCGGCGCTCTGCAGATTTGGAATCGCGCACGTAGATGTCGCAGTTGACGAAGTTATAGATGACTTCAATCGGGTGGCGGACATCAAATTCCTGGACGGTGCGTTTTTTTAAGTAGTTGGAGATGGCGGTAACACCGTCACTGTTCTCAATAGCGTAGCGAGTCACAGGCAGATAAGAGCGGTCGGCGCCCACAATCGTGATGTCGGTTCCGTGGAGCGTAGTTACAAACGGAAGCTTGCGCGGTTTGTCTGCGGCAGCCAGCATCTGGCGGGCGAGAAGCGCGCTCACAGAATGCGGAATAGCATAGTGCACGTGAAGAATATCAAGATTGTAGATCTCCGCTACTTCAGCCATGCGCGTGGCCAAAGCCAGGTCGTAAGGCGGGAATTCGAACAGAGGATACTGGGAGACAGTGACCTCGTGAAAGAGAATGCGCGGATGATTTGTATTCAAACGAATGGGCTGCTGGTAGGCGATAAAGTGGACTTCATGTCCACGCGCCGCCAGTTCAATGCCCAACTCCGTGCCTACCACACCGCTGCCGCCGTAGGTTGGATAACAGGTGATTCCTATTTTCACGTTGTGTCCTCTAATAAAAATCAGAATCTCGTAAAATGGCTTTGAAAGGGCCGCTTCACGGGTTACGAAAACACCGATCAAAGCACCGTTGGAAAAAACAAGGCTTCAACCGTATCGTAAAATCTTTTGCAAATATGGCGAGCTTCGCCCCTGGACGAAAACCGCCAGCCGCTCCAAGCATTTATGAGATGACTTCCAGTAAGACCTTTCGATTCATAACAGCGCCTGAAGATTCACGATTGTTGCAAGCCGGCATAAGTGATCAGTTCCACTCCCTTGCCGGCAAGAACTTCTTTTGTTTCTGTTGAGGTAAGCGCCTCCAGTTCAACCTGGCGTGAGCCGAGCAGGCGTGTGCCGGCTGCCTGAAGATCAGCATCCAGGTAGCCAGGATGGCAGACCAACTCCCACGTTCCCTCTGGCAGCACCTGAAGAATACCGGCAAGCAGTTTTTGATTCAGGGCTCCCGTGGCAATAATGCCTGCTGTACCTTCGGTTGTGCTCATTCGCTCCTCCTGCACAGTCCGACGGAAATGTGCGGAGTATCGGGACAGCAGTTTCACTTGAAGAGCTCGCATCCACAGAGCCGGGTCGCCAAAGACCAGCTTGCTCGGCCATATTCGCGAGGGTTCAAAAGGGTTGCGCACCATCCGAATACCACATGCTTTAGCGGCCTTCAACAACGGACGAAGCACATGGGGGAACATGTGGGTGTGCTTGTGAGTATCAATGTGGCTGATGATAATGCCGGCAGATTGGATCTTGCGAATCTGGGCCTCCGCTTCCAGGCGAATCTCTTCTTGCGAAAGGCGCTTTCGGATGGCCGCCAGCGCAAACTCTTTGAGGCTGCTTTTGAATCTGGGACCATTGTTGGTCAAAGTGCGCAGGCCGGTGGTGACTGGCTCTCCATCGATTAAAACAACGTGGCAGCCAACTCTCAACTGGGGCTGCGATTTGGCCAGGGCTACGGCCTCATCAAATGCCCGGGAATTGGCCATGAGAGTGGTGGAGGTGATCACACCAGTGCGGCTGGCTTCAGCGATGGCGCGATTCACACCCGAGGTGAGTCCAAAATCATCTGCATTGATGATGAGCCGCAGCACGTCGAGAGTGTAACAAAATGCTAGAAATCTCACCGCCAAGGACGCGAAGGGCGCAAAGGAAGATCAAAACCTTACCACTGATGACGCTGATTGACTGATGACCGCTGATCAAAGCTATGCAAAAATGAGGGCCGCTTATTGGCGGGCCCCCACTGTTGTATGACTTTCAATGTGCAAATGTGAGTTGCCAGTGCAATTAACAGAACATAGTGTCGGGAGGATTGCATTCGGGGCAGCTCAACGGTTTCGTATTGCAACTGATGGGTGATGAGGCGCAGAATGCAGTTCCTCGCTTGTCTTGTGTCAAAGTACCGAGGGTTTCCTGGTTAAGGGCAAGTTTCTTCAGCTTTGTCTCCATATCGGGTCCTCCTGAGGGCTGAATTTAACAAACCGCGATGATGATTATATGTGCTTGAAGAAGGAAAAGCTCCTGGCTACTGATGAAAATTAATTCTCGTTTACGCGGAAACGATGTGAGGTTGAAAATGAAAACGGGAATGTGGCCAGCTCAACAGCACTGGCGCGCCATTCCCGCTCTCCTTCGGTCCTCTACTTCTTTGGAGGATTACATTCAATGCAACTCAAAGGAGCAGTGTTGGTTGGGCAGGTGCAATTACTATGGAAAGGGCCAGAGCCGCCCACGACATTTTGCAGCTCGCCGGATGTCAGATTCTTCAGTGTTTCCTGGTTAAGGGCAAGTTTTGTCAGCTTTTTCGACACAGTGAAAACCCTCCTAATGGTGAAGTCAGATACGCACTTTCAAGCGCAGCCAATTATATTCGCGCGATTCGGCACGGGCGTGTTGAATAAATTCCGAGCGGAGGAGGAATCCATGACTCCCTCTAAATTCTTTGTGGCGACAGGGTCCCCTCGCTGCCGCTCGGGACATGAAAATGACTTCAAAGAACTATGCTGTTTTCACTACTTGGGGTCTTTCCTCTTGTTCGCCGAGAAACATTTTGATTTTTTCGAGCAGCGCGGGGAACAGGTCTTCTTTCTGGAGGCAGGCTGCAACATCTTTTCCACCATCGACATGACCATACCCGGTCACAATTATCACGGGGACTTCAGGATGTTTCTCATGGACCCTACGCGCCAACTCCACGCCATTCATGCCTTCCATACGGAAATCAGTCACCAGGATATCGAAATCTTCCTGGTTGAACTTCCGGAGAGCATCCTCGCCGTTGTAGGCACTCACGGCACGGTAGCCTTGCATTTCCAGGATCTCACAACTCAGTCTTGCCAATACCTCATGATCGTCGACGAAGAGGATGGCTTTCATGAATGCCTCCTATGGGCAATAGGACTTGGAATTGCAGCGTGGTTCAGGCCATGCAAGAGAGACAGTTTTGGCCTCACAAATTTGTTTCCCAAACACGAGAAAAAGATGCCTTAGAATGCACTAATTTCTTGGCTGCGGGCCGGCCAATGTTAAGTTCTGCATAGTCTACTCTCCTGCCGGCGGTAAATACAAAACGGGCACATCGCTCTTTTTTACCAGCTCGTTGAATGCCGGTACATCTGTGGAGATGATCTGTTTCCATGCAGTCAATTGCTGGTCGAGCTGCTCGCGCAGCATTTTGGCGACTTCATATTGTTGTTGCGTGGGTGCGTAATCCCCGGATTCAATGCTGGACCTGAAGCTGTCGTATTGCTCGTTGAGCATGTTGGGAAAAGCCAGATTTGCTTCCGACCCTTTCATGTTGACCTGGATGAGCCTCTCTTCCACCGGCGTCATCTTTTTATCAAGGGCCTCGGCTTGCTCCAATACAGGCTTCATTTTGGGGTCGCTCTCAAATCGTTGTTGCAGCACCTTGAGTTGTGCGCGCAATTCCCGAATCTGGTTCACACCCCGGTGCAGCTCAGTATTGGCATCACGCACCTGCATCAGCAGTTCAAACTGTTTTTGCAAGTCGGATTCATTCACGTTCTTCACGCGCGGATCGATAACGATCTCCAGGGGCTGCGACTGGCTTTGGCTGCCCACCGTGAGTTTCACCGTGTACTTTCCCGGCAGGACGATGGGGCCTTCAGGCCCATTCCCGGCATAAAATGCCCCCGGAATTTTGACCGGAGGCTCCCAGCGAAGGTTCCAGGCATAGCGGTTCATGCCAGCCGCAGCAGGAATGGTGGTAACTTCCTTGATCTGGTCAGGCCATTCCGGTGGCTGTTCAAACTCCTTCTTTTCCTTGCTGGAGAGGCCACGCACCAGCTTTCCACTGCTGTCAAAGATCTCCAGCTTGACCTCATCCTTGGGAGCAGTCTTGAAGTAGTAATCAAGGATGGCTCCCAGTGGCGGATCGTCACCGACTGGGCCGCGCCTTTCAATGGCTTCCGGCAAATGCAGGCGGACGACTGGCTGAGGCTGGTAAAGAATTGTCTGGGCACTAGCGGAACTGGAGTCAATCTGCCGTAAGGGAGTAATGTCGTCCAGCACCCAAAACGAGCGCCCATGTGTAGCCGCAATCAGGTCATCGCCGTGAATATTCAAGTCATGGATGGGCACGGTGGGCAGGTTCAGTTTGAGCGGCTGCCAGTTCGCGCCATCGTCGAACGAGAAATAGACGCCGGTTTCGGTCCCAGCAAAAAGCAAGCCTTTGCGTTTGAGATCTTCCCGCACGGAGCGAACATAGGAGCCTTCGGGAATTCCATTGGCAATGAGCGTCCAACTCTTGCCGTTATCGGTCGTGCGGTAGATCAATGGACGGAAGTCATCGAATTTGTGGCGGTCCACAGCGATGTATGCGGTATTGGGATCGAAGTGCGAGGCCTCAATGATGCTGATCATGCTCCATTCGGGCATCTCTTTGGGTGTAACGTTGCTCCAGTGCTGGCCACCATCCGCGGTGAGGTGGACCAGTCCATCATCTGTGCCGACCCACAGCAGATCCTTTTTGAGTGGCGATTCGGCCACGGCAAAGATAGTGTCGTAGTACTCCACACTGGTGATGTCGAGGGTGATCGGGCCACCGGAGGGCTTTTGTTTGGATTTATCGTTGCGGGTGAGATCGGGGCTGATTGCCGTCCAGCTTTGTCCGCCATTGGTGGACTTAAACAAAATCTCCGCTGCAGAATACAGCGTGTTGGGGTCGTGAGGAGAGATCAATAAGGGCGAGGTCCAGTTGAAGCGATGCAACAGTTTTTCGGCCCCATTGCCGGAAACATCGAGCGGCCAAACGGAAATATCCAGCGTCTGCTCGGTACGTTTGTCAAAACGGGTAACGATGCTTTCCGCTCCCGCATAAACAATGTTGGGGTCAGGAGGGTAGGGGGCAATGTAGCCGCTTTCCCCACCGCCTACCTGATACCAGTCCTGCCGTCCAATTACGCCGTCATCATCGTAGCTTTTGATAGCGATGGTGGAGTTGTCCTGCTGCGCTCCGTAGATGAAATAAGGCCAGCGATTGTCGGTAATCACGTGGTAGAACTGGGCGGTGGGCTGGTTGTATTGGGTGGTCCAGGTCTTGCCGCCATCGGTCGAAATGGTGGCGCCGCCGTCATTGCCGTTGATCAGGCGTTGAGGATTGTCCGGGTCAATCCACAACCCATGATGGTCTCCATGGGGCGCATTCAGCAAGGTGAAAGACCGGCCACCATCTGTGGAGCGGAACATTCCGGTGTTAAGGACATACAAGGTGTCTCCGGATTTCGGGTCGGCAAAGATATGAGTAAAGTACCAGGCACGCTGGCGGAGGCGTCCATCTTCGTTGATCTTGGTCCAGCTTTCACCGCCATCCTCCGAGCGGTAGAGTCCGCCTTCCTTGGATTCGATCAAGGCATAGACGCGATTGGAATCCGCGCCGACAGAAATACCAATGCGGCCCATGATTCCTGAAGGCAAGCCGTGTCCTTCCAGGTGTTTCCAGGTTGTGCCGCCATCGGTGGACTTATAAAGACCGCTGCCGGGGCCGCCGCTATTCAGGCTCCAAGGCGTGCGGTAGACCTCCCACAATGAAGCAAAAAGAGTGCTGGAATTATTCGGATCAAAAACAATGTCGATAGCGCCGGTCTTGTTGTCCTTATATAAGACTTTTTGCCAGGTGGCGCCGCCGTCGGTGGTGCGGAAGACACCGCGCTCTTCATTAGCGCCGTAGGCATGACCCAGCGCGGCAACAAAGGCTATGTTCGGGTTTTTAGGATCGACAATGACCGCGCCAATGTGCCGGGTATCTTTTAACCCAAGGTTCTTCCAGCTCTTGCCGCCGTCCACGGATTTGTACACACCATTGCCGTAGGTGATGTTGCCGCGAATGCAGGCCTCACCGGAGCCGGCATAAATAATGTTGTGGTCGGAGGATGCAACGGCGATGCTGCCGATGGAAGCAATCGATTCTTTGTCAGAAACCGCCTCCCAGTTGGCGCCTGCATCCTTCGATTTCCAGATGCCACCGGAGGCAGCACCGAAGTAGAAGAGGTTAGGCTCGCCGGGAACGCCGGTGACTGCCAGCACTCGTCCTCCACGAAATGGGCCGACTTGACGCCAGCGCATAGCGCCGAAGAGGCTTTCATCGACATGGGAAGATTGGTTGGTGGAGACTTGCTGCTGCGCCACTTGCGGCGGTTTGGAATTCTTTTTGGACTGGCTGAATGAGAATGATGCAAGAATGAGCAGAAACAGAACAAGAAAGCTCGAACGCTTCATTGGCTGGATACTCCGGAAAATTGTTGAAGGAACCAATGGCACATCATACAGCAGTAGCATAGAAAGCCGTTAGTATTTAGCCGTTAGTCCTTAGTGAAGAATATTTGATACCTGAAACAGTGTCGTGATCGGGTGGTCCGGTGATCCACGGCTAGCCGGGACGGGTCGGGGGATCGAAACTACTCCAACTGGGCGTGAGGCAATTGTCGAAGTTAGTGTGTACGACATTTCAGAAGTTGGAATCCTAAGGGCTCAGCACTAACGGCTAAGTACGAATGACTGGAATCTAATGACCAATCTCAAAATCGACCAACCCGTCGCGGTAGTCGATGATGATTTTAAGTCTGTTCAGAGTGGTGAAGCCGATGAACCCGGAGATCTCTGTCCCGATGCTCTTACTCAGGGCCGAAACATCGAAGGTGATAATGTCCTCATTGGGCTGGCGAAAGCGGGCGAACTGCAACAACGCTTTGTCCGTGCTGTAGACGTCCTTTACCTGGCCGCTAATCCCGCCCACGTGGACGTTGGAATCATGCACTTTGCTGACTTGCCGGGCCAGTTCCGGCGAAATGCTATTGGTGAAAGCGCCGGTATCGAGAGCAAACAGGCCGGAAGCCGTGTTCCCAACATGAGTGGGCATGAGCAGAAGATGGCCAAAACTGAAAATTTGGGTGAAAGATTGGGTCTCAGAAGGGCGATGTTCATCAGAGTCATCGGCCTTTTTGGGCAGAGGTTGCAATCGAAGTTTGTGCTCGGGAAAGTCAAGAATAACCAGGTAGTTCTCGAAGATGTTTGTTCCTATCAGCCCATCTTCCGCGCCCACGCTATCTTTTGAAGAGACATGCACCACGCAGTCATGGAACTCAAGATCACCAATGGTAATTTTGTCGACCCATGCGTCGTAACCACCTACCGGACCGGAGTCGCCAACGCCCTTCAGCGAATGGTCGGACAACCTGGCAGCACCTATTTTTTCCGCCAGTTTCCGCCGGATGGTGATGCCTGACGCGCCGGTATCAAGAAGCAGCGAGCTGTTGACCCGATCGTTAAATCTCACCTTCATTTCAAAACCACGCTGGGCAGCTCGCGGCCTGAATAAAACCGGTTCAAGATTGATCGCTGTCTGGTCCACGGCACGCGCAGGGACCCAGATCTTACGTCCAGCCAGGTTTTTGATGAATCCCACATATTCACGTTCGGCAAGTTCTTTTTCAGGATCGGAGTGATATTGCTCCAGGTGCCTTTCCAGTTCCGCTACATTTTGCGGATAAGGCAGCCGCAGCGCCCAATAGTAAAGGCTGTCGCCATCCTGCGGATCGAGTTCATGCGCCCGGACAAAGGCCTGTTGGGCGTCTTTGCGCCGGGAAACAGCAGAGTAGATTCTTCCCATCCCCAGCCATGCGCGTGCGCATTTGTCGTCCAGCTTTAGGGCGGACTTGTACTCATTTTCCGCTTCCGGCATGAGGCCCTTGCGAAAGAGAACATCTCCTCGCGCAGCATGGACCGGAGCCGACTCGGGAAGCGCAGTCAAGGCCTGTTGAGAAGCTTCATCGGCTGCTCGCACATCTTCGGTCTTGATGTAGCTTTGCACCAAACCCGAATAGCCCTCGGATGAAGTTTTGTTTTGCTCCAGGATGGCGCGGTACGCCGAGGCTGCCTGCTGGAATTTACCTTGCTTGAATAATGTTTTAGCGGCAGCGACAGCATCAGGAGCGGCATTCGAAATGGGCGATTGCGCGAATGCTGGAGCAAGCCAGCCAATGATTATAAGAAGAATGAACCGGGGCATGAGAGTACGGTCATTATTACATTAGAATTGCCACTGGCACGCATTTTCTGAAGAAATAGCTTGAAGAGCAAAAGAGGGAGTGTGATTGCACTCCCTCAGCATGGATCGCCTAATCGAGTTTTGTGGCCTTAATTTCCACCTGCATGCGTTTGCTGCTGTTCACATCGTCGATGCTGCTTACGATCTGGGATTTACCAGGTATAAGAACTGCCCGGAGCTGCTGATCTATCCTTCTCAGCACGGGTTGGGCGCCCGCTGTGCGCGGATCGGTATTCTGCTCCGGCAAAGCAAAGCTGCTGAGATGGAGGTTAATTCTGGCGGACAGCTTGTTATCTGTCATCTCCTGAAGGAGACAATCCAATTCGAGGCCAACATCAATGTATTGAAATTGCTTCTCACCTGTAGTGACCGGTACCCTGGTCCCAATAGTGATGGATCCCTTTGAACTGTCGGTAATCATGAGGCTATAGTCTCGTTGATTCACATGCTTTCCACCATCAAGTTCAAAGATAGAGACGTCCACCTTGTAAGGCACGTCCGGCAACGCAGGGACGGTGCTTCGTTGAGAAGTAGCGCCGGTTGATTGTTCTTGTTTGCCTTTGGGGCTCTCTTGAGCGCAGAGAGCCGAAACAAGGGCAAGAAGCATCATTAATTTTAAAACGATTTTCATTGAAATCTCCTTATCGAGTGCTGCTTACTGGTAAATCTATTGAGTGCATCGTCTGTGGCATCTGGTTGTCGTCCAACTCTTCCAGGGCTTTGTCGCTGTGACTTTGCGCCACAATTTCCTGCCGTGGTGTTGCAGACAGGTACTTCAGAAGAAGTTTTTCCTGATCTGACAGCGGCGCCGGTGTTGGGAACACCTCAAAGCGTTGGTCCGCTACCACGGCGAGTTTTTCCCCGGGCTGATGTGTCTTCGGCAGACGCGTTCTAACCATGACGCCGGGAATTTGAACAACAGGCCTGCTGTGCTGGTTTAGCAAAGAGAAATCCGCGCGCCAGACCGGTGGGTGCGGCAATTCGATTGGCTGCTCCAGACGAGCGATGAGCACCATTACCACAATCGCCACGGCGGCAGCTCCGGCCCAAATCCTGCTTAAGCTCCACTTCCAGGATTTCTTTCTCCCGGCCTCGGCGCGCAGTTGGGCCATGACGCGTGTTTCCAGGCTGGGGCGCGGCTCCGCATCCGAGTAGGTGGCGAGCAGGGAGTCGAGCATATTGTCCAGATTTTTGTCTTGGTCCTGTTCAGCCATGTTTCTTTACCTCCATTACCGCGGAAAGCTTTTCTTTGAGCATCTGGCGGGCCCGCATGAGCCGGGTGCGCACTGAGTTCTCCGGAATGTTGAGCACCTCGCCGATCTCCGTAGAGTTCAACTCCTGCACGGTTGAAAGCTCCAACGGATGGCGGAGATCTTCAGGCAGAGTGGGAATAAGCTGTTCCAGCAATCTCCGCGACTGCTCCCGGACAAGCTGTGCATCCGGGGCGAGTCCACTGGTTTGAAGCTGTTCCAAAAGTTTCTGTCCTGATTGCTCATCATCCAGGGAAAGCAGGTTGCGTGGAGCAGCACCGCGCGGCTTTCTTTTGTCCAGTGCGACGGTCCAGGCGATGCGCGCCAGCCAGGTCTTGGTATTGCGCACTTCAGCAAGGTTCTTGCCATATTTCAGGACCCGCAAGAAGCATTCCTGCACGGCATCCTCGGCATCGTGATGGTTGCGCAATATGGAGTAAGCAATCCGAAAGAGCATTGTGGTGTGCTGGGCGACCAGGATTTCTATTGTTTCCAGGGTCGCTTCAGTTCTTGCCGCTCTTGTCTCCAGAATCGTTCCTCTCAGAATTGCTTGCCCGGCCATCTGCCTTCCTGTAGGTAAAGACATCAGGAGAACGAGAAGTGTTCTGATTTTTTGCGAATTATTCCGATTTCCACCGCAAAGGGCGCAAAGGACGCAAGAAAATCAAAACCTTTGAAACACGGCGCCGGTAAGGCCATAACCAAAGGCAAGTCAAAAACTTTACCGCAGAGGTCGCAAGAAAGAGCGGAGAATGCAGAGAAAACCTTAACAACACGTTCCCCCTTCCCATTGCGGCATAGCCACAAAAACAAAACCTTTGAAACACGGAGGAACTGAGGAAGCAGAGGAAAACTAGAACCCTTAACCGCAAAGGAACACGAAGTAAGGACGAAGGACACGAAGGAAAGCAAAGAAAATCTTCGCGCCAGGACAAGACTTTCACGAATAGTGTTACAGAGAAAAGGAGGAAGCGGAGGAACCCAAAACTCTTAACAGGCTAAAGCCATGCTGATCACGTCTCGCTTCCGTAAAGAGAGTTCTTCTGCAAGCTGTGAAGCCTAATCTTCCCCTGGAGCGTTTGTCCCCCCAGCTCAAGCTGGGGGCTTCCACCCTTTGTGAACGGACTAGCTCGGAGCGCCTGCGGTTATGGCTGCGTAGACTGGCAGTTCCAGCACGATGCGGGCGCCATTCGGCTCTTTATTAACCGCGTAGATATCGCCGCCGTGTTCTTTGACTATGCCGTAGCAGATGCTGAGTCCAAGGCCAGTACCTTTTCCGACAGGTTTGGTTGTATAGAAAGGATCAAAAGCGCGGTTCACGTCGGAAAAGCCGGGACCGGTATCGTCAAATCTCACAATCACGCGCTCGCCCATGCGCGAGGCCTCAATATGGATGCGCTTGCGAGAGACAGGCTCCAGCGCATCGATCGAGTTATTCAGCAGATTGAGCAGGATCTGTTTGAACTGGTCCTCATCGAGCGCCACCGCCGGGAGATCGTGCTCCATGTCGATTTGCACGGCAATGTCATGATTGCGGAGATGATATTCACGCAGTGAAAGAACTTCCTGAAGCAGGGTCTGAAGATTGGCGGATTTCTTCTCCAGGCTGTTTTGCCGGGCGAAGCGCAGCAGGTTTTCAATGATGCGCTTCATCCGCTGGGCCTCGCGCATCAGTTTTTCCAGCTTCTGCCTCGAGGCGCCGGCGGTGATCTCATCGCTCAGCAGTTCGGAGTAGCCGACAATGGAAGCCAGGGGGTTATTCAGCTCATGCGCTACTCCAGCCACCAGTTGTCCAATGGCCGCCAGCTTTTCTGAACGCACCAGTTGGCGGTGCAACGTGGTGTTATCGATGGTGACCGCCAGGTCGCCGGCCAGCAGTTCGATCTTGGACATCTCTTCCGCGGTCACCCTGGTTACATCGCGGGGATTATCCAGGGAGATGCAACCCACATAGGCCCCACGCGTGGATTGCAGTGGCACAAAGATTTCATTGCCATTGACCCAATAAGGATTGGGAAAGAATTCTTCTTTGCTACGCACGAAATCATATTTTTTCACCTGCTCCGGATTCAGGAGAAATGAATTTTGACCGAGCTTGTAGCCAATGCGGCAGATCTCGGTAAGATCGTCGATCTTCCATTGGCTGCATTTCTGCCGGAGTTCGTCGGCCGCCTGTGGATCGAGCCCGCTTAGACCTGCGACAAACATAGCGCGGTCGTCTGTGCTCAGCAGAATGACTGCGCGCTGGAAGATGCTGGTTTCGGTGATGGCATGGGCAATGTCATTGCACAGCGAATTGACCTCAATGCCGGTGAGCAGGCGGGAGGTGATGCGGGCGAATTTCTGGAGCTGCTCGTTCAGTTTGTGTTCGCGCTCATTGGCCGCTTGCAACACCGAGGATTTTTCTTCCAGCAGGGCCAGGATCATGCCGAAGGCAACAAAATATTTGGGTGTGTTCCAAAGTTCGGGATTTACCTGCAGGGCGGGAGCAAACTTGTCCAGAAGGGCGCCAACGGGAAACACCGCGCCCCACAGCAGGAACCCTCCTGCGCTGGTGATTACGCCTGGAGACCAGCGCCGATAGCGCCGCCGGAAAAGGAATGCCGGAATTCCAAAACCTAAAGTCAAAGTGGCATTGAATCCGAAATCGGGATTGCCGTGCCAAGCCGCATAGATAGACCAGGCGCCGGTCGCCACGCAGAGCGGCAACAAGAAAAGAGTTTCGTTATTGACTCGGCGCCGGAGATACATGCCGAATGCTGGAGCGCCAAAAAAAGAAAACGCCAGGCAGACGATATACAGCGCCGTGACATGCAGCTCGAAGGCTTCGGCGGTTGAGTAGACAATCACCGGCGGGCCGATAAAGCAGAGCAGGGCGAACGTCGTCTTCCTGTTGTCGAAGAATTTGGTCAGCGAGGCGATGAAAAACATTGCCGAAAGCTGGAGAGCTCCGTAGTCCACGGCAAAAATGGAGCGAACAAAGACTGTCAGAGACCCGGAATTGATTTCTTTTGGCTCAAATATCTGGACGAAAAAATGAATGAAGATCAGCACCCAGGCTGTTATCCAAAGCGTGAGGCGCGGGGATTTTACGTGGCGTCGCAAAGCCACAAAAATTCCTACCAGCACCGCCAGGATAAGAATGGAAGGAAGTTTATCGAACGCAGCCATGGTGGCAACTACTTTCTCTTGCCGGAGCTTAACACACTCTAAGTTGTTATAAACAAAAGAACTTTAAGGAAATAGTGACGAAAGTAACCATGTACTTCAGGCCCGGTAACTACTTGATATCGCGCGGTGCGGTTGGCATACGAGACCGCATAAAGGCACTGCGGACAAATTATTGGACCAATAATTGGACCAAGAATCAGCGCGTGTTACGAACCCAGAGAAACCTGATCAAGAGTCAAAAGAGAGGCTATTGCAGCCAAAGAAGATAAAGAACATAACTCGAAAAAAGCCCCGGCCCCGCTCGTCCTGAGTCTCGCTCTGTACGACAGCTCCAGTTCGCTCGCGACCAAAATCCAGCCGAATACATCTAAAGCTCATATTCCGTTGGGAAGGAGTGCTCCTGGAAGAACACTCTACGGCAACGCGTCATCCAGTGGGCGGTCTCGTAATCCTTTCCAAGTCATTCGGTATCTTTGAAGCACGGTTTCGAACCAAAATGAAAGGGGAGTTGCAAATGACTATCGATTCGTCCACGGCACTCATTACAGGAGGAACGAGCGGTATTGGTCGAGCGGCAGCGAATAAATTGGCCCGTCTTGGTGTGCATGTTGTAGTCGTAGGCCGCAATGCCGAGCGGGGCAAAAAGACGGTTGACGAAATTCGTGCAGCGGGAGGTAAAGCCGATTTCATTTCGTCTGATCTTCGCGACGGGTCAAGTGCCCGCGCAGTAGCGAGAAGAGCCGTCGAACTCGGTACCGGCCATGTCGACATTCTGATCAACAATGCCGGGGTCTTTCCGTTTGGGCCAACCCATGATATGACTGAAGAACTGTTTGACAGCGTATATTCACTCAACGTCAAAGCACCGTACTTCCTCGTCGCCGAACTTGCACCTTTGATGGCGAAGAGAGGCGAAGGGGCAATCGTCAATGTATCAACCATGGTTGCCGACTACGGTATGGCTGGCCTGAGCTTGTATGGCTCCAGCAAGGCCGCTATCAATCTCCTGACCCAAGCGTGGACGGCTGAATATGGCCCGAGTGGTGTGCGAGTCAATACGGTGAGCCCGGGACCAACGCGTACCGAAGGCACAGAAGCAATGGGCGAGGGTGTTGAGCAACTGGCTGCCCAAGCGCCGGCGCACCGTCCGGCGACGGCCGACGAGATTGCCGCAGCCATTGTCTTCCTGGCAACAGATCAGTCCAGTTTTATTTACGGTGCAAAACTCGCCGTGGATGGAGGGCGTACTGCCATTTAAATTGCTCGCCGACCAGGTAGAGTGGCCCGACTGAATAGCGCGAAGCGCCGCTCTCATCAATTAACGCAAAGCCAAGAGTGAACTTGTTCCTGGGAGGATATTTGTCATGAAGATCATTTCATCTGCCCAAATACATTGAGAAGAAACAACCGGAAGAGTTTGATCTGGTGATTCTCGGGGGCGGCACGGGCTCGAGTCGCGGCCGATGGAAAAAGTGGAATGGTGCGTGCCGTCCCATTGCACGTCCGTTTGACAAGGAAAAGCTGCTGCAGTTAAAGGTCCTGGGCATGGAGCGTGTAACCGTGCCCGCGGGAACATTCGATTCCTACAAGGTCGAGCTGACCTCAGCCGATGCTCATACAAACAAACCGTCTGGATCGCCAAAGACTCGCGCATGCCGGTAAAAGAAAAAGACCTCGTAGTCTACGGCAAAAAGCGCGTCACCATCGTGACCACCACGGAGCTAATTCCGTAACGCAACAGATTAACAAGCTCGATAACCATGGCAATCGCATGAAAGCTTTTTAGATCAGCGTCATCAGTCGTAAGGTTTTGATGTTCCTTTAAAAATATGTTTGGCCAGGCTTTGACCAGTTCCGATCCCCAATTCCTGCCTTTCTCATGTTCCTCCGCGTTCTAAAGGTTTTTGGGGTTATCAGCGCAAATCCGCGTAAATCAGCGGCAAAAAGTTAGATTTTAATTGCGGCTCTGCTGCGCTGTGTTTTCATGCGATTGCCCTGGCTCGATAATAAGCACCCACCTCGGCGGTCAGCTAAGTCTTTTAAAATTCTAAACTGCTCTAATGAAGTTGTTTCAGGAATGCCTCAGTTTCACGCAGTACTTCTGCTGGATTGCTGAGAAAGATGTAGTGATCGGCTCCAGGAATGTCAACAATGTGAAGGCCGCCAGGAGCTGTTTGCAGATTTTTCTTCCAGCGGTTCACATACGCCAGAGTGGCAGCGTCGAATGCATCGAACGCGGCGCGTTCCGTTGCATTGATGGGTTCATACTTCCTTTGCTTGGCTGGTCCAGGGAAGAGGGCCAGGATCGGAACTGTGATTTTCGAGTAGTCCCGTTTGACTGCGCCCTTGCCCATCGCATCCCACGCGCCTGGAGTGATGGTGTAATTGCCGATTGAGCCATCTGGGTTTGTCTCCCGCGTGTTGCGTAACTCAGATTCAGGAAATACAACTTTACCGGCCCGGCGCGCCCATGCGCTATAAGATTGGAAAGATCTGCGGTCAGAATCCGTCGCCTCCGGTTCTCTGCGCGCACCCTCGGGAAGTTGATTGTATAGCGCCATGTAAGCGGCATCGTTGCCCGGCCAATCCTTCGGATCTCCCGCTGCGTCCAGAAAAATCAAGCCGCTCAAGGCATCCGAATACTGGTCCGCCACTAGAGCCATCTCTCCTCCCGCCATGGAATGGCCGATCAACACAGGCGTCTTCAGGTGCAGCGCACGAATGACTTCGATGACATCCTGCGCCAGACGTTCCTCCTTGTAGTCCCTGACCTTGCCGGGGCGTCCTGAGGCGCCGGCGCCGCGCCGCGTGATGCCGTATATGTGTCCCCAAGCTGTGAGTGCGGGAGCCAACTCATCATAGATATGGGCGGTGCATCCTGCTCCCGCCAGCATCACCAGGGGACGTCCTGAGCCGCCCCAGTCAAGCACTTCAAGCTGAACGCCGGGCTCTACGGTGACGAACTGCACCTTGTGCGGCGAGGGATCGCGCCAACCTGGAGGAGCTTGAGTGCCTGCGGCGATACTGAGGCATAGCAATAAGGTCAAAATGCTATAGCCCACGCGCATGGTATCTCTCATGGTGCACACGTGCAGGGAACGGCGATTTGACCGTTCGCGCCCATTAACAACACCCGACCGTCTGTGTCCATGGTCATAAAGACATTGAGAAAGAGCCACTCCACTCTGCCCAAGGCCTGCGCGCAGATCCTCGCTTTTGGAGCGGAGCGCTTTTAAGAAAAATGGGATACAACAATCCAGAACCGCTTTAAGATTTCAGGCGCCTACTTTTTCTGCAGCTTGCCTTGCGCTAGTTTCTCGGCTGTTTCCAGCGCATCCGTGGCCTTCACCTTCACATCCGGCTCCACACCCGCCCCCTCCCAGTTCGTTTTTGAGATGGGATTGATTACTTTCATGCCAGGAACAAGGATCATGAAGTGATCGTCAATTCGATGTGGCACTCCCCTATGGCTGCGACCCGACGTGGTCTCACCAACAATCGTGGCGCGTTGGAGCATCTTCAAGTCGTAGCTGAACCCCTCGGCGGCGGAAAAACTGGTGGCTGAGATCAACACATAGGCCGGCTTGTCCGCCAGCTTATTTCCCGGAACAGGCGGCCGAGTCCAGAGCTGCTCAGTCGAATTTTCCCCGCGGTCGTAAAAATCGTTGAGGTGCGTTGGATGGTCGAAGAGGTAGGTGGCAAGCAGCGCGACCATATCGGCGGCGCCGCCGTGGTTGTCCCGCAAATCAAAGATGATCGCGTCCGCGCCGTTCAAGGAAGCCATCGCGGCTGCGGCCTTCGCCTGGCATACACGAGGCGGCGGAAACGAATTAAGCTTGAGATAGCCGATATTGTGGGGCAGGACCCCGACCTTTTCAAAGGTGCAGTTGTTTCTCTTCAGTTCTCTGCGAAATTGCGCGATCTCTTCAGGCGCAGGTCCGGGCGGTTCCTCAGGTAATTTGACCGTCTGGTAGACCATTATTAACTGCTTGTCATGGCTCGCATCATTCATCTGCCGGGTCAGTAGTTCGGCGAAGGCCGCGCTATCCGTCGCCGCATTGTCATCGCCGTTCTTTTCGTGCGTCAGGAGCGCATCCGCTGTTTGCTGCGCAACCTCCGCATCAATGTAGTACTGCTTCAGATATTCAACCGCCTTGGCAATCACGCGTTGCCGCGCCGCTGCATCCAGCTTCGTATCCTTACCTGCCGCACGGCGCGTTGCACTGGCAGCATCTTGGTGCTTCGATTGTGGAGCTTGCTGTTGGGGAACTCCGGAGTGGCCCTGTGGTTGTCCGGACGCTGTCGCCTCTTGCCCCGCATAGTTTCCGGCAATTACGCGTTGCCGCGTCGCCGCATCCAGCTTTACGTCTTCACCCATCGCACGGTGCATTGCACCGGCAGCGTCCTGATGCTTCGATTGCAGACCTTGCTGTTGGAGAACTCCGGAGTGGCCCTGTGGTTGTCCGGACGCTGCGGTCTCTTGCCCTGTATAGTTTCCGGCATGGCTGAGGAAAATCGACAATGTAACCAGGGCAGCCAACGACAGCACGCCACCGAAAAGCAACGCTCCAGGACGAGGCGATTCATTTCTTAGAACATAGAATGATGGCATGCCATCCAAACGCTGCTGGGCCGAAGCGCCGATGAGCTCCGGTTGAACATAGCGGTACTCGCGCAAGACGGAGATTGCTAAATCGCTTAGCAGATCCAGCCAGAGCCGCAGGCTTGGGAAGAATCCTTTTTCATCGCGGGCACGGTCGCGGAACAGTTGCAGGGCTTCGTCACCGTATGCCTCGCGAAAATGAGAAGGGTAGAGCCGCAACAGCCAAGCGTATATCTTCTCAGACATAATCCCCCCGCAAGATTTTTTTGGCCCGCGCCACACGCAACAAGTCAGCAAGTCGCTGGGCCTCGGAGCGCGCCAGTTTGCGTCCAGTCGGGGTCAACCGGTAATACCGGCGTCGCTCATGGCCGAGTTTTGTGTCCTCTCGCTGGCCGACCTCTTCGATAAATTTCTCTTCAAGTAGAGTTTGGATGGAGCTATAAAGAGTTCCTGGACCCAGTCGCATGCGTCCATCGGTTTGGTCCGCGACATGCCGCATGATGCCGTAGCCATGCAGATCTTCATCGACCAGGGAGAGCAGGATTTGGAATGCAGCCGAAGGGAGCGGGTCGAGTTTTCGTTTGGGCATAAATAATCGATATTCAGTATATCGATAAACGACTATACGCCCGTGCACCCCAATTTTGCAAGTACTTTCCTGTTTGCGGTGGCGCCTGGGCGCCAACTCGCGTTGTGGCCGGCACATACATGCAAGGTACATGGGAGTACGCCCGTGAACGGACCAATTTGTAAACTATGTCCCCGGTTTGTACCAGGAAAAAGGCAGAAATCCCAGAGCACCTACTCCGAAATCATCCCAATCGTTCTCAGCCACGTCTCCACCAACTGAGGCCATCCCGTTATCGGATACTTCGTGGGCCGCAGCCCAAATGCATGCCCACCCTGAGCGTACAGATGCATCTCGACCGGAACCCCAGCGTTCTTCAGCGCAATGTAGTAAGCCAGGGAGTCGTTTACATTGTCCACATGGTCATCCTCGGCCTGCAGCAAAAACGTGGGCGGAGTATGATGGGTGACAGGAATATCGGGATTCAACCCCAAATTCTTATCGGCATTCGCCGGATAATGAACCACAAACTTTTTGGCGCCTTGCTTGGCATCCCACTTCGCCGCGGACAGCGACAGATGGCCCGGATAAATAGCCACCGCAAAATCGGGACGGCAGCTCTCTTTGTCGGCGGCATCAACAGCCGGATACAAACGCCTCGCAAAGTGCGTGCTCATCGCTGCCGACAGATGGCCGCCTGACGAAAACCCAAGCACACCAATCTTGTGCGGATCGATGTGCCACTCCGTCGCGTGAAAACGCACCAGCCCCACCGTCCTCTGCGCATCTTCCAACGCCATCGGTGATTCCGGATACGGCCCCGATTTCGGATACGGCCCCACGTCCGTCACGCGGTATTTCAACAGCACACACGTGATCCCCTTGGGCGTCAGCCAATCACAGACCTCCGTGCCTTCAAGATCGATGGCCAGACCCTGATAGCCCCCGCCAGGAAAGACGACGACCGCTGCGCCCGTATTCTTTCCTTCTGGCGAATAGACCGTCATCGTAGGCTGCGACACATTGCTCACCCCTACCGCCGGCCTGCCGGCAACCAGCCACTCCTTGCCCGTCGTCTTAGCGAACTCTGGCCCCGCGACAGGCTGGGGATCGGGCACTCTTCCCGGCCATATCGGCACTTGCGTATGTCCCGGCGATGGCTGCCACACAGGCTTCTGCGCGCTCAGACTGCCAAACGCAGACACAATACAAAGAGTGAAGATCAAAGGCTTCATCACAAATCCCCAGAGGCAGGATACCGCAAGACGAAGTCTCATCTGAAGATAGGCATCAATAACGACGCTTCTCGTCACTTGACTCCGTATCGTCGGCAACCCTTCCGCAATCCTTGTTCTGTTCGGAGTGCCGGTAACTCAGGAAGAATTCAGAAACAGTCCTGAACTGTTTCGCAGCCTAGCCTTTAGTGTCTGGTACTTTAGCCTGCCACAATTCGATCGGATTCCCCTCAGGGTCATGCAGGCGCGCGAACTGGCCGTTGGGATAAGACTGTGGGTCAATCTTGACCGCAATTCCTGCAGCTTGTAGCTGGGCTGCCATTTTGGCGAGGTTCCGGACTCGAAAGTTCACCATCCAGAACTTGTGGGCATCTCCGAAATAGTCGCTCGTCTCCTCGAAAGGAGCGAAAACGGTGGGTCCTGCCTCTTGCTGCCAAACGGAATCCTCGTAGCTCGATGGTGTGAGCGAGATCCCCAGGTGTTGCTGGTACCAACGTCCCAATGCTTTCGGATCGTGAGCTCGGAAGAACAGTCCTCCAATACCCGTCACTTTTTCCATTTCCGTTCCTCCAGCGATCCCATGCCCAACAGTTGCCCCTGCAGAGCGAGGAGAGTTCGTTGGCTGTATGGCTGTCTGGGCTGCTATGCCGAGTTGGTTCCGGCCCGAGATGAAGCTCGATCCGAAAGCAAATGACAAGATCCGAAACAGTTGGCGTCTTTGAAAATGCATCCCATCCTCCTTCCGAGAGGAGCGCGACTCGATCTAAGATAACTGCGTAAATGGGCTTCTGGGAAGCGCAAAGATGAGGTTCTGGGCGAGTGCTCGGCAAACCGGAACTGATATTTTGGGGAAGGATCCGCTGGGTTGGCCGTGTTTAGTTTCTAACGTTTGAGTTGTTTGAGAAAACCAGTTTACGCAAAAGATCTCTATCTGCCTATGCTATTTGCTGCTTTTATCAGCGGTCATCAGTCAAATCAGCGTCAATCAGCGGTAAGGTTTTGATGTTCCTTTGCTCGGGAGATTGTATCGCCATCAATATAGATAGCCACCACCTCCTGGCAGTGCTGTGCCAGTTGTCTCGCGAGTAGGCCCTGGCCACATCCCACATCGAGCGCGCGTCGGCAATCTGGCCGAGCCAAACTCAGTATGAAATCGTGATAGTGAATATTGTGATTCCACCTACGAGAGACCATCACCTGCTATTATCGCCGACCGCCACGATGCTGAAAGAGGAAAACGAGGTTCGGGTGTAATTAAAAGTGCGAGTCAAGCCTTCGACCTTGGACTATTCACGAAAATGCGAAATAGAGAAAAAACACTCGTCATCCCGAGGCTCTACCCATCGCGCCAGTTTGCGTAGCGGAGGGACCTTGCGTCTAGCCATGGATCGCAAAGGCTCTGCAACGCCTTAAGCTAACCATATTGGCCCAGGCCATGCCGGTAGTTACGGTCTGGGTCGGATAACCAAGATAATGGAAGACCGCCGTTGAGGTCATCCCGGCTAGTCGCAATCGGCTCACAGTGACTCGCACTTTTAATTACACCCACGAGGTTCTGGACGAGTTGTCGGCAACCCTTCCACAATCCTTGCTCTGTCCGGATTGCCCGCGAACCGGCTACTACCCAGATTTTCTGTAAAAACATACTTGGGTTATTACGGTTCAATGCCTTCGGCGCCACGGGCCTCCCTAGACGGGCCGGCTTTCAATGATGGACACGCGCGCCTCCCGAATCACCTGTACCATCGAAAAGCCCGCTTCCTGAAGGAGGGACCGAAACTCCGATTCGGTTCGCTCTCGGCCGCTGGTCAAGACCATCATCAACATGTCCATCAGCGCCGTTGTGGGGTCAGTGGACTGCGTCAACACCGCATCCATGATCAATAGCCTACCCTCCGGGTGGATCGCACGCCGGCAGTTCTTCAGGATCTTCAAAGCGGCCTCGTCGTTCCAGTCATGGATAATGCCCTTCAACATGTACGCGTCTGCTCCGGTGGGAACTCCTTGGAAGAAATCTCCGCCGATGATTTCGCACCGCTGGCTTATCGGCTCCTGCCTCAAGGCGGACGCGCCGGCGACTACGGCCGGCAGATCGTGCAGAACACCGCGCAGGCGAGGATTGGCCGAGAGGATTGCGGCAAGAAGTAAGCCATGGCCTCCGCCCACATCGACGATTCGTTCAAATTTGGAGAAGTCGTACGCGCCGACGATGGCAGCCAGGTAGTCTGGCGAGGAACTCATCGCGGCGTTGAAGACAGCAGCATCGTCCGAATGCCCAGCCATGTGCTCGAAGAATGGGGCGCCGTATACGCGTTCGAACGACGGTTGCCCGGTCCGAACCGTCTCTTCTAGCGCGCCGGACGGTTTCCAGATAAAATGCGCTCCCATCATCATAGCCGATGGTCGGACCGACTCCGGATGATCGCTCCGGAGCGTGTCGCTCAACGCGGTTTGTCGATACCGGCCCGTCGTGTCCTCGGCGAAGATCCCGAGGCTCGTGAGCGCCCGCAAGAGCCGGCCCAGCGACGAGCCATCCGTATGTGTGGCTTCTGCCAGTTCCTTGATGCTCTTGGGGCCGTCGGCGACAAGATCGGCAAGGGCGAACTTGGCGGCGACATGGATCGCCTGCACCGCCATAGCTCCTGGCCACAGGATCTGCATCATCTGCATCGATGGGGAGACGGGTTGTGCTTGCGCTTCTCGGTTGCTCATTTGTGCCTCTTAGGCATGTTGTCTTATCCCGATTGTGCCGCTTCGCGCGAAGTCAAAGCAACTGCAATTTTCGCTTATAGTTGTAAGTCAAGCAGCCGGGGCAAGCAACGAAAGGGGAGAGCGAAATGACTGCTCACGCGATCGATTCAACCAATGAAGTCCCAGCAAGTACCACTGGATTCGCTCCGTTAAGCGCCCGCCGGATTTATGTGATGGGCGGAATAATTTTGATCCTCGTTGGCCTGATTTTGGGAGATGTCTTTGCGGCATTGATTCTGCACCCCAACGCCGGTCGCATAGGAGAACGTCTTCTCGCTGCAAGCTCCAATGTCGCTTCCGGGGACCGCTCCGGAGTGGTGGCAAATTTTAGAGATATAGGCCGTGCGCTTGAAAATCGCGGCACCAAGGTGGATAGCCACGTGCATATCATCGATTTTGGCTATCTGGCATTGCTGCTTGCACTATTGCAGCCCTGGGTTGCATTTGGCGAACGGCAAAAAAAGCGCCTGGCTATTCTCTTCTTGAGTGGCGCGGCGCTACTGCCTGTCGGTGTCTTCCTCATCTATTACGTGGGTTTAAATCACAGTCCTTTGCCATCGATTGGCTGGGCCAGCATTGCTGCTGATTTCGGCGGCCTGCTGGTAATCGGCGCATGTGCAGCTCAACTTTGGGGCTTGGTGAGAGGAATTCGATTGCCAGCCTCAGCCACAATTGCCGGACGTCAGGACAAATTTCTTCACGACCGGAGCTTGGCAAGCCGCATGCTGCTGGCTGGTGGCACATTGTTGATCCTGGCAGGATTCTTGCAAGGCGCTGCTTACGCGGCGTTGGATCTCTATCGGCAGGAAGATCAGGAAACCAGCATACTCCTAAGCCTTGTTGACAAATCCGCTGCCCAGCAGTCGGCGGAGGAAATCGTTGGCCAGTACAACATGTTGCAGGCGGACAAGGCGGTGAAGATCGCAGCCCACGCGCATGCAATCAACTTCGGAGTGCTGGCGATATTGCTGGCCTTGGTCCAGCCTTATGTGTTTCTCAGCGAACGCTGGCGAAGGAGATGGGCAATCCTGTTATTGACGGGCTCCGCTGTACTGCCCGTCTTCGTGTTGATGGAGTTGCACTGGGGACTGGTTGCCGGCGGTATTGCCGACGCGGGAGGTCTTCTGGTCGCAGTGGCCCTCTGCGGTATGTTCTATGGCATTGTGCGTTATTCAGGCGCCCTGGACAAAAACCTGGACAACGCTGTGGAGGTAGGTTGATGACCTCCTCAAAGAAAGTGATGATTCTTGGCGGGCTGGCTCTCATTGTCCTGGGAATGGTTTTTGGATTGTGGTATGCGCTTTTTGCCGAGCACCAGCAGCTTGATGAAATAGGGAAGCAGCTCACAACCGGCTTTGCCCTCGCCGCTGAGCGTAAGATGCCAGACTCCCACTCCGCCATCCATTCCTATGCCGCCGCCCATTACGATTATGTTCGTCATGTAGACCTGCACTCGCACTGGGGCGGCCTGGCAATTTTGTTGATCGTGTTAGGTGCGGCCTTTCACCGAGTAGGCTTTGATGAGCGCAAGCGCCGTGTTCTGGCTGTGGGATTGCTGCTTGGGGCGTTCTTGTTTCCGCTGGGCGTAATCCTCGAAACGATAGACCACGGACCTCTTCCGCAAGTGTTGGCGGTGTTTGGTTCTGCGCTCGTCGTAGGAACACTGGCAGCCATTGCAGTTGGATTTATGCGAGAAGCGGATTCCAGACAACTTTGAGAGCCAGCCGGATTGCACATCCAGGGCAAACGCATCAAATCCTTGTCTCTTTAGAAATTCAGGTTATTGGCAGTTTAGGAAATGGTGTAGCTGTTTTTGGTGGAAGTCCCGGCCTTCACAGTTTGCGGAAAAACTCTCTTTAAGGAAGTGAGACGTGTATCAGGGCATGACTTTTAGTTAAAATACTTGACATATAAACTATTGATGCCTAAACTTTATTCTTGGCGTGGAATGCGGCCTGCCGAAGACTGCATTGCACATGAAAGCTCACGCCGGCTCGATTCAGGAGAGAGCAAATGAAGATCGTCTGCCTGGGTGGCGGCCCCGCCGGATTGTATTTCTCAATACTGATGAAGAAGGCCAATCCCTCCTGGGAGATCACTGTCATCGAGCGTAATCGCGCCGACGATACTTTTGGCTGGGGCATTGTTTTCTCGGACAAAACCATGGACGGCTTCAAGAGCGTCGATGAGGAGACCCATCGCGCCATTACCCGTGCTTTTCGTCATTGGGATGATATCGACGTCTACTTCAAGGGCCGCAAGCTTACTTCCGGGGGACACGGTTTCTGCGGCATCGCGCGGATCAAGCTGCTTCAGATATTTCAGCAGCGCGCCGCCCAGCTCGGCGTGAAGTTGGTATTCCAGACCGAAGTTACCGATCCAGACGATTACGCCGGCGAATATGACTTGGTGATTGCCTCCGACGGTGTCTCTTCGATAACCAGGAAGAAGTATGAAGAGGTCTTCCTGCCTAATATTCAGGTGCGCCAGAACCGCTTCGTCTGGCTTGGCAGCAGGAAAAAACTGGATGCCTTCACCTTCGACTTCAAAGAGACTGAATGGGGATGGTTCAACCTGCATGCTTACCGCTTCGATGAGGAATGGTCAACTTTCATCATCGAGACTCCCGAGAAAAACTGGCTGAAAGCGGGCATCGATAAGATGGACCAGGGGCAATCCATCGCACTTTGTGAAGAGCTTTTTGCCGAACGGCTGGATGGCAATTCCCTGATTTCAAACGCCCGGCATCTGCGCGGTCCGGCGATGTGGCTCAAGTTTAATCGTGTCTTGTGTCAGAAATGGTTTCACAAAAATATCGTGCTGATCGGCGACGCCGCCCATACAGCGCACTTCGGAATCGGTTCAGGCACCAAGTTGGCAATGGAAGACGCAATTGCTCTCGCCCGGGTATTGTCCGATTACAACGACGATGTTCAGGGCGCGTTGCAACGTTATCAGCAAGAGCGTGAAATCGAGGCCCTCAAGCTGCAAAGCGCCGCCCGCAACCGGATGGAGTGGTTCGAACAGGTTGAACGCTATGTGCATCTGGAGCCCGAGCAGTTCACTTACAGCCTGCTTACCGGGAGCCAGCGCATCGGTCACGAGAATCTGAAGCTGCGCGACGCCTGCTATGTGGAAAGCGTGGAGAGGTGGTTCGCTGCGCGCAGCGGCATCGATCATCCGCTTCCGCCCATGTTCACCCCCATCACGATACGCGGGCTGTCTCTCAAGAATCGCGTGATTGTTTCACCCATGGCCACTTACATGGCGGAAGACGGCATGCCCAATGATTTCCATCTCGTGCATCTCGCCGCGCGTGCCATGGGCGGCGCCGCGATGGTGGTTACGGAGATGACCTGCGTCTCGCCAGATGCACGGATTACCCCTGGTTGTCCGGGTCTATGGAATGACGAGCAGCAGCACGCCTGGAAACGCGTTGTAGACTTTGTGCATACTCATACCGACGCCCGGATCGCCCTTCAACTCGGTCATGCTGGGCGTAAAGGATCGACCCGGCGAGGTTGGGACGCCATCGACCAGCCCCTGGAATCGGACAATTGGCCGCTGATTTCAGCCTCAGAGCTGCCCTACATCGAAGGCCTTTCTCAGACACCCCGTGAGGCCGCCCGTTGCGATATGGACCGCATTAAGGGCGACTTCGTGGCGGCAACCAGGCGTGGCGCAGCCGCTGGATTCGATTGGCTGGAATTTCATTGTGCGCACGGTTACCTGTTGTCGAGTTTTATCTCCCCCCTGACCAATCACCGCACCGACGAATATGGGGGTTCGCTCGAAAACTGCTGTCGTTATCCATTGGAAGTTTTGCGCGCTATGCGTGACGCTTGGCCGCAGGACAAACCTATGAGCGTCCGGATCTCGGCGCACGACTGGGTGCCGGGCGGCCTTACCCCGGAAGATGCGGCGGAGGTTGCGCGCCTTTTTAAAACCGCTGGAGCGGACGTAATCGATTGCTCCTCTGGCCAGGTAAGTAAGGACGAGCAACCGGTGTATGGACGAATGTTCCAGGTGCCGTTTTCCGACCGGATCCGCAACGAGGTAGGGGTCCTCACAATCGCTGTAGGAAACATCTATGAAGGCGACCACGTCAACACCATCATTGCCGCTGGACGGGCCGACCTCTGTGCTGTAGCGCGGCCCCACCTCGCCGATCCCGCATGGACGCTGCATGAGGCAGCCAAGCAGGGATATGCAGACATGGGATGGCCTAAACAGTACGTGAGCGGCAAACAACAACTGGAAAGGAACCTTGCCCGCGCCCAACTGCTGATGCAGGTGTGAACATGAAGAAGCAATGGCAAGCTCTTTAACAATGCGTAAGAACAGCTCCGCAGCAGCGAGGGCGCGCGGAACCATGATTGATCTTGAGACGCGCGCTACCAAGCAGGACCATCAGGCCTTGCGTCTGTGGCTTCGCCTGCTGTCATGCACGATGTGGATGGAGAACCAGGTCCGCCTTCGGTTGCGACGCGACTTTAAAACTACGCTGCCTCGCTTCGATCTGATGGCCCAATTGGAACGCAACCCTGACGGTTTACGCATGAGCGAAATTTCCCAGCGTTTGATGGTTTCCGGCGGCAACGTCACGGGAATAACTGACCAGCTCGAACGAGAAGGATTGGTAGTTCGTACAGCGGACCCGGATGACCGCCGCGTTTTTACCATCAAGCTGACTCCAATCGGACTCAAGCGTTTTCGGGAAATGGCTGCTTGCCACGAGCAATGGGTCATCGAGATGTTGAGCGGGCTCAACGCCGAGGACAAGCAAGCGATGATCGGTCAGCTAGGGAAACTTAAAATCCACTTTAGCGCCCTGGCTTCCGCAATGCCGGCCACATCCAGGCGCGATCCACCGAACAGGAGAAAGTGATGCGCGATCTCTCGAAAGAGCCACCACAGTTACCCTTCAGTCGTCGCTTCCTTGCTGCCTACGAAGGACGCCATTTTACCTACAAGGTCAAAGACAATGTGGCCTGCATTACGCTCAACCGGCCTGAACGGAAGAACCCTCTCACCTTCGATTCATACGCGGAGTTGCGTGATCTGTTTCGCGCCATGTCCGAAGCCGCCGACATCAAGGCGATCGTTTTGACGGGCGCTGGAGAAAACTTCTGCTCTGGCGGCGATGTGCACGAAATCATCGGTCCCTTGACCGAGCTGGATATGCCCGGTCTCTTGGCGTTTACCCGGATGACCGGCAACGTGGTGAAAGCCATGGGCGCTTGCCCTCAACCGATTATCGCTGCGATTGATGGCGTTTGCGCTGGCGCCGGCGCTCTGCTAGCTCTGGCATCCGATCTTCGACTTGGAACAGCGCGCAGCAAAACCGCATTCCTGTTCAATCGTGTGGGCCTGGCGGGTTGTGACATGGGAGCTTGCGCGCTGCTGCCGAGAGTGATCGGCCAGGGCAGGGCCGCTGAACTGTTGTTTACCGGACGCAGCATGAGCGGTGAGGAGGCTGAACGATGGGGATTTTTCAATCGTCTCTGCGCCCAGGAACAGCTTGTGGCCGAGGCGCAAGCGCTGGCTACAGAGTTGGCGAGTGGACCTAGCTTCGCTCACGGCATGACCAAGAAAATGCTCCACCAGGAATGGAATATGGGTATTGATGAGGCCATTGAGGCCGAGGCCCAGGCACAAGCTATCTGCATGGCAACCAATGATTTTCATCGTGCCTATCACGCTTTCGTTGCCAAACAGAAACCTGTGTTTAGGGGAGATTAGTGCGATTCCCAGATAGATGTGTCCAACTAAACAACAATCGTCATCCCGAAGGCCGTCGCGAAGCGTGCGCTGGAGAGAACGCGCGCTCCGTTGAGGGCCTTCGGGATAACGTTCGTGTGGGGGTAAAGGAATTTAAGACGAAAGAACTATAGTGCAAGCAAGGACATAACACCCATGAAATTTCTTCAACCAGCGAATTGGGTACGCCCCAAAGGTTACGCCAACGGAGTAGTTGCGCAGGGAAGCACCGTTTTCTTGAGCGGCATGGTCGGCTGGAATGCGCAAGGCGAATTTATTGCCACGGACTTCGCTGGCCAGGTGAGTCAGGCTTTGAAGAACATCGTTGAAGTGTTGTCCGAAACAAACGCCAAGCCCGAGCAGATCGTTCGCATGACTTGGTATGTAGTCAGTAAAAAAGAATACCTCGCTGCTTCCAGGGAGATCGGCGCTGCCTACCGGCAGATCATCGGACGCCATTACCCTGCGATGACCGTAGTAGAAGTATCGGCGTTGCTCGAAGACAAGGCGCTCGTCGAAATTGAGGTTACAGCCGTGCTGCCGGCTTAATCATCCGACTTCCGCTGACGCTCCTGTTCGCGCAGCCGAAAACGTTGGAGCTTTCCTGTTGCCGTGCGCGGCAAGTCGGAGACAAACTCGATGGCGCGTGGATATTTATAGGGAGCAATTTGGGTCTTCACATAATCCTGTAGTTCACGCCGCGTAGCGTCAGTGGCCTCCGCTTTGTCGCGTAACACCACGAAGGCCTTGACGATCTCGCCGCGCCCCACGTTAGGGGTGCCCACTACAGCGCATTCCATCACACTGGGATGGGTGAGCAATGTTGCTTCGATCTCCAGGCCGCAGATTTTGTATCCCGAGCTGACAATCATGTCGTCGGTACGGCCTTCGTACCAGAAATAGCCGTCGTCATCGATGCGATAGGCGTCGCCAGTCAGGTTCCAGCCGTCTTGCACATATTTCTGCTGCTGTTCGAGGGCATCGAGATACCGGCAGCCGGTGGGGCCGCGCACAGCCAGCCGGCCAATGGTGTTGGGCGGAACGGTACGGCCCTCTTCGTCTACGAGAATTGCCTGGTAGCCAGGTATAGGCTTGCCCGTTGCACCCGGTCGGATGTGGTCTCCCGCTGCTGAAATGAAGATGTGCAGCATCTCCGTCGAACCGATGCCGTTAATGATCTTGGCCCCGGTCACGCGCTGCCATGCCTCAAAGACGGAAAGAGGTAGTGTCTCACCCGCGGAGACGCATTTCTTAAGTGATGAGAGATCGAAGCGCGGCACAAGTTCAGCCATGGCGCGATAAAGAGTGGGAGCGGTGAAACACACGCTGCACCGATGTTGCTCGATGGCCTGGAGCAGAGTTTCCGCTGTTGTCTTCGGCAGCAGTAGAGTCGAGGCGCCCACCCGCATGGGGAAGAGCAGCAATCCGCCCAGTCCGAAGGTAAAGGCCAGCGACGGACTGCCGCAAAACACGTCCTGGGATTCCGGCTTCAACACATGTTTGGAAAAGCAGTCGCAGACCGCCAGCACATCGCGATGGAAATGCATGGTGGCTTTGGCCTCTCCGGTTGTGCCCGAGGTGAATCCGATCAATGCCACATCATCATGTGAGGTTAAAACGTTGGCGAAGTGGGCGGGTTGACCTGCGGTCCGCGCCTCCAGACTGGAAGAATCAGTTGTGCGAAAAAAGACCATCTTCTCAAGCACCGGCGCAGAGTGTTGCGCTTTTTTCAGCTCTTCCGAGAACTCCTGGGAGCAAAGCGCATATTTTGTCCTGGCTTTCTCCGCGATATAGCTCAACTCGCGCGCGCGCAGTTGAGGCATGGTCGTTACTACAATGCCGCCTGCCTTCAGCACGGCGAGCCAGCACGCGGCGAGCATCGGCGTGTTGGCGTCGCGCAGCAGGACGCGTTCTCCGGGCATAAGTCCCATGTCGGCAACCAATACGTTCGCGATGCGGTTGACCCGATCGAGTAGCTCCGCATAGGTCCAGACACCGTCTTCACCTCGCAGGCAAGGCCGTGGGCCAAAGCCTTTTTCCACCATTCGATCAAGCAGTTCAACGGCGGCGTTAAGCTGAATTGGATATTCGAGTTCAGGAAGCCCTCCCTTGTCCATGGACGGCCATAGTTCGTGGGGTGGCAAGTGCTCGCGTGCGAAGGTGTCGAGATGGGCGCTCTGGTCAAGTTTGGCCATGACACTATCGCAGCGGCCTCTTAAGAAATTTCAAATTACGAGCTGCTCAGTTCGATCCCGGTTGCGGTCCCGTGATCTGACGAATGTCGGTGGCGCTGCCTCTCAGAAGATCGCGCAAGACGATTACCTCAGCGGTAATACCGGTACGTAGTGCAGGGTCTGCGTCAGGCGCAAAGAGCGGCGAGTGGTTGACAGGCAAATCTTTGCCGCTCGCCTTGGCCTCCTCGTACTTCTTCGGGTTGGCCGCACCCAGGGTGAAATAAAACGATGGCACACCTTGCTCAACGAAATATGAATAATCTTCCGAGGTCATGATTGGCGCTTCAGTCTCTACATTGCCCTTGCCCAGCGTGGTCTCCAGAACGCCCGCCAGGTGTCGAGTCAGGACCGGATCGTTATAGACGGCTGATGTTGATTCATACTTTTCAATCACCGGCATGCGTTCTGCGCCTGCCGCCTGCGCCTCTGCTTTTGCGACGCGCTCAATTGCCGCCAGTAAATGCCTGCGCACTTCCGGTTTATAGGAGCGCACCGTGAGTCCCATCTGCGCCTCATCGGGAATGATGTTGTTCTTGGTTCCGGCCTGGATGTATCCAATGGTGATCACCGCTGCGTCCCCGGGTTTGATCTCCCGCGAAACAATGGATTGTAGGGTGACTGCTGTTCTGGCGGCGATCAGAATTGGATCGATGGTCTTCTCCGGAGTGGCTCCGTGGCCTCCTTTCCCATAGATCGTGATTTTCAGGGAGTCGGCATTGGACTTGGCGTACTCCGGTGTCACGCCGACCTTGCCCGCAGGAAGGCTGTTGGTGTCGTGCAGCGCGACCCCGAGGTCCGGCTTAGGAAAGCGGGTAAACAGGCCGTCGTCAATCATTTTCTTGGCGCCGGAGATCGTCTCTTCCGCCGGTTGGCCAACGAGCACCAGCGTCCCATGCCAAGTGTCTTTGCTGCGCGCCATGATGGCCGCGGTCCCAAACAATGAGGACATGTGCAGATCGTGTCCGCAGGCGTGCATCACCGCCACTTCGCGTCCGCTGTCGTCTTTAGTGCGGACCTTGCTGGCGTAGGGCAACCCCGTCTTTTCTTCCACTGGGAGAGCGTCCAGCTCTGTGCGCAGCATCACCGTAGGCCCTGGACCATTCTTCAGGATGCCGACAATGCCCGTGCCTCCCACGTGCTCGGTGACCTCGTACCCGAGTGCGCGCAAGCGTCCAGCCATCTCCGTTGCCGTTCGGGTCTCATGGGAGGAGAGCTCAGGATGCTGATGTAGGTCCAGATACAGAGCGCGAGCCTCGGGAAATACTGAGTCTACCTGGCCGGCGAGTGAGGTGCTCTGAGCCCAACCGGCCAGACCAGCGAACATGACGAAAATTGCCGATCTGATCATGTGCGGGATCATAGACGCGAAGGCCTGGATTCGACAACACCAAAATCGGCGCCCACGGCGGAAAAGATTTCCTGGTCATCGCCTCAATCGCGCTGTGGAGATGCATGGAACCGAGACAGTTTTTGTGAATATTCCTGCCAGGTCTGGCCCGATCACCCGATTCCTTGCTACCTCCACTCGTCTTCCAAGATGGCCAAATACTCTCCGTTGACAGAATTGAATGTTAGCTGTGTGACCTTGTAACCAGCCGGAGTGAAATCGGGATGATTGAGTTTTTCTTCAAGGTCTTTAGCATTTTTGCCAAATATGACCAGATAGCGTTGACGTGCGTCTTCCGATGAGCTATTCATGCGGAAAGTTTATTGCCTCGCAGCCATATTTACAATGGCGGAACACCTTGCAGGCCGTAGCTTGGCTATTCATCGGCGAAGCGGAAAAACAAAAGCAAACTTTTGTTAATGAGGAGAATTATGGAGATTTAGAGGGTGTCTTGCGGGGGAGTCACGTCCAACAAAACACCCAGAATCAATGGGCACCCGCTGTTGTAGATAGTTTTTCCGCGGATCTCCAGCACGCGAATCTGCTCTCCTTGCAGCACACGGAACGTTGCAGCGAACTCCTTGCGGCCCTTTCGCGCATGCTGCAATCCGGAGAGCACCGTGTCCCGGTCTCCGGAGTAGTACATCAAGTTCAGTAATTTGCCGATTGGCACGTGGCCCGATTGGAGACCGAGCAGCTTTGCCCCGGTCGAAGAGAAAAAGAAGATCTCATCCACCAGGTCCATCTCCCAACTGCCCGCGTTGGTGACGTTTTGAAGCAGGCGGATGCGTTCCTGGCTGAGCCGGATCTCGGTTTGCAGCGCGTGCGCCTGCTGCTGAAGCCGTACCACGCTGCGACGTCTCTGTTTTTCGCTTCCTTGCGCCGGATAGCTTTCGGCCGGATTTACGACCGAGTGTTCGCCACAGATATTAAAAAAGAGGCGGCGGTGTTCCAGGCGGTCAAAAGCAGTTATGGGGTAACCGCATAACAGCAAGAAAGAATGGCGCTCGGCCAGATCGTTCCAGAGTTCTTCGAGGTGGATGGTTGCATCTCGCTTTCCTTCCGCCCACAGCAGGGCGACCATCTCGCCGAAAATTACCACCCGGCGACCGGCCGTCATGCTCGCCTGCACTCGTGCGACCAGCGGGCCAATAGTGTCCGTGAATTTTTGTGCGTCCGGCCATCCATCAGCCATGAACTTTGCCAAGGTTTCAGCGGCATCCAGTTCGATGTAGCGTCCGGCCCGAATGACAGCCGTAACATCTATGGTGCGTGTCCGCAACTCTTCTGCCAGTCCAAGCCGGTGTGCTTTGGTTGCGACAACCATGGCCGTGTCTCCAGACACCAATGCAGAGCCGATGTGCTGTCCCACCACTTCGAACAGACCCGAATCGCTCTCATAGAACTGGACGGCATGCCCGGATATAGCAGTTTTGGGGTGGATCTCATGCGCTCCGACAACGTGACGAGTAGACATATTTACAGACACTTTCTTGAACCTCGGGCTATTAACCATCCTATCACTATAGCGGGGGGAGAATTGCAGCCGGTATAACATCGATTTAGATGCAAAATATTGCCGGGGACGCACACAATTCCAGAGCACAGTGCCCGCACCATCGCACTCTCGCTTAATCCTAATTATGGTTGCCAGATGGGCAACTTTACCGCAGACAAAACCGAGGCATTAAGGCTACTGTTCCACCGCCCGCGATGGCGAGAGATGTGCCGCAATCATTTGCCAGCCATTCTCACGCTTCTGATAGACACTGGTTATGCGCCAGCCGTCCGGCTGTTTTGCTTCATCCATCGCCACATATCCCATCAGCACCGCACAATCGCCGAATACGCGCACAGTCGCTTCGCGCAGCGAAGACTTGGGGAGGCGGCCGGTACTGTCGCCCTCGGATGGGACAATGTCATCCTTGGTAAGCACCTTAGAGTTAAACGCAGTCCCGATGAAATCGTCTGCCAGCAGACCCCGGAGCGTGGCCAAGTCACCGCTGGCTTCCGCCTTCAGCCAATCGCGTTCCAGCTTTACGATTTCGTCTTCCGCCTTAAGGGCCGGTACGCTCGACCGCGCCATGACAAGAGAACATAAGACAATACTCAGGGCTATTCCGGTGAACCAATATTTCATGGGACGCTCCTTGACTTGGAATCGTCTGAATAGACACCACGACAGTTGGACTTGTTTCAAGCTGGTTTAAGGCCCTTCGGTCAAAGGGCTTTGATTTTCGTGGGCGCCCACCCGGCATCCCGAAAAAGCGGTACAATCTCCTGCTGCTCGAATTATCAGTTTTCCTGACCTGCTAGTCCCAAGCTGCTGTTGAAAAAGGTGGTCTATGAAAAAGACGATCAATGTAAACGTGAATGGCGTTTCCCACCAAAGTGAAGTCGAACCCCGAATGCTGCTGGTCCATTACTTGAGAGATGCGCTCAATCTCACCGGGACACACATCGGCTGCGAAACCTCGCTGTGTGGAGCTTGCACGGTGCTGGTGGACGGACAAGCAGTAAAGTCCTGCACGCTGCTGGCGGTCCAGGCGGACAACTCCAAGATAACCACCATTGAAGGCTTTGCCGCGGACGGCAAACTGCATCCGGTGCAGCAAGGCTTCTGGGAGCATCATGGATTGCAGTGCGGCTATTGCACTCCGGGAATGATTGTGGCTGCGGCCCAGCTTCTGGAACGAAACCCCGATCCCAGCGAAGAAGAGATTCGGCACGGACTTGAGGGGAACCTCTGCCGTTGCACCGGATATCAACACATTGTGCAGGCGGTCCAATGCGCCGCTAAAAAGATGAAATCCAAATCGGTTGTTGCCCGGTAACCCCCTTGTCCGGAGGCCTCTATGGCGGAAAATTATGTTGGTAAGAGAATTAAGCGTACCGAAGACCCTCGGCTGATTCAGGGTCTGGCCCACTATGTAGACGACATTAAACTGCCCGATACGCTCCACGCAGTTTTCCTGCGGTCCATGTACGCTCACGCGCGCATTAAGAGGGTGGACACCAGCGAAGCTTTGAAAGTCCCCGGTGTGAAAGCCATTTATACGGGCAAGGATGTCTCCCAGAAAATCGGTCCTGTGCCTTGCGGAGCGGCCCTGCCCGATATGAAGACGCCCGACCATCGCGTGCTGGCCACCAACAAAGTTTATTTTGTAGGACATCCGATCGCAGTGGTTGTTGCTGAAGACAAGTATGTGGCCAAAGATGCCGCCGACTTGATCCAGATAGATTATGAAGAGCTGCCGGTAGTGCTGGATGAAGAGAAGGCCGCGCAGGATGGGCCGGTCATCCACGAGCAATTTGGCAACAACATCGCTTACAAGCTCACGGCGGGTGAAGGCGATATTGAAGCTGCCCTGAAATCGGCGGACAAAATCGTTAAGCAACGTATCCTCCATCGCCGGCTCGCACCCATCGCCATGGAAGGCCGTGGCGTGCTGGCGCGCTACTATCCCGGCGAACAGGAGCTTACGCTCTGGACTTCGACCCAGATCCCCCACTTGGCCCGTACCCAAATCGCAATCATGCTGGGCGTCCCGGAAAACAAGATACGTCTGATCGCGCCTGAGGTGGGTGGCGGCTTTGGCTCCAAGCTGAATGTCTATGCGGAAGAGGCCCTGATGGGCTGGATTGCCATGCAGACCGGCAGGCCGGTCAAGTGGATAGAATCGCGCCGCGAAAACCTGCAGGCCACAATTCATGGTCGTGGGCAGACCGGCACCATTGAGATTGGCTGCAAAAAAGACGGAACCATCACCGGATTCCGTTATAACGTCTTCGCCGATATGGGCGCATACTTCCAATTGCTCACGCCCGCTATTCCTACACTCACCGGCCTGATGCTTTCTGGCTGTTACAAGATTCCGGCCATCCAGATGAATGTAGTCGCCACTTTCACCAACAAGATGTCCACCGACGCCTACCGAGGCGCGGGACGTCCGGAGGCGACCTTCGTCATTGAGCGGGCCATGGACCTGGTGGCCGCCGAATTAGGCATGGACGCGGTGGAGGTGCGACGCAAAAACTTCCCTGGTCCCAACGAGTTTCCATTCAAGACTGCAACCGGCCTTTTCTATGACAGCGGCAACTATGAAGGAGCTTTGAAAAAAGCCCTCGACATGGCCGGGGGCTACTCCAAGCTGCGCGAAGAGCAAAAACAGGCGCGTAAAGAAGGTCGCATCATGGGCATCGGCATCTCGACCTACGTGGAGATCTGCGCGATTGGACCCTCAGCGGCAACGCCTGCCGGAGGCTGGGAGAGTGCGACAGTACGAATTGAGCCCACAGGAAAGGTCACCATTCTCACCGGCGCTTCTCCGCATGGCCAAGGTCAGGAAACTTCATTCGCCCAACTCGCTGGTGATCATCTGGGCGTGGATATTAATGATGTAACGGTGATCCACGGCGATACCGCTGTTGTGCAATACGGCATTGGGACCTTTGGCAGCCGTGGCACGGCGGTCGGCGGTACCGCAGTCTATCTTGCCTTGCAGAAGCTCAAAGATAAAGCTACAAAGCTTGCGGCCCATCTGCTTGGGACGGAGGCGGGAAAGCTGACCTTTAAAGATGGCAAGTTCAGCACAGCCGATGGAAAGGCAACCACGATCCAGGAGGTCGCCTTGGCCGCCCACTTGGCCAGAAGCCTGCCCGAAGACATGGAGCCGGGACTTTCGGCCACGCATTTCTTCGAACCCAAGAATTTCACCTTCCCCTTCGGAACGCACATCGCAGTGGTGGAGATCGACAGTGAAACCGGCGAGATCCACTTCCAGCGTTATATCGCAGTAGACGACTGCGGCAATGTAATTAACCCCATGCTGGTAGACGGACAGGTACAGGGCGGCATTGTTCAATCCATAGGCCAGGCGTTATATGAAGAGGTTGTATACGACGATCAGGGCCAACTGGTAAGTGGTACGCTGATGGACTATGCCCTGCCCAAGGCGGCCATGATTCCCTGGTTCGAAATGGACCGCACCGAGACCCCAACCAATGTCAACCCGATGGGCGTCAAAGGTGTGGGCGAGGCCGGGACCATCGGCGCTACGCCGGCTATTGTTTCCGCAGTGGTGGATGCGCTGTCGCCCTACGGCGTCCGCCATCTCGACATGCCGATTAAACCTGAAATGATTTGGCGCATTCTCAAACAGAAAAAACCCGGGGCCGCTTAAGCGAGGAGACCATGATTCCTGCACAGTTTGACTACATTTCTGCCAAGAGCCTGGATGAAGCTGTATCCCTGCTCGCCAAGCATAAAGATGATGCAAAACTCCTGGCTGGAGGACACAGCCTGCTTCCCGCCATGAAGCTTCGCCTCGCACAACCCAAGGTCTTGATTGATATTTCCAAAATTAAAGACCTCAATTACATCCGCGAAGAAAAGGGGCAGGTACGGATCGGCGCCATGACCACGCATTACCAGATTGAATCTTCCGATCTGTTGCGCCGGATCTGTCCATTATTGCCGGAGACTGCCAGCCATCTCGGCGATGTCCAGGTCCGCAATAAAGGCACCATCGGCGGCAGCATTGCCCATGCCGATCCCGCCGCTGATTGGCCGGCCGCCATATTGGCGCTCGATTCTGAAATTGTCGTGGCCGGCCCTAAAGGGGAACGGACAATCAAGGCCGATAAGTTCTTTGTCGACCTTTTGACCACGGCCTTGCAGCCGGGCGAGGTCCTGCGCGAAGTGCGCTTCACGGTTTTCAAAGGTCAAGTGGGACAAAGCTATATGAAAGTCCGGCATCCCGCTTCGGGATTTGCGGTCGTGGGCATCGCTGTGAACCTGGCGCGCGATGGCTCGGGTAAATGTCAGTCCGCTGGAGTTGGTATTACCGGGGTATCCCCTACGGCCTATCGCGCCGTCGGAGTTGAAAGTGGTTTGAAGGGTTCCTCGCTGGATGCAAAAACCCTAAGCAGCGCGGCCAGCCACGCGGCCGACGGAATTGAGGCCAACAGCGATCTCTTTGCCTCGGCTGACTACCGAAAACACCTGGCGGAAGTGTATACGCGACGCGCACTGGAAGCGGCTGTCGCCCGGGCAAAGTAGTTTCTTCACCGCAAGGGCACAGCGCGGCGGAGCTACAACCAAACCCTCAACCATGAAGGACACGAAGGCAGCACAAAGAAAACCAAGGCTAACCACAGAGGACACGGAGGACCACAGAGGTCACAGAGAGAAATTGGAAAGACAAAGGGCACAACGCAGCATAGCCGCAACCAAAGGAAACCCAACTTCTTACCGCTGATTTGCGCGGATAAACGCTGATAAACCAAAACCTTTGAACACGGAGGCAGCGGAGGAAGTCGGGAATCGGGAGATCCGATGATCCACGGCTAGCCGGGACAGGTCGGTGGAGCTGCTTTTACTAGCAGCCAGTAGCTAGTAGCCAGCAGCTTCTTTTATGAAACTAGAAGGCAAACAAAAAATCAACGCCCCTCGCGAACGCGTCTTCCAGGCGCTGACCGATCCGGTTGTCCTTCAGAAATGTATTCCGGGCTGTGAAGAACTTGAGAAAACTGGAGAAGGCCAATACAAGGCCAAGCTCTCCGCAGGTGTTGGATCAATCAAGAGCATTTTTACCGCAACCGTGACCATTGCCGACGTAGTTCCACCATCGCACTACACGCTGACCATCGAAGGTAAAGGCCAGCCGGGATTTGTAAAAGGCACAGGGAACCTGGATCTCTCCGCGGATGGAGATGGCACGCTGGTTCAATACTCGGGAGACGTCAACATTGGCGGCATAATCGCCAGTGTAGGCCAACGCATGCTCCAGGCCGCAGCCAACATGATGGCCGGACGCTTCTTCAAAGCCTTGGAAGCAGAAACCAAGACCACTCAGCCCGACCCAACCTAGATGCGCAGCACGACGACATGACTTTGTTGGTTCTCTAAGTTGGCAATGTGCTGGGAAGTCCTCGTCGAGCTATGCATGTGCGCTCAATTCCTAATGAAGTCAAGTTGGTGTTGATTTTGCTAATTACCAATTACCAGTTGCTTCTGTTTGACATATTTCTTCTATTATGTAGAATTATCTCGAATACGAGAGGAGTAAGAAATGAGGACTTTAATTGCCATCCTGTGCCTTGCCCTTCTGCCGGTGGCGGCCACCGATCTTACAGGGAACTGGAAGCTCGAGGGCGATGTCGCAGACGCGCACATCGACCGCATGTGCACCATCAAGCAGGCTGAGAATAAGCTCTCGGGAACCTGCAAGAGCAAGACAAACGAGACTGCCTTGACCGGTGATGTGAATGGGAAGAAGGTCACTTGGCAATACCAGGCCGACTACCAGGGGCAGAAGGTCACAGTGGTCTTTGATGGAACTTTGGACTCCAATACTGCCATCACCGGGACCATCTCTGCGGAGGGCGCGTCCGGCAAATTTACAGCAAAGAAACAATGACCTCGAATCACAGAGCGGCATAGCCGCAACCAAACCCTTACCGCGGATCTACGCGGATGTTCACGGATTTTGTACGATTTACCCACAACAGATTTTGTCAAAAATACTACGGCGTCAAGCTAACGTATGCAGAGCGAGAATCGATGTCAAGCGCTAGCGAAGGAACTGCTCCGCTGCACTTAAGGTACAGAAGAACCGCTCCAACCGAACTGCCGATCACCGGCCAAGCTTCTTGTTTGTACTTGTCTCTGGACATCCAGCTTCTGATTTTTTAAAGACTGACAATTTTTCAAATTTGTCAGTCCCTAAAAGACGGCTGAAAATCTTCGCCGCTTGAGACAAATTTCATGGAACAGAGAATTACAGGACCAATTTTTCTGTGCCGAGTATGTTTGTTGTACGCGGCATAGTGTGTCAGGTGGACACCACTCCTAATCCGCAATCTGTGCTGTCTTGGTAACGTCTTCGCCTGCAACCAGTACAAACTCATTCTTGGCTCCGGCTATACGGCTTTGCCGGTAGGGCCGATACGCATCGCTCTCATAAAAAGATTGGGCGGCATCTTTAGTAGGCCACTCAATGATCAGGAAAACCTGCGGGGGCTTTCGTTCTCCTTCGAGCTTTTCAATATTGGATGTACGGGCCAGATACCGGCCGCCGCGCTGCTCAACCAGCTTGGTTACGTTCTTGACGTACGCCGGGACCCAGCTTGCGTCCATTATATCGAGTTCTGCAACTGAGTAATATTTCATAGGATTCTCCTGGCACGTAAAGGATTAAATGTTTCTCAACACAATATTAAGCAAATCGTGGAGAGAACTGTTGCAATAGAGCAGATAAATGATTAGGAAATCCTCATTCGCGAAATTACTTTTACCATTAACCCATTTCGCTTGTTTTTTGCTTGCACACTTGTGCAACTCTATGCCATATATGACACACAGATTTTTTAGCCACAGGTAATTCGGCGTCTCAATTGCCAACGCCGTTGCAAAAGTTCTTCCCCCGGAACAAGTCGATGTCAAAGACAAACTCAGTTCCGAAGTGGCCCTTAAAGCGGGCATTCTCCAAACGCTGGCGGCTGTACATTACCCTGGTCTTGTGCTCGGTGCTTCCGCTTGTTCTGTTTTTGTACGCTGGCGATCGATTGTTACGACGGGTCACTATTAAGAACCTGTTGCAGCAAAGCGGGCCAGCCGCAGATCTGGCTGCTAAAGTGATAGAAGAAAGGTTGGCGGACGCTCGAGCCTCTCTCGAATCCTTGGCGACGGATCCTGGCATAGCCGGTGCATGGACCCAAGCGGATGTACCGCGACTCGTGGCCCGTTTGCAGGAGGCCCACGAGCTGAAACGTGATGTTGCAGTCTGGGCCGTCTACGACGCCAACGGTTTTCTTCGCGCCAGCTATCCCAAAATCACAGACCAGCCCGCAGAGAACCTTGCCGCCTCCGACTGGTTTAAGGCAGCAATACAAAGACGGGGAGTATATGTTTCCGGCGTCTCTGCCACGACGACAACGACGCATGGATTGTTCATCACAGTAGCAGCGCCGCTGAATCGCCAGCAATCCGCTGGCGTCATAGCCGCGACATACACTTTAGATGCGATCAAGAACTGGTTGAGTGCCTTGCCGGTCTCGACCACAAAATGGATCTCAGTTGTTGACCAGAATGGTGTAATGGTCGCTGCGCCCGATCTCGGCCCTTCTGCCTCTCCACGCAATGTGGGCGCACATGAAAATGTAAAGAAGGTCATTGCCGGACAGGGTGGGACCGAGTTTCTTTGGCAGGATGGAAAGCAAGTGCTGGTGAGCCGCCATCCGCTTTCTTCCCTCGGTTGGGGAGTGCTGGTAGAGATTCCGAGGGAAGAAATTAATAAGGCCATCTGGAAATTCGAGCAGCCCCTCGCCCTGGTTGGATTGTTGTTCCTTGGGCTCGCGCTTGCTGTTGGCGGTGCCGGCGCTTTGTTGTACCGGCGGTTGCGCGAGAGTAAAGAGCACATCCGGCAAATTGTCACCACAGCCAATGATGCCTTTATCGCTATTGACGAGCGCGGCGCTATCACTGACTGGAACCCGCAGGCAGAGGCGTTGTTCGGCTACTCCGAGGCGGAGGCCTTGGGACAGTCTTTGCACACTACCATCATCCCTCAGCGATATCGGGAGGCCCATCTGCGTGGGTTGCGGCACTTCATGGCCACCGGCGAAGGGCCGGTCCTGAACAAGCCATTGGTGTTGGCTGCGCTTGACCGGAACGGACGCGAATTTCCGGTTGAGTTTTCCATTTCGCATGTGCGCACGCGAGGAAAAAGCTCTTTCAACGCCTTTGTGCGCGACATTTCCGAACGGAAACGCGCGGAAGAAGAAATTGCCAAACTCAATGACGAGCTTCACGGCCGCATTTCGGAGTTGGAAACAAGAAATAAGGAGCTGGAGGCCTTTAGTTATTCTGTTTCCCACGACGTACGTGCTCCTATCCGCCATATCGCCGGCTTTTCCAGTTTGCTATCCAAAGAATGCGCGCAAGATATGACACCCGCTGGACGCGAATACCTGGAAGAAGTTCAGAATGCCGCGCGCCGCATGCAGCGCTTGGTTGATGACCTGCTGAGGTTTTCGAAGCTGGGAGAGCAGGGCTTAGAGCTCGAAATGACCAATCTGGACGATGTGGTAGGCGAGGTGGTTTCGAGTCTGCGGCATGATTTGGACGGTCGTGATGTGATTTTTGAGCTTTCCGATCTTCCCAGTACGGAGTGCGACCGGGGGTTGGTAAAGCAGGTGTTCTGGAACTTGCTATCGAACGCGGTAAAGTTCACCGCCACCCGCGAACACGCTGTGATTGCGGTCGGCGAATGCCGCCAGGACGACCAAAATGTATTGTTCGTTCGCGATAATGGTGTGGGTTTCAACATGAAATACGCAGACAAGCTGTTTGGCGCCTTTCAAAGGCTCCACACACAAGAGGAATTCGAAGGCACCGGAGTGGGGTTGGCCACGGTGCGTCGAATCATCTTGAAACACAATGGGCGTATCTGGGCCCATGCAGAACCGAATCAAGGGGCTTCATTCTTTTTTAGCCTGAAGCCCAGCGAGCCGGGTACAGCCAGCGCGGCCCATGGCTAAGACATTTTCAGTTGCCACGGTTTAGTCTGAACTCCCAGACATCTCGCAAGAACAAGCTTAAGACCCATCCGGCGAGCTTCGCTCCAAACGAAAAACTGCCGGAGTTATCCTCGTAGGGCCTCATCTCCCATTCGGAGTCGTGGAGAGGAGATGATAGTTGTGATAGGTGAGAAAACCCTCGAAGCCCGCAACCGCAAAGGGTAAGATGCGCTCCAGTTTGTGATGATGTGTTTTGTGCGCCAAGTACATTGCGCCCGCCATCACTCCCAGGCTGCCAGCGGAATAGACCACAGCTCCCGGCCTGCTCTTCACGAAGGGACGCGCCAGGGGATTCACCTCGCGAAAGCCGGGATGAGAGAGTGCGCGCTGCGTGGAAAGCGTGTCTCCGAGAAGTGAGATGGCCACCGAGCCAAGCCCCAGCGAATTCCGCGCATCGAAGAACCTGTGTGTCGTTTGTTCCGGCTTCAGCTTGATTAACGCTGAGGGCGCAGATGGAAGTGCGTTCAGGGCCGGTGTCACCGTTGCGAGTGCGGCCGAGGCCGGCGGTGGTACCGGACGGTCATCTGCAGCGGCGAATGCAGACAGCGACGCCGATAACATGATCACAGCAATGGCGAGTTTCACAAAGGCTCCTTTGTCACGAATCGCACCATGAGTCACATGTGCAGTCTGCGGTTGGTGCTTATGCAATCAATTGAAAAGATTGGGAAATTATTGCTGCAAAGCAGTCGAGAGAGAATAGGGCGGTACACTCAAATCGAGCAGGTTCGGGCCTTAACTCTCGATGCTACTGTCACAGCGCAGCAAAGCCGCAACCCAAAGAAAACCCACTTCTTACCGCTGATTTGCGCAGATGAACGCTGATAAACCAAACCCTTTGAAACACGGAGGCAGCGAAGGGAGCAGTGACTACTTCAGGCAAGTGCCGGGTATGTGCGATAGTACGCGCCACAGTGGATCTACTCTCTAAACATGCCTTGGTGGCTGCCTGCCACGCTGTATTCCTGATTCATCGGGGAGTGCTTTATTAGCGATTGCAAAGCTCTTTCTGGCCTAGAATATCCTTACCGTATCCTTGGGGTATCCGCAAGGGGGCGGGGGGTATTGTCGAATCGGTATTTTCAATTGGAAACTTCTAATCTCTTGGTTCTGGTTTCAGCATGAATTTAGATGGAGATGGAGCTAGACGAATGAAGGCCACGAAAGTTAGCGTCCTCGCGGAGGACGTAAGTTGTTTAAAGCAAGTAACGAACCGGCTACTCTAAAAGATAGACCCTTCGCTGCCGCTCAGGGTTTCGCCTGCGGGCTCCCGCTCCGCTCACGCCCGCAAAGCGGCTCAAGTTAGCGTCCTCGCGGAGGACGTCAGATTGTACCTTTCCATTGTAAGAGTATTCCTGGCCAGGAGCGGGAAAAAATTCACCCCCTAATTCTCGGTATCCGGATCTTCCTACCTGTACGACAATCCATGAAATTCATCTCAAGCGGCGAAGATTTTCAGCCGTCCCTACGGGACTGCTCGCTTTTTTAACTCCTCACCCAGCACTGGCGTGCTGGGCTATTTTCGCCCCGTCCCTGCCGGGACTGGTTTATCGACGTCTTGGCATCTTCGGCAAGGAACATTCATTCCTGTAGCTCGTACTGCATACGTATATCTCGGTACATCCGCAAATCCGCTGTAAGGTTTTGGTTGCGGCCCTGCCGCGCTGTGCACCAAAACTGGAAAGATAATCGAATCCAAACCGCCCGCCGGTTGCGTATTGGGAATGGGCCCTTTGTACTCTTCTATTGTCCCTGGCAGACAAAATGTTGTTTAATCAAGGACCATTCACGGCAAACAACATGCTATTGAAGTGCGAAAAATGCGGCGGCTTGTATCGGATTGATGGCGCGAGCGGGCCGGCACTCTGTTCCTGCTCGGAGGAAAAAACCGTTCTCACGGCGGTCAATGAAGAAGAAACGCTCCGTTTGAACTCCGATGAAACGACGATACGGCTGGATTCCATGCCGACGGTCCGCACCAACTCCGTCTTGTTCAGCCTTGGTTTGCAGGCGGGTGATGGCAAGCTCCATCCCATGACAGTTCCGGAGAAATACGAGTATCTGCAAGCTTTGGGCGCTGGGGGCATGGGTGAGGTGCTACGGGCGTGGGACCGAGACCTCCACCGCTTCGTGGCGGTTAAACGTTTGCGCTCAGCGGGCGACTCCAGAGATTCCACTTTGCGCTTTGTGAAGGAAGCCCAGATCACCGGCCAATTGGAGCACCCCAATATTGTTCCTATTCATGATCTGGGTATCGACTCTGAAGGACGCATCTATTTCTCGCTGAAACTGATTGAAGGCGAATCGCTGAAGAGCATCATTGAGAAGAGAAAGACCAACCAGGAATTGTCGCCTGGGGTGCGGTACAAGGACGTGTATACCCCGCTCCGGATGATTGAGATTTTTATCTCGGTTTGCCAGGCAGTCGCCTACGCCCACGCGAGAGGCGTCATCCATCGCGATCTTAAGCCAGACAATATCATGCTCGGCCTTTACGGTGAAGTCCTGGTGGTGGATTGGGGCATCGCCAAAGTCATGGAGGCAAAAGTCCCGGCAGAAGAGCAAAAGACAATCCCGCTGACTGCGCTCAACGATCTTGCTCCGGAAAAATCCATGGAGGGATCGGTTGCGGGAACACCTGCATACATGTCGCCGGAGCAGGCGCAGGGCCGGGTATCGAGCATTGACGCGCGCAGCGATGTCTATGCCCTGGGTGCGGTGCTGTATCACGTTATTGCCGGTCGTCCACCGTATGAGGGAAGCTCCACGCTGGATGTATTAAAAAGGGTCCAACAATTCCCGCCGAAGCCTTTAGCCACCGGCACTGTGGGTTTCCAACCGGTTCCGCGCGAGCTCAAGGCCATTTGCAGTAAGGCCATGTCTCGGGAACCAGAGCTTCGTTACGCGAGTGCTGAAGAGCTGCGCGACGATCTTCAAGCCTACCTGGAAAACCGGCCAGTACAAGCCTGCCCTGAGACGCGTTGGCGGAGATTCCAAAAATGGTTCAAGCGAAATCGCAAGCAGGCGCAAATTGGCTCGATTGCCGCGCTTACCGCGATCCTCTTGCTGTCCTCAGCCTATTATGGTTATCGTGAATGGCGCATTCACGGACTATTGCGCGACGCTCAGCAAAAGCTGGACGGTTTTCATCGCGTCCAAGCCGCTGCCGCCAGCGGCCGAGATGCTGATTCGACCCAGGGCTATGATGCCTTGAATCTGGTGCTGCTGGATCTGCAACGGGCGTTGGATCTGTCGCCGAACCGTGCCTCTACCAAGTCTTTGCTGTCTGATACATATATGGAGCAGTGGCGGCTGGCTATGATCAGGGGGAATTCCGCCCTGGCCGAGAATGCTCAGCGCGAGGTGAACCGCTTTGAGGGTGGCGAACCAAATCGGTATTCACGCGAGCTAAACGGCGATGCCGTGATTGATCTGGCCCCCGATCCTCCGGATTCACAGCTCTATCTCTTCAAATTCGTCGATGTGGACTCGCGCCTGCCCGACGGCACTACTGGCTCCAGGCTCGTGCCTGTTCCTTTTGATCTGCAAAAGTTCAATGTCGTGCCGGCAGTTTTGCGCTCGGAGTTGGACCGCGCCCAGTCTGGCCCGCCGGTGCTTCCTGGGGCCCACACCATATTCAATCTGTCGCCTGCCGAGGCGTCGCTGATACCCGCAACAAGGCTGCATGACCTTCACCTGCCGCCGGGCAGTTACTTGCTTGTTGCGCGCCATTCGAATCGCGACGACACGCGCGTTCCATTGCTGGTTCCACGGACGGGAAGCGTGGAGCAGGCCATTCACCTGCCTTCTCCGGACGACGCGCCTCCTGGCTTCTTCTATATTGCCGGGGGGACAGCGCGGATCGGGGGCGCCTCCGCCAATGCTCTTCCCGAGCATTCAGTGATGATCCAGCCGTTCCTCATGTACCACGACGAAATCAGCATGGGCGACTACGCGGAATTTCTGAAAGCCCTGGTAGCAGACCACAAACGCTCTGAAGCTCAGGCACGCCAACCGCGAGATTTCGGGAAAAAGATTGCCGTGTTTGGGAAAGACGGCTCTCTCTCGCTCTTGAATACCAAACATCCAAAGTGGTTCCTGGCATCGGCAGTGCGTGGAATCTCTTTCAATGATGTGCAGGCCTACATCCAATGGCGGTCAGGCCGCGATCATCTGCCTTATCGCCTGCCGACCGAGATCGAGTGGGAGAGCACCTGTCGTGGCGCCGATGGCCGGCGTTACTCCTGGGGCAATCGCTACGCCTCTGGTTTTGCCTTCATCCTGCAGGGCTACAATGACACCGGAGGAGACCGCAATTGGCAGTGGGAAGACTTTAAAGATGAATCGCCCTGGGGCGTCCATGATCTGGCGGGAGGCGTGGCTGAATGGACATCCTCGACGTATCGACCGTCAGCGCGCTCCGGCGATGCGGAATACGGACAGTTTGCTATTCGGGGAAATGCCTGGTCTCTGCCGCCAGTAGGGCTGGAATGCGCTTTCCGAACCTCGGGCCAGCCCGAATATTTTCATCCCACCATTGGTTTTCGGCTGGCTTTGGATTATCCGGTGATGAAGCAGCAAATGGCAAATAGCAAATAGCAAATATATTTGTTTTAGTAAACTGCGCGGAGAGATCCTCGTGAAAAATGCCTCATTACGTTATTCTGGAGGACTCATCAGGGGGTCCTTCGGCGCGCCCTTACTCCTGCGTCGTTCGGGCTTGCTCAAGATGACAGAATGATTTTTGCTTCTGACACTAGTGCATCTTATTCCTGGCTTTTACAGCGGTTGCGGATCCTGCTCACTGTTTGACGAATGAGTATTTCCCCATCTTTGAATACGGGTCTCAAGAGATCATCGGGATCAACAACTTCTCTCCGGGAGCGATCGGTGGACCACTTGCCGTCGAAGCGATGCAGGGCAAGGCGTCCACGCTTGGACGCCTTGTCGTGTCCGTCCACTGGATCTTTGAATACATCCCGCTCCTCTCCATTCACGGTGATAGAGGAACACTTGAAAGCGAATTTGAGCGTGTCGCGGTTCAGTTGCTGAAGTAAGGCTCCACCCATGCCAAAGGTGAGATTGTCCGCGGACCATCCGGCGCGGTTGACAGCAGCCAATGTGTCCTGGATTGTCCAGTAATTCACCCCGTCACCCTGGATGACCCGTATCTTGGGATTGAGAACACGGTAACCTTTGCCGTTGATTTCATAACCAAATTTCTGGCCCAGAATCTCCAGCACTTTTAATACAACTTCTTTGGGATTGCCGGAGTCCGGGCGGACCACGAGGGTACCGTTGCGTTTCATGACTTTTTCCCGCAAAAGCCCGCCCCATAGCTTCTCACAAGCGTCGTAGACGTTGTAGGAATCACTGACCACCGCCACCAGCCCTTCAGGAAATTGGGAGAGCATGTTGTCATAAGCCTGAACTTCATTTTCACGGCCCCAGGCAGTGATGGTGGAGTGCTCGGCGGCGGGAATGCTGAAGCCCTCCATCTCAGTCGAATTGTAGAAACGCTGTAGCAGTCGAATGCCGGCCACCGTGTCCGTTCCCTTGAAATTGATCAAGTGGGCAGCGGCGCCCAGACCGGCGGTCTCTTCACTGGAGACACCGCGATAGCCAAAATCATGGAGTTTGAAGTCGATAAGAGAAGGATCGCCGGAGCGCTGCAAGGCCGTCAGAAAGATTTTGTGAATGGCATTTGAAAGAGTCGCGACCGTGATTGGATACCAGACCTTCAGTAGCAGCGTTTCCAGGTAATTGGGCAGCCAATAGCATTGCGGATCGGTATTTTCAATGGTCGCCAGCACATGGTGAACATCGACCAGGGTGCCTTCTTCTACCGCTTTGATGACCACTGGCAGCCTGCCGGCATGTTTACGGACGATATGACGCCATCCTTCTGCATTGAACAGGCCCGGGCCAAGATGACTGTCCACAAACTGCTGGGCTTCCACGATGTCCTGTTCATCGACAACCACGCCGTTGAGGTATTCGAGCAAATAGTATTGGAGCCCGAAGAACAACGTTTGACCAAACATTCCGCCACGGGATTCCAGATAGCTATATACAAACTGCGTGCCGGGAGGATATTGCTTCCAGTGTGTGAACTTGTAGCTGTCGGTTTGCAGAATCAGATTTCGGGGCGTGGTCTTCAGCATTCTTCATATCCATTCGAACGGTCTCGTAATGCCGCTCTAAATATAACTTCTTACCACTGATGACGCTGATTCAACTGATTGACGCTGATAAACCAAAACCTTACCGCGGATCTACGCGGATGTTCGCGGATCTCGTACGATTTACCACAACAGGTTTTGTTAGAAATATAAGGGTTTTTGGTTTTCCTCTGCTGCCTCAGTTCCTCAGTGTTTCAAAGGTTTGCTTTTGGTTGCGGGCCCGGCTGCGCTGCGTTTCAAAGGTGTTGACTCCTTTGCGTTCCTTAGCGACCTTTGCGGTGAGGATTCTTGGTGTAGTGGGGGAGGGGGAGGGTCTGCTATCTCGTCGAGTCAACGTTGAAGAACAGAATTGCGGTCGAGCCATTCAGCAAATTCAGTTTTTTTACATCCGGAAAACGCGTGATACCGTATGCCGGCCCGGCCTTCGGCATCGACCCACACAATTTCCCCATGACCTTCGATCAAAGGCCCAGAAGGCAGTTGAAAGGAAAACTCAATGGGAGCGCCCGCCTGAAACATGAGAAAAGAGCGGATTGCCATGCCGGTTTCACTCAGGTTGGCCGTCAGTGCCCGGCGCTGCACGCCGTCATAAGAAAGGTTTACGGGAACGACCAGCTTGTGGCGAAAATATTTTCTGTGCTCTTCGGCCAGGACCGGCGCGGTAGCTGAAAGCAGTGTGAGGATCTTCTCCACCGAGAACGGTTTATGGAAAACAAAATTTGCGCCTGCGAGGATGGCGGAGTTCTCCTCCAGGGGAAGGCCCGCGCAGGCAAAAATGACTGAAGAGCGGTTGGAACTGCCTTCCCGGATTCCTTCGATGAAATGCTGTGCACCTTGCATTTGCATGTCGATGACAATTCCATCCAGCCGGTAACGCTGGACAAAGCGATTCGCGGTGGTAAGGCTGGGGGTCGAATCCATTTGGCTTCCGAGTTCCTGGGCAGCGACAGTAAACGCCTTGAGCGTAGTGTAATCGCTGCTGATGACCAGGAACTGCAGGCCGCAAAGATCAGAATCAGAAAAAGACATATCAACACAAACCCGTCTGGCTTTTGGGGGGAACACCAATGTACTCCGAAAAGGAATCTGTCAACCACTTTTTTGAATCTTGTTCTGAAAACAGAACAAGGGCCAATTACCGTCTCAAGGCGGTTCCAGAATTCGTGTAGCACGCCAATGTTTTTTCACCAAGGGCTGAAAGTCCTTTGTATTCGTACTCCAACACGGCTCCTCGGCTTGCCTCTTCAGAAGCTTGATCCACAACTAGGTTTGTTTTCAGTCGTCCCTGCCGGGACTCCGCAATGATTAACAACCTTCCCCACCACTGGGTTCGGCCAAAATAGCTTTGCAGTCCAAAGTTTTTGGCGTGCCGAACCGTGGTGGGCTATTTTCAAGCGTCCCTTTCGGGACTTGTCGCAGATCACACTCAGAGGTGACCTTTTTGTTTTTCTGCAAATAGCAGTGCTGAAAATAAAACACTTACACGCCAAAAAAACTCGTAAATCTAAAAAAGTCACAGCCTCTCAGGATGACAGAATAATTTTTGCTTCTGCCACTGCCACTGCTCATGCCCTCGCCGCGCTCGGGAGATTTCGATAGAATTGTTCGTTCAGAACGAATATTGGAGGGGCTTTGGCGGACGCCAAAACCAATTTCGGGCAGTTACCGGAAAATCTTCCTGCTCCGGTTGATGATGGCGCCTGCCGGCATCTCACCGGAATGCAGGTCCCGTCCTTATCACTTCAGTCAACTGCCGGGCGTTCGCTGAACCTGGCTGAGATACAAGCGCCGACCACGGTTGTCTACTGTTATCCCATGACTGGAAAACCCGGTGAACCACTGCCGTCCAGTTGGGACACAATTCCCGGAGCACGTGGCTGTACGCCAGAAACCTGCGGCTTCCGCGATTATTATCGGGAGCTGAAGGGACTGGGGGCCGAAGTGTTCGGCGTCAGCACGCAGACGACCGAAGATCAGCGCGAGATGGTGGAGCGGCTGCACGTACCATTTGAGGTGCTGAGTGACAACGGTTTAGCTTTCACGCGCGCTCTGAATCTCCCCACATTTGAAATACAGGGAAGAATATTCATCAAGCGGCTTACACTGATCGCGCGGCAGGGGCGTATTGCCCACGTCTTTTACCCTATCTTCCCGCCCAATGCCCATGCAGACGAGGTGTTTTCATGGCTTTCAAGGAACCCTGTGTAGATCAGGACGCGAAAAAGAACGGCATCATACAATAAAGGCTTCTCAACCTATTCCGATCAAGGTGACGAAAATGCGCTCCCCTAATTCAGTTTTCTCCATTATCGTTGTGCTGCTCGCGCTGCTCCTGGGAAGTTACTTTCTCATGGCCGCGGCCCCGGTTGGACCAAAGGCTGCAAACGTCATAACTGGAAAAGCGGCTTTTGCGGACTATAGCCAGCAGAAGCCCGGGACCTTCCGCAAGATCACCCTGGCGGACCTGCCTCAACCCTTTGCCACTGAGTCGGTCGAGAATGGGCCGGAGATGGCTGCACGTCCTTCCGACGCATGGCCACAGACGCTGCCCGGCTTCAAGGTTGAACTTTATGCGTCTGGCCTGAATTATCCGCGCCTCATGCGTACCGCCCCCAACGGCGACATCTTTTTGGCGGAAAGCCGTTCCGGAGAAATCAAAGTATTCCGTGGTGTAACCAGCGACGGCAAAGCTCAGCAGACAGAGGTTTTCGCGACCGGCCTTAAACGGCCATTCGGAATTGCGTTTTATCCTCTTGGTCCTGATCCGCAATGGGTCTACGTGGGGAACACAGATTCGGTGGTGCGCTTCCCATACAAAAAAGGAGATCTGAAAGCCAGCGGGGCGCAACAGGTGATCGTTGCCGAGCTTCCCGGGGGCGGCCAGTTGCGCGGAGGCGGACACTGGACGCGCGATCTTGCTTTTTCACGCGATGGCAAGAAAATGTACGTATCGGTGGGCTCGCTTTCGAACAATGACGACATGGACAACAATCCGCGCGAACTGAATCGCGCCGATGTTCTGGAGTTCAACCCAGACGGTACAGGTTTCCGCGTCTATGCCTCCGGCATTCGCAACGCCGTTGGTATTGCAATTCAGCCGGAGACAGGCGAGCTCTGGGGATCGGTCAATGAACGCGACACGTTAGGTGACGATCTGGTACCGGACTACATTACCCATATTCAGGCTGGAGGATTTTACGGCTGGCCATGGTTCTACATGGGCGGCAATTGGGACCCCAGACACAAAGACAAGCATCCTGAACTGAAAGACAAGGTGATAACTCCAGACGTTATTCTCCAGCCCCACTTCGCCTCACTGGAAATGACATTTTATGAAGCCAAGCAGTTTCCGTCTGAATACCGAGGCGATATCTTTGCCGCCGAGCATGGCTCCTGGAACCGCAAGAAACGCACTGGCTACGAGGTGATCCGCGTGCCGCTCACCAAGGGTCATGCTACGGGGGAGTACGAAGACTTCCTTACCGGCTTTGTCACGGCCGATGGCAAGGTTTGGGGGCGTCCGGTGGGCGTAACGGTTGGCAATGATGGCTCGCTGTTCGTGAGCGATGATGGCTCAAAGTCGATCTGGCGGGTCAGCTATACCGGCAAGTAAGAGCGCCATGCAATCAAAAGACGCTGATCGCTGAGCAGGTTTCCAAACTTTTGATCAGCGTCTATCGGCTGATGCTGACAAGGAGTCACATAATGCAACAGAAGACAACCAGCACGAAACCTGACTGGGTGGACATTATGCAGTTTTCCGATACCGGCGAAAGGCTGGGGACCGAGCATGTCCAAAAGGTAGTCAAGACTGAAGACGAATGGCGCAAGCAGTTAGGGCCGGGAGTCTTCGAGATCACTCGTCAGTCGGATACCGAGTTCGCCTGTTCCGGGCAGTATTGGAACCTTCACGATAAGGGACTCTATCGCTGCATCTGCTGCGATACCGCTCTCTTCATTGCAGATGCCAAATTTGATTCGGGCACCGGTTGGCCCAGCTTCACATCGCCGGTGGCGCTCGAGAACATCGATACGGAAGAGGACCGCACCTTTGGAATGCTGCGTACCTCCGTGGCCTGCAAGCGTTGCGATGCTCATCTCGGCCACGTGTTTAACGATGGACCCCGGCCCACCGGGTTGCGCTATTGCATCAATTCCGCCGCGTTACGGTTCGTGAAATTTGCGTAATGTGACAGGCCGCAACCGCGAATTACCGCGACTGCCAGCGAATGGGCCCAGCCAAAACCTTACCGCGGATCTGCGCGGATGTTCACGGATTTCGCATGGTTTACCACAACAGGTTGTCAAAAACATACGGCGTCAAACTAACCAACTGTGTGCATAGAGAGGATCGATGTCATCCTGAGCGGCAGCGAAGGAACTGCTCCGCTGCATTTAGGGTAAAGAAGAAGCCATTCTCGATTTCCTTGACCGTGTAGAGAAACCCCACACCATCCGCCAGCTTATTTCCGAATAAGTGTGCCTGCCTGGAGGCGGGTCTGTACATGTTTCCGATGAGATTGGAAAAATCCAAACCTTGTTGATTAGCTAACAGCTACAAAAAAAGGCATTCCGCTTCCTGGCTCGATCTAAGCTGCTGAAAACAAATGACAAAATCTTTGATTTGAGTTTATGGAGGCGAACAAGGTAGTTACTTCCGCATGTTTCTAGCAGGCGATTATGGTTGCTTTCTGAACAAAAAACTCTCAAGATTAAGGAATCTACATTTATTGCCGAAGATTGTTGCAGAATCCGTCTGCGTTCTCTGGCTATGAGATCTTTACGCATCACGTTGTTCATCTTCCTGGCTGCGGTTGTCTTGTCCGCACAGACCCAGCGCTATAGCTTCAAGAGCTATACCCGGGACCACGGACTTACGAACATGGCCATTACCTGCTTGCTCCAGGACCAGACTGGATTTATCTGGGTAGGTACCCAGAACGGCCTGTTTTGGTATGACGGAAAGTCCTTCCGGGAATTCGAGTGGATGGATGAATTACCCAGCCGGGACATAGAGGCGCTCCACGAATCAGAGGACGGCACGTTGTGGGTCGGGACCCGGCGAGGCCTCGTTCGGCGCCGGGGAAATCATTTTGAAAAAATCGGTCTGGGAGAGCCAAGCGAAATCGTAGGAGCGGGAAGTCTCGCCTCTGATCATCAAAACCGGCTCTATGTGGCCACCACCCAAGGGCTGGCTCGTGTGGACGCCGGCGTCGGCGGGACTACCAACATTCAATGGTTTTCCAAGAAGTCGGCCCATGGCGTGGGTTTGGACTCCAACGGAAGAGTTTGGTTCGGGTGTGATACCAGCTTGTGCCGCATCGACTCTGACGTGGTAAGAAATCTTGACAGCCAGTACAAACTTCCTCAGGAGCGATGGGACAGCATCATTACCGATGCCGACGGGAACCTCTGGCTGCGCAGTGCGCGCCGGCTGTTTGAGGTGACCAACAAAACCGAGCAGGTTGTGGCGCGAGATGCAGGGCTTCCAACTGCAGGCTTTCCGGCTTACCCTTTGTTGCGTTCTCCCACAGGAGAAATCCTGGTTCCTACAGATATGGGCTTGGCCATTCCCGCTGGCGACCATTGGCATCTTGTAAGTTCCAGCAATGGACTGGCTTCTGACTCGGTGGCGGCCGTAATGCGTGATCATGAGGGTTCGCTCTGGATTGGCTTTCGCGGTGTAGGCATTCAACGCTGGTTGGGCTTCCAGCAATGGGAAAGCTGGACAAAATCCGAAGGGCTTTCCAACGATGTGATGTGGGGGATCCGAAAAGACAGCCATGGCGTGGTATGGGCCGGAACCAACCAGGGTTTGAATGCAATGGATCCGAAGACCGGCTTATGGCGCGCCTGGCATGAACCGGATGGATTGCGCGGTGAAAAAATCAGAGCGGTCGTCGTGGATGACAATGGGGACATCTGGGCAGGGGCTTATCCAGGCGGAGTGACCCGTTTTAGCAGCCAGGGCAAGCTCATCGCTTCCTATGGAAGCGAGTCTGGTCTCTCCTCCGATCGCATCTGGGGTCTCCTGGTTGATTCTGAAAAACATCTTTGGGTCACTACCACCGGCGGACTCTTCCGCAGCAGCACGGCCCTCAACGCTCACAACAAGGCGCTCCAATTCGAACGGATTGCCGTTCCCGGCACCGACGAACGAGAGACGTTTTACCAACCGATCCTCAGCAAGCAGGGCTGGCTCTGGTTCCCAGGTACTTACGGTCTGGCCCGTCTCAAAGACGGCCAATGGAAGCGGTTTGGGGTAGATGCTGGGTTGAAATTAAATATGGTGTTTGGTTTGACCGAGGCTGCCGATGGCGCGATCTGGGTCAGCTATCGCGAACCGGTAGGCATCACCCGCATGGACTTTGCGGGCAGCGATGAGCGGCCGGTCGTTACCCAATATACGCGGCAGAATGGGTTGCGCTCGAATCAAAGCTATTTTCTGGGCGCCAGCCCGGTTGGCGCGGTTTGGGTGGGAACAGACCAGGGCATCGATGTTTTCCAGGAGGGACACTGGCGTCATTATGGTCATTCAGAAGGTCTGGGGTGGGAGGACACTGATACCAACGGGTTCTTTGCCGAGCCGGATGGAGATATCTGGATCGGTACCAGCCATGGACTCGCCCACTTTCATCCTCCACAGAACCCTCTCCCAGAAGTGCCACCCAAGGTCTTGCTGACATCTGTCCTGTTCGGGGCGAGTGGTAACTGGAATGCCCTGGATTCCGACGCTGGCCGGCAGTCTGGCGCCTTAAACATTAAGTATGCGGACCGCTCAGGTGTAATCAAGTTTGCTGCGTTGACGTTTCTCTATGAAGACGACGTTCGGTTTCGTTATCGGCTGAAGAACCTCGAAGATAACTGGACTGAAACCCAGCAGCGCGAAGTTCGTTATCCCAGCTTGCCGCCCGGTCAGTATGTCTTTGAAGTGATGGCGAGCATTCCCGGGGGAGGTTGGGGCCAGTCGGCGCAAATCTCGTTGTCCATTGCTCCTCCATTCTGGCAGACCACGTGGTTCAGATTGTTTGAATTCCTGACCCTGTTGTTGGTCGCGCTGGGTGTCTGGAAGTGGCGCATGATGCGAATTCTCCACCAGCAGGCCGTTTTGGAAAAAGAAGTGGAGATGAGAACTGCAGAATTGCGAGGAGTCAACGCTCAATTGGAAGCCTCACGACAGGCCGCTGAAACCCGCACCTCTGAATTGGCCACCGTCAATTCACAGTTGGAAGCCGCTCGCGAGGTAGCGGAGGCCGCCAACCGGGCGAAGAGCGAATTCCTGGCCAACGTGAGCCATGAAATCAGAACACCGATGAATGGAATCCTCGGAATGACCGAACTCGCTCTCACTACCCCTTTGACACCCGAGCAAAAGGAGTTTTTATCGCTGGTAAAAGCTTCAGGAGATGCGCTGCTGGTGGTGATCAACGACCTGCTTGATTATTCCAAGATGGAGGCGGGCAAGTTCATTTTGCATCCGGCCTCATTTGATCTGGAAGAGCTATTGGAATCGACGGTGAAATCATTCGAGGCGCCGGCCATCCAAAAGGGCCTGCGGCTAGCATTTCGTATTTCCGAGGAAGTTCCAAAGTCGCTTGTAGGGGATGACGGCAGACTGCGGCAGGTACTTACGAATCTTGTCGGCAACGCCATAAAGTTCACCGAGCAAGGAGGAATCGTTATTTTCGTCCGGCTGCTCTCGCAAACTCACGGAAAAACGTGCCTGCAATTCTCCGTTCGGGACACTGGCATCGGCATTCCTGAAGAAAAACTGGGTGCGATTTTTGCCCCGTTCGAGCAGGCTGACAACTCCACAACCCGGAAATTCGGCGGGACCGGTCTCGGTCTGGCCATCTGCTCACGCATTGTTGAATTAATGGATGGAAAGATCTGGGCGGAGAGCAAACTGGGATCAGGCAGCACCTTTTGTTTTATTGCCTATTTCGGAACTGAAGCGCTCGCTTCCGCGGAGGCTGCTCCAGCCGGGTTGGATGTCTTGGGGAATGTCCCGGAGCCGGTGGTCGCGCAAAATACCAAGAGGGCGCTGCGAATTCTGGTTGCGGAAGACAATCGAATTAACCAGAAGCTGGCGGTGAAGCTGCTGGAAAATATGGGCCATACCGCGGTCATTGCTGAAAACGGCAGCCAGGCGCTGGCCGTTCTCGAAGAAGCTGCTTTCGATCTGGTGCTCATGGATGTGCAGATGCCGGGAATGGATGGCCTTGAGGCCACCGCAGCTATTCGCGCGAAAGAAAATGGAGACGCGCTCCACATTCCCATTGTCGCCATGACTGCTCATGCCATGACCGGCGACCGTGAACACTGTCTCCAGGCGGGTATGGATGCCTATATTTCCAAACCCGTCTCTCGCTACGAATTGCAGCATGTGATTGAAAGCGTTATGGCCGTGCATGATGAGGCGATCACTGCATCTGCGGGTCCGCTACCGAAATCCTGAACCATAGATTTGAGGTGCTGGCGCCGGAAGCAGATCTCCCGATCACCGGTTCTGCCGATTTCACAATTACCACGTCCTGCGTATCGGATGGGCTTCTGTGTTGAAGACGACTTCGTTCAGATCGAGTGTATGCCGGGGAGCAAACAGCAGGTAGAGATACTTTAAAGTTTCCGCCAGAAAAAAACTTTCCATCGAGTCTGCCTTCTCTTTGGTCCCAACATTTTGGAGTGCAGCATATCCGGTTTCGGACCTGCAGAAGCGCACCAGGCTATCGAAAAAGGTATGTCCCATCTCCAGATAGCGTGGGTCTTTGGTGAAAAAATGCAGATAGTAGGATGACTCGATGATTTCCGGACGCAGAGGATACCCAGGGGTAGTAATTTTCATGGTGGAATAGTCAAGCTCTTCCGGCTCAATGCCAAAGGTCGTCCACATCTTGTAAGAGGATTCCTGCAAGCGTCTGGCGCGGTTGAGATCGCCGGAGCGCGCAAGCACGGCAGGGAAGAAGGCATCCAGCGCGCCATAGTGAGTGGAGACACGCTTGCCAGTATCCATGTCCACTTGGCTGTACCAAAAGCCGGTTGAAGCGTTGTCGGCAAGATATTTGTTTACAGCTTCTATGCTCTTCCGCCACATCCGCTCGCAATCTTTGTCGTCAAAGAGAAGCCAGGACTTGAGCAAATATTCATAGTACGAGTCAATTCCTCCACTGATGTGGCTGGTCTTGTCCATCCACTTTCCGGTTTCGACATTGATCGTAGAACCAACCAGGCCGATTGCCGAGCGGCGGTTATATAGCTCCACAAGCGCGCGTTTGGCTTTGTCGTAATAGATGGGTTTTCCGGTGAGTTTGCTGAGTGCGCCAAATTCAATGAGCAGAGTACCGATCTCTGCCGGGTTGCTTTCTGCCCCGCGCACTGTGCCCGTCTTGAGATTCACGTACATGTAAGGCATGCCCGTGGGTGAATTGAATGCCGGCAGCAAACGCTTGCCTAAGTCCTCAGCCAATGCCAGCAAATGCTTGTCGCCGGTGAGTTGGAAGCTGCTGAGCAGTCCGCCCAGCAACCGGATGGTGATCTCAAAGTTTTTCACCTCGATATCTTTGTCAAAAGAAAGGTTCTGCGCGATCAACTCCCTGGCCTTGGCCGCCTCATCGGTAAGTCCCATTAGAACCAAGGTGTCCAAGGCATCAACCGGTGTCATGTAGAGTGAAACACCGTACCAATCGTGGAAGCTCCTGCTTAATGGTTTGAGTTCATCATGTCCCCATGCGTATTGCTTATATGCGTTCCAGGCGTGGAGGAACTCCTCGCGAACGCGGTTAGCCATTTCATCGTTGTCAGTGTTAGCGGTGTTTGGGAGCTTTTCCTGTCCCAGCAAAGCTGTTCTCTGTATGCTCTGGGCAGTGCTGTAGTCGGGGCCGACAGAAACAAAAAAAAGTAAGATCGCCAGACACAAGAAACCGCGATAGCGTTTCAGCAATGGCATTGGCTCACTCAACTTTCTACCGGTAAAGCTTCAAATATCTTTGGTTAGGTTTATGCGGACGATTTTGATCAGCGTCGATCAGTCTAAATCAGCATTATCAGTGTTAAGGTTTTTGTTTTGGTTACGGCTATGCCGCGCTGTGTTTCAAAGCTTTCGCTGGTTCATTCGCGTTCATTCGCGCCAATTGGCGGCTCAAGGGTCTTCCTCTGTCTGACCAGAATATTCATTGCCCCATTTTCCAATCGCGCCGTCACATCTGCCAGAGAATTCACAATCGCATCCGCTCTCTTCAATTCTTCGATCGGGTAAGTCGTGTTGAGCGCAATGACCTGCATAGTGGCAGCTTTGCCTGCCTCTACTCCTGCTGGGGTGTCTTCAATGACCAGACAATCTTGCGGATCAAAACCCAGCAGGGCGGCGCCCTTCAGGTATGGTTCGGGAGAAGGTTTGCCATTCACTACATCATTTGCGGTAATGAAGCGGCGCGGCGCCGGAAGGCCCGCATACTGCAACCGCGCGATTGCCAGGGCTTGGGTAGCCGAAGTAACAATAGTGTAGCGTTCCGGAGGAATACTACGCAGTAGTTCGGATGCGCCCCGGACAGGGCTGATTCCTTCCTTGTCATCAATCTCCATTTGTTCAACTTTAAGGTTTTCCTGGTCGGCTTCCAGTTCTGGAGCGACCACCCGCAGAGTTTCAACGCTGCGACGTCCATGGGCATTCTCAATTACGTACTCGGGATCGAGGTTATGCGCATGTGCCCACTTGCGCCACACTCGCTCCACAGCGCGGGCAGAATCTACCAGGACTCCATCCAGGTCAAAGAGAACGGCTTTGCAGGTAAAGATCACTTTTCAGAATAACAGGAAGCTCAAAAGGAAGGTTGGCGACGAATTGGCTGAGAATAGACACGAATCAAGAACCGGAAGATCGGCCTTCGGCTTTACGGCGATGCGTTCCTCTTTTAGAATCAGAACAGGCAGGCCGACGTAGCTCAGTTGGTAGAGCAGTCGATTCGTAATCGACAGGTCATCGGTTCAAGTCCGATCGTCGGCTCCATCGTTTTGTTCAATCCCCCGACGGGTGTTCTTCTCTCTTATTCACATAAACGCTTGAAACAACGGGCTCAGTGCGCTAATCGACCTGGGAGAAGAAGGAGCAAACGGTAAGATAATTTAAGGCAACAGAGCACCGAGATATCGATGATCAACCCGCTGGCCAATGATCTTGATGATGTGTTATCGGCGACAGCTTCGGCATGGGAGGAGCTGCGCAATAATCGTATCTTCATTACCGGCGGGACTGGATTTTTCGGCTGCTGGTTGCTGGAGACATTTGCCTGGATCAATGACCGGCTCAATTTGAATGCTATGGCAGTAGTGCTCACGCGTGATCCGGAGCGTTTGCGCGAGCAGGCGCCGCATCTTGCTGGACATCGCGGAATCCAGCTCCATGTGGGAGACATTCGCGACTATCGTTTCCCTGAAGGGAGCTTTACCCACGTCATCCATGCAGCTACGGAAGCCAGCGCAATCCTGAACACACAGCAGCCGGAGTTGATGCTGGATACGATTGTCCGGGGTACAGCTCGGTGCCTGCAATTTGCTGCGCGAAGCGGCGCACGCAAGTTTCTGCTCACGAGTTCTGGCGCTGTCTACGGAACGCAGCCGCCGGAACTCACACATACTCCCGAAACATTCGCAGGCTCTCCTGATGTACTCTTAGCGGGTTCGGCCTATGGGGAAGGTAAACGTATTGCCGAGCTTCAATCTGTCCTGGCAAGCCGCACAGGAAAGCTGGAAGCAAAGATTGCCCGCTGCTTCGCCTTTGCTGGGCCTTATATGAAGCTGGACCAGCACTTTGCCATCGGCAACTTCATGCTGGATGCACTCCAAGGCGGGCCTATTGTTGTAAAAGGTGATGGCACACCTCTGCGTTCCTATCTATATGCCTCCGATCTGATGACTTGGTTATGGACAATCCTCTTTCGCGGCGAGACGTGCCGCGCCTACAACGTAGGCTCCGAGGATGCGGTCAGCGTCGCTGAGCTGGCTCGTTTAGTGGCGAAGCTGAGCTCTCCAGATATCGTTGTGCAGGTCAAGGGAACGCCGCTCGGAGGTCCGGCGGCGCGCTATGTTCCATGCACAAATCGCGCCCGCACCGAGCTAGGGCTACAACAACGAATCTCACTGGCGGATGCGATTCAAAAGACGGTGAATTGGCTGCGCCATCGGAAATTGAATACGGTAAATCTAGCGCCGGTCGCTGAAGGAACCAAGGCATGATGAAACTGTCTGAATACATAATGGGCAGGCTGGCGGAGTGGGGGGTCCGTCACATTTTTCTGCTGACCGGCGGCGGCGCGATGCATTTGAACGATGCTATTGGAAGAGAGTCCCGGCTTCAATACGTCTGCACTCATCATGAGCAAGCTGCAGCTATTGCAGCCGAGGCTTACGCCCGCATCACGGAAACCCCAGGCGTCTTGAATGTGACTACGGGGCCGGGCGCAATTAATTCGCTCAACGGCGTTTTCGGGGCATGGACCGACTCCATTCCTATGCTGGTCATCTCCGGACAGGTGAAACGCGAAACCAATAAAGTAGTGACCGGGTTCGACTACCTGCGCCAACTGGGCGATCAGGAAGTGGACATCGTCAGCATGGTTCGGGGTATTACGAAATATGCGGTGCTGGTGGAAGATCCGGATTCAATTCGCTATCACCTGGAGAGAGCTTACTATCTCGCCGCGCACGGACGTCCCGGCCCTTGCTGGTTGGATATTCCGGTGGACGTACAGGGTGCGCAGATTGATGAAAAAACTTTACGGTCCTACGGTCCGGCTGAAGATGAGCTGACTTGGCCGCAAGAGGAGATAAGCCGCGCGTGCAGCGAGGTGGTCCATCGTATTCAGGATGCGCAACGTCCCGTAATTCTGGCGGGTACAGGGGTCCGGCTCGCCCATGCGCTCGAAGAGTTCGATCAGGTCATCCGCGCCCTTCAGATACCGGTAACAACAGCATGGACTCATGACTTGATTGCGTCGGACGACGCTTTGTTCTGCGGACGCCCAGGAACGATAGGCGAACGCGCGGGCAATTTCACCGTACAGAATTCAGATCTTTTGTTGGTACTGGGATCACGGCTGAACATCCGCCAGGTCAGTTACAACTGGAAATCGTTTGCGCCCAATGCATACAAAATCCAGGTTGATGTTGATGCCGGGGAGATGAAAAAGCCGACTGTGCAGCCAGACATGGCGGTCCATTGCGACCTGAAAGTATTCTTGCGCGAGCTGCTGCACCAGCTCAAGGAGGAACGTTATAGCGCTCGACACGCTGACTGGCTGGCGTGGTGTCGTGAGCGAGTAGCGCGTTACCCGGTAGTGCAGGCGAAACAGAGGCAGCCGGGGCCACCGCTCAATCCCTACTATTTCATAGAACTTCTTGGAGGAATGCTGGCGGACGATGACCCGGTCATCTGCGGAGATGCAACGGCTTGCATCGTGCCTTTCCAGGCCCTGCGTCTCAAGAAGGGCCAGCGGCTGATCTCCAACTCGGGTTCCGCTTCGATGGGCTACGACCTGCCTGCGGCTATTGGGGTCGCCTTTGCGCGCAATGGCCGCAGGGTGATATGTCTGGCTGGCGATGGAAGTATTCAGCTCAATCTGCAGGAGCTTCAGACAGTTGTTCATCACCAACTGCCAGTCAAGATTTTTGTTCTGAACAACAACGGCTATCTTTCGATCCGCACAACACAAAAGAACTTCTTTGGGCAGCTTGTAGGGGAGAGCAAAGAGAGTGGCGTCTCCTTTCCAGACATGGCCCGAATTGCTGAGGCTTATGGAATTCCGAGTCTCCGCCTCGACCACACTGGCCAGATGGAACAGCTTAAGAAAGCGCTGGCCGGGCCGGGACCGCTGCTCGTTGATGTAGTGCTCGATGAAAAGCAGGAGTTTGAGCCACGCATCAGGTCGCGGAAGCGGGAAGACGGTACGATTGAAACTCCAGCCCTGGAGGACATGTACCCATTTCTGGAGCCCGAAGAACTGGCGGAGAACATGATTACCAAGGTCACGAAATGAGCCGCCGAGACCGGGTTTCAAGATATAATTTTCTGATATTTCCCCCGAGTTTTACGCCAACTAACTGGCGGTGCAGAGCCTTTTCGTCAGAAGATCTTGTGTCTTCGAGCTTGTTTCGACGCCGGCCCCCAAAATAGTTTGGATTAGATTATGAACAGGGACATCTTTGAAGATTTATTCGTTCTCGAGATAGCCAATAACCACCTTGGCGATGTAGACCGCGGCCTGCAAATCATCTCGACCTATGCGCAGGTAGTGCGTTTCAATAACGTGCGCGCCGCCATGAAATTGCAATTGCGCGATGTCAAGAATTTCATCCACAAAGATTTTCGCGATCGCACCGATATCCGCTATATCAAGAAGACCCTGGATACCCAATTGAGTTATGACGGCATCGCCAAGCTGGTGCAGGCCATCCGAAAGGCGAGTTGCATCTCCATGGCCACGCCTTTTGACGAGTATTCCGTTGATCTATGCAGTGAGCTTGGCATCCAAATCCTGAAGCTGGCGAGCTCCGATATCAACGATTGGGTGTTGATTGAGAAGATTGCAACAACGAAGAAGCCGGTAATCGTCTCTACCGGGGGAACATCGCTCAAAGATATAGATGACTTGGTGACGTTTTTTGACAATCGCCATATTCCATTGGCGATCAATCATTGTGTCTCGATGTACCCCTCGGAAGACCACGAACTGGAACTCAATCAAATCGACTTTCTCCGCAACCGGTATCCACGGCATACGATCGGATTTTCCACGCATGAATATCACGACTGGACTGCCTCCACGCTGATTGCCTATGCCAAAGGCGCTCGGACCTTCGAACGGCATGTCGATATTCAAACGGATGGCGTTAAAGTCAGCCCATATTGCTCTCTGCCGGAGCAGGTCGATACCTGGTTCAAAGCTTTTCATAAAGCCAAGGAGATGTGCGGGGCGCCCGGGACACAAAAACGGATGCCGCCGCAAAAAGAGATCTCTTATCTTGATTCTCTCGTCCGGGGGGTTTACGCCAAGCGCGACCTGCCGGAAGGGCACGCGCTCACCGATGATGATGTCTACCTGGCCATTCCTTTGCAGAAAGGCCAGATTTCCTGCCGGGAGTTGATGCGGGGCGAAGTTCTGTTGCGGGCGATCAAGAAAGACGGGCCCATCATGATCGAGGCTATTGATAGTCCGTATGCGCGCATCCCTTCGTTGACCGCTCTCATTTATGATCGAGGACTGTGAGGGAAGTGTTTGCTTTTAGCCCAATCGCAGGATCAAGCTCATGAAGAGCATCAGTGTTGTTACGCCTTGCTATAACGAAGAGTTGAATGTGATGGAGTTGTATGATCGCGTTCGGACTCTTTTCGTTCGTCTGGGACAATACAATTACGAGCACATCTTCATCGACAATCGCTCCACCGACAACACCTTCGCCATCCTGAAACATATAACTGAGAAGGACAGGAATGTGAAGGTGATCCGTAATACACGCAACTTTGGGCACCTGCGCTCTCCCATGCATGCTGTGTTGCAGGCGCGTGGCGATGCAGTGATCGTGCTGATGGCTGACCTCCAGGACCCTCCTGAACTGCTGGCGGATTTAATTGCCGAGTGGGAAAAAGGTGTCCCGATTGTGATTGCCATTAAAAAGAGCAGCCAGGAAAGCGGATTGATGTATGCCTTGCGCGGTCTGTACTATCGCCTGGTGCGAAGACTTTCCGACATTGAGCCTTACGAGCATTTCACTGGGTTCGGATTGTATGACCGCAAAGTAATGGACTTGCTGAAGGAATTTCGCGATCCGTATCCATATTTTCGTGGCATGATCGCCGAAATTGGGCTCTCGCACTCCGAGGTGTCCTATGAACAGCAGCGCAGAAAGAGGGGCAAGACCAAGAACAATATTTTTACGCTCTACGACCTTGCCATGCTGGGCATCACCACCTTGTCGAAAGTGCCTCTGCGGGCTGTGACCTTTACTGGGTTTGCAGGCTCATTGCTCTGCTTTCTGGTTGGCATGGTATATCTGGTCTATAAGATTGTTTTTTGGAATTCATTCCAATTGGGAATTGCGCCGCTGGTAATCGGCTTTTTCTTCTTTGGTTCGCTGCAAATGGTTTTCATGGGCATCATCGGCGAATACATCGGAAATATTCAGACGTTCGTGCAGTCTCGTCCTCTGGTCTTTGAGAGTGACCGCATCAATTTCGAATATGCGCCTTCGGCGCCACTCGATGGAACGATTGTACAGATGGAATGCGTGAAGTAATGCCTGCTGTTTCCGCCCCGGAATCCGGTGCGCCCAAGAAATATTCAATGAAACAGATTTTATGGAATAGTGTCGCCATCGGGCTGGCAGCGGTGTTGATCGTTCTCCTGGCGCGAGCAGCCGATTGGCGGTCTGTTATCGAGCAACTCCGCCACGCTCGCCTCTGGTTGCTCATGTTTGCCTGGATCGTGTTGGGCAGTTCAGCTTGTTTTCTGCGCGCCGTCCGCTGGTATTTATTATTGTCGGCGGAAAGTCGGCTGGGTTTTTGGCCGGTCTTCTGGGCCAATTCTTCCGGCAATTTTGCCAACAGCGTCCTTCCCGCTCGTGCGGGAGAGTTTATTCGCGCTGCAATGGTTAGCATGAAGTCGGGGTTGAGCAAACGCTTTGTTCTGGCGATTGCTCTATGTGAGCGGGTCTTCGATCTCTTGGTTCTAGTCACGCTTACGCGTATCGGGTTGTCGTATGTGTCCAATATACCGGTGGCCATGCAACGCGCTATTAACATTGCTTTCTGGGGAGCGATCTGTGCCGTCACATTTCTGGTCGTCGTTGCTCAAAGCCGGAAGTGGGTTGACCTTGCTACGAACAGTGAGCAGCGCTCCCCTGCGGGCGTGGGTCGGTTTTGGTCACGGCTGCAACCGTTTGTCCATGGCATACACGCTATCCACGACCGCCAACGGCTGGTGCTCTTCTTTGTGCTCACCATTCCTATCTGGCTGGTCGACGCTTGGGGGGCAAGACTTGTTGCAGCTTCACTGGGACTCAATTTACCGCTCCCTGTGGCGCTAATCTTGCTTGCGGCTCTGGGTTGTAGCAGCCTGCTGCCCACAACCCCGGGCCAGCTCGGCGTTTTCCAATTTGTGACCATTCGAGTGGTCGCCATGGCCCAGATTATTTATAACCAGGCGCTCACCTTCAGCCTGATCTTGCAGGCCGGCAATTACATCACGCTCGGGATATGGGGCATTCCGGGGCTCTGGATGTACAAGAAGTCGCGCTCAATGCCGGGAATCCCACCCTCGGTTCCGGCTGCCACAACCGAAGACGCGCACGAACTCGTTCGCGATTAGAGGAGATCGCTTCCAGACCCATGTGTCGGGACGTTGCCAGACCGGGTCCTGGTCGGTCACCATCAGCGCGTTAATGGAATACTTGTCACACACTGCATCGAGTGATTGCGCGCCTTCCCAATGAGGATTGTTGAAGACATAGGTCAGCTTGAACTGAATCTGAATGCAGTCATAGATTTTCCCGCCAAAGGAAGTACCACATCCCGGCCCTGCGGATGCCGGGCGGCGGCTCGCATAAAGCAGGTAAGCAAGGTAATTGTGAGGTAAGGGGTTGTATTGCACAATCGCATGGGCCGGCACGATCTTTTCCATGGATTCGTAAGCTTGGCGAATTCCATATACAGTGCCTGTTTTATCTTTGGAAACAACCCTGGCATCCTGTTCGTGGCCCGGCTGGTCGGCGTGAACGAAAGCGTAGGTGCGAAGCAGTGCTACCTGATAGATCGTTGCAAGTACCCCCAGAACTACTAGCCAGCGCAAAGTAGCAGGCCGAATCACCGGTGCGAGCATCACCCTGAATTTTTCTCGGTCAGTGTTCGACCACCACTCATGGACTAAGGGTACTGCCCAAAGCAGCAGGATGAATTGCATGAAGAGGGCGCTTCGCATTCCAAGGTCATTGGCGGCAATCACGCTAGAGCGTAAGAACGAAGCAATAAACAAGCTGGTGCCCAGAAGCAACCACGAGGCAAGCTCAGTACGCGACAGGCGCTCCCTTCGATGCCAGGTGCTGCGCAGGCGGAGCACTCCAACTACGAAGAAGAAACCTAATTCGATGAAGTACCAAAGGGGCAGTGCTGCGATTGAGGCCGTTAGTCCAAGCAGCACAGACTCAATGTGCAGCAGCGGCCCCATGGGCCATCGTACTGCCCATGTTGCGAAGTCTCCGGCCCCCGGTGCCATCAGGATGTCTTTCAAATAGAGAATCGAAAGGAGAGCGGCCCCTGCTCCCGCCATTGCAAATAGCAGCAATTCCGTCCATTGTTCCTTATGCAGTAGCAGGAGGTTCCAAACAATCAGGAACGCTCCAAAGGCGAAAGTCACATATAATGACAGGCCGGCGGAGCTGGCAAATGCCAATGCTCCGATTGCGGAAGCTTTCAGCCGTTCTCCTGTTTTGGCTTGAGGAGAGACATTCCAGATTGTAAGGAATCCCAGCAAGCAGGCAACCAGGGCAGCGATATGGTTGGGCACCCAGAGCGTTGCATCTGTCCAGGCAGTGATCTGGTTATAGTCCCACCATTCCATATCAGGCTGAACAATGTGGCCGGGACCGACCAAATTGACGATAGTAGGAAGAAGATCTAGACCAGTAACTACCAGCAAGGCGATACCCAATAAAGACTTCCTGCGAAGCTGGATCCGATCGCCAATGAAATGCTTCAGATAAAGAGGAACAATTGCCGCCAGCGCATACCCCGCCCAAACGCAGCTTGCGTACATGGTCAAGCGCGGATCGATGTGTCCAAGCTTGGCTGGTAGCGCGCACAGCAGGTTCCAATAGTAGTAATAACGCAACTGGACAATATGCCCTGGAAAGAAGAATGGGTTATTAGGAGGAACGCCAGTCTCTAAAGCAGATCGGGTCAGCGCAGAACGGACACAATGGTCCCAGGCTGTTACGCTGAAGTAAATCTTGTGTCCGATCTGCAGATCAAGCAAGACAATCAGGGCCACAACCGTCCAGACGGCCATGGCTATAGCCAGGATCCTGGTTTCTCGATCAAAATGTATTTTCAATCGCTCTGGATGCGTTCGTAATTCATAAACAATGCAACCCAGAAATACCACTCCCAATGCCACGAAAAACAGCACGGCAACGCTCAAAGATGTAAAGCGGGTGACGAGGACTGCCGTGATAGAGCTAAAGCAAATCGATAAGGGAACGCTGAGGAGAATTCGTTCTGTGAGCTGTCTTTCCCGAAAAGTAAACAGATTGAGCAGCCAGCCCACAACATATCCGGGTATCAATAGGAAAACTGAGAGCAGCACCACCCCTTCCAGGGCGCCCAAAATGTCAGAGACCGTGTAGTTGTGCACAAAATTCCAGAGACTGTATTGAAAAAGGTAAGTCATTATATAAACAGCCAGGCGCCTTTCTCGCTGAAACTGCTATAAGGTGCTCACCTTGGTAACCGGTTCGTACTGCCCTCCCTATAATTTACGGCTGCCACAACTGAAGACCCGCACAAATTGGTTTGCGATTCGAGGCTTGCGCTTCCAGACCCACGTGTCGGAATGCTGCCACACCGGATCCTGGTCAGTCACCATCAGATCATTGATTAAGTATTTATCGCAGACTGCATCTAGTGATTTCGCTCCCTCCCATTGAGGATTATTGAACACATAGGTCAATTTGAACTGAATTTGAATGCAATCGTAGATCTTGCCGCCAAACGAAACGCCGCATCCTGGCGCTGCAGATACTGGTTGACGGTTGGAATACAGTAAAAACGGGTAGTACGAGTGAGTAAGAGGGTTGTATTGCACAATCGCCTCTTGCGGCAAGGTCTTATCGATCTCTTCGTAGGCCTTACGTATGCCATAGATTGTGCCGGCTGTATCGCTGGAGGGAAGCCTGGCAAAACCTTGAGCCGAGGGATCGTCACTATGAAGAAAGGTGTAGCTACGAAGCAGCCCGGCCTGATAAATGCTGGCCATCGCGCCAAGGATGAGCATGAAAAGCAGGGTCGAAGGCCGGACGATTGGCGCAAGCATCGTTTTGAACTTCGCCCGATCGGTATTGGACCACCAGTCATAGACAAAAGGCACGGCCCAGAGCAGCAGGACGAACTGCATCACCAGCGCACTGCGCATTCCCAAGTCATTTGCGGCAATGACTCTGGAGCGCAAAAACGAAGCGACAAAGAAACTTGAGCCGAGCATCATCCATGCAGCAGTTTCGCAGCGTGAAAGAAGTTCTCGGCATCGCAATAGGCTCCGTAGGCGCAGCAGCCCGATCGCAAAGAAAAACCCCAGTTCCATGACGTACCATAGAGGCAACGCCAGGATTGATATTCCTGCTGCCAGTACTTCGAAACCAACTCCTGTCTGTCGCGAAAACAAATTCAGGTCCCAGCGGACGGCCCATAGCGCGAATCCTTCGCTTCCTGGAGCTGTTCGCATGTCATTCAGATAGGCAACCGAGAGAACGGCCGCGCCCACTCCAGCAGCGGCAAACATCAACAATTCAGCCCATTGTTGCCGATGGAGCAATAAGAAGCTCCAGACGACAAGGAATATCCCAAAAGTAAAGCTCACATAAAGGGAGAGGCCGGCTGCGCTGGCGAACGCCAAAGCTGCGAAAGCCGCCCCTTTCATGCGCTCCCCTAGTGCGGTTTCAGAAGACACATTCCAGATTGCAAGAAAGCCCAGCAAACAAGCCACTAGTCCAACAATGTGGTTAGGGACCCACAGGCAGGAGTCCGTCCATGACGTGATCTGCGAGGGATTCCATCCTTCGATATCAGCGTCCACTCGGTGCGTGAGCATGTTGATTGCCGTGGGAATCAGGTCCAGCCCTGTCACTGTGAGCAGCCCGATCCCTAGCAAAGACTTTGCTCGAAGTTGGACCCGATCTCCGATGAAGTACTTGAGATAAAGAGGAATAATTGCGGCCAGTGCAAAACCTGCCCAGACGCAGCTTGCGTAGAGGCTCAGGCGTGGATCAATGCTGCCAAGTTTGGAAGTGAGCGCGCACAGCAGGTTCCAGTAATAGTAGTAACGCAGCGGCACGGTGTGTCCTGGAAAGAAAAATGGATTTACTGGAGGTACTCCATGGTCCAGAATTGACCGGTTTAAAGCAGCGCGAACGGAATGGTCGTAAGCAGTGACACTCGGATAAAGGCGATCGCCAGCCTGAACGTCTACCAGGATACCCAAGGCCACGATCAACCAAATCCCCATACCGGCGATGAGTATTTTCGTCGGCCGATCCAAGCGAATTCTCAGCCGTTCCGGATGCGACAATGCTTCATAAATCACGCAGCCCACAAACACAATCGCTAAGCCCACAAAAGATGCAACAGCAATGTTCAAGGAGCCGAACCGGGCAAGGAGCACGGCGATAATGGGCGAGAAGCCGACTGACAACGGGACGCTGAGGAGAATTCTCTCAGTGAGCAGTTTTGCCCGGAAAGCAAATAAGTTGAGCAGCCATCCGACCACGTATCCGGGTGTGAACAGAAAAATGGAGAACAGCCCCACTGCCTTCAAGGCGCCCAAAATATCTGAGACCGTGTAATTGTGCACAAGATTCCCGGAACTATATTGAAAAGAGGTAGCTTATTATACAAATTGTCCTGCCGGCTTCCGCGCGAGTTACCTTCAAGGCTCACTTTGGTAATAAACTTTCTTCCTAACAATGGCACCTGAGAACGTTGAATGCAGGGGTAGTAAACTACATTTAAAGACATGGTTTCACTCGATAGCAGTTATGTGTGCACTCTGCCCGAAGACTTTGCCGAAAGGCTTGTTATCTTCGGCGCTGGAGGGCTGGGAAAGAGAATTGCGCGCAACGTAGGCGTGCTCGGCCATCGACCGTTGGCCTTCTGCGATAACAACCGGACACTGTGGAATACAGAAATTGAAGGCGTGCAGGTACTGTCACCGGCATCCGCTGCATCAGCTTTTCCGAAAGCGGTTTTCATGGTGGCGATCTGGCATCCCAGCCAGGTGGAAGGGTTGCGACATCGCATTGCGGAGTTAACAAAACAGGGCTGCGAGAATGTCACCTGCTTCATTCCTCTGTTCTGGTCGTTTCCCGAGATGTTTTTGCCCAACATGTTCTGGGAGGTCCCCAGCCGCTTGATAGAGCAGAGCTCTCACATCAATGCGGCTCGTGATGTCCTGGATAAAGCCGGGCAGGAGGAGTTTGATCGCCAGCTTCAATTCCGGTTGACAGGAGATGTGATGTGCCTCCGTGAACCGGAGCCGGGACTGCAATATTTTCCTGAAGGTCTGTTCAGGCTCTCGCCGGAAGAGACTTTTGTAGATTGCGGGGCTTACGATGGCGATACAGTCCGCGATTTTATGCAGGTTTCCAGCGGACACTTTCGGCGGGTCATCGCTTTTGAGGCCGATGCGCAGAATTTTCATAAGCTGGAGCATTCAAGCCAAGACACCCGCGTTTCTGTGCTGCCGTATGCCGTCGGAGCCAAGAGCGGAGTCTTGCGCCTGTCTTCCAGTGGCGCCAGCTCTTCGATATCCGAATCGGGAGATCATGAAGTCCACTGTACCGCCTTGGATGACGCATTGGCCGATGAACAGCCTACATTCATCAAGATGGACATCGAAGGCAGCGAAATTGATGCGTTGATGGGAGCGGCGGCAACCATCCGGCGTTTTCGGCCCAAACTGGCGATCTGTATTTATCATCGTCCTGACCACCTATGGCGCATTCCGCTCTTGCTCAAAAATCTGTTTCCCGATTCTCTACTCACGCTCCGCAGCCACATGTATGATGGGTTCGACACTGTGTGCTACTGCCTCCCTCGTTCCTGAACTCAAGGCCAGAGAGCGACCATTGCGCGAAAATGGGACGATCTGAGTTACTTTTGCGCCGAGACACCCGGTTTTCCTTAGACTAGCGGCTTCTTTTTGTGATAGCGTCCGATAAGAGGCAGTGAGGAACAGATGTTGTTATCAGTCGTGGTGCCGGCATATAACGAAGCGCAAAATATAGCTGCTTTGGTCGCAGCGCTCCGAAGCGTGCTCACCTCCGCTGCCGATCTGGATTACGAGATTCTGTTCATCGACGACGGTAGCACCGACGATACTCGCGGGCTTTTGCGCGGCTATGCGGAAAGCGATCCTCGGATCAAAGTACTGGCATTCTCGCGAAACTTTGGCCATCAGGCGGCCATTACTGCCGGATTGGATTTTGCCGAAGGCGATGCCGTAGTCGTCATGGATGCCGACCTTCAAGATCCCCCTGAGCTTTTGCTCAAGATGATCGAACTCTATCATCAAGGCTACGATGTCGTTTCTGCCCAGCGGGTCTCTCGTGAAGGCGACAGCTTGTTGAAAAGGGTGACAGCGCGTGGCTTTTACTGGATGATGCGCAAGATGGTCGACAAGCGCCTTGTTCCTGAAGTTGGCGATTTCAGGCTCTTCAGTCATGCAGCCGTGGTCTTGATCCGAAATTTCCGCGAGCAGCACCGGTTCATGCGCGGGCTGGTTGCCTGGCTGGGTTTAAAAGAAGCAATCGTGCCTATGCATCGGCAGCCTCGGCACGCCGGCCAACCAAAGTATTCAGCCCTGAGAATGTTAAAGTTTGCATGGACGGCGGTATGCTCGTTTTCTGCATTGCCTCTGCGCATCAGTCTGGCCGGCGGATGCCTGTTGAGTCTGCTCTCGTCCGGTGGGTTGTTCTATGCGGCGTATTCCGCCTGGGTAGCCAAGCATGCCCTACCTGGCTGGGTTTCTCTAGCGCTCGTGCAAGGCCTCTTTGCAGGATCGATACTGATTGCCATCGGCCTGGTTGGCGATTATCTCGCTCGTATTTATGAAGAGGCGAAGGACCGCCCTCTCTACATTGTCGGCTCCCATGACAACGTCAGGATAGAGCTGCTGCATGCCAGGCGCGCGCTGATCGTCCCAGACCGGGCGCCTGAACCTAAGGTATTCGGTGCGAAAAAGGGAACGTAGAAAAGTTCCGGTTGGCTATTTATGCCGGATCTGGGGATGGCTCTGCCAAAGCACCCGCAGCAGGTTGCCGGGCTTCGAGTGGCATCCGAACGGTGCTAATCAAGAGGACAAGCAAAGCCACTGCTTTTATCTGTCCCGCCCAGTCGATGTGATTGAAGATCAGGTAGGACTGAGGCGTGAACACAATCGCAAATGGCGCTAAGAACCAAAGCATCCGCCGCGGTTCAGGGGGATCTGCAGACGAAGAATGGTCGACGATCCAGAGCACCAGCATTGCCCACGGAACATAAAGGTGTACAAGCGTGTAATCTCCGGACCACCATGGTAGAAGGATCGTGCACGTAGTCAGTGCAAGTATCTGGTTCAACAGAGGAAGGTAACGGATCTTTCTGAAATACAGCCATAGTCCCACAATCGGGACAATGTACGAGTACATATCATTGGCGCGTGTCATCAAGTCGACTGTGTGCCACCCTCCGGCCAGCATGACCTGGTTGACGATCGAAAAGAGCGAATGCTGGAAGCCCATTTCCAGCCCCCTGCCCAGATAAAGATAAACAAGATGGAACAGCTTGAACTCGTAGAGGATTGCATGTAAAGCGGCCCCGATAGTAGGTCCAATAAGCCATAAGCACACCACGGTCAGGCAGGCAGCGAGCGATATGCCATACAGCAATTGGCGCCACGTCTTTCGCGACAGCAATAAGGCGAACAACACCGCTGGTGAGATTTTAATTGCCGTGGCTATTGCGAAAAGTGTTGCCGCCAGCCACGGTCTCCGATGGGCAAGTGCCAGCAATCCCAAGGCTATGACAATCCAAACCAGTCCCTCAAAGTTTAAACGGTCAAAAAGAAATATTAGCGGAAACGATGTGACCAGCACGGTGAAAACGAACAAATGCGCGGTAATTGGATTTATGCCGCGCCGGACCAGTGAGCGGTCGAATGCGATGGCAAAGCCCAGGGCTGCCAGCCCCAGAGTAATCCGGAACAAGAGCAGAGGATAGCCAGGAAGGTTATACCAGCCGCGTAGTACGATAATTAACGCCGGAGGGTAGTTGAAGGAATGTCGCAGGGCGAACCCTTTGTGCGAGAACATCGCTGGCGATCCAAAATGTTGCAGCCGGGGTTCGTACAGAGTGAAGTCGGCAAATCGGTCCGCCGGATCGAAGAGAAATGTGTTGTACGGATAGCCCTGGTGCAAAACGTTGCCCCGCACAAATACAACTCCAGCCGCGATGGCAAAAAGAACGCTAATCAGGAGCCAGTACAGCAACAATACGCGCGGGAACCGGCGATTCGTATCGTTTATCAATGTGTTGTACAAATGGGGGTGGTTCGATTTGAAATGGCGGTGCTGCCCATGGAAACAAGAATTATATCAGCGTCCATATTTCAAGTTCCTCTATATCTTTTTACTGGCTGACTGCTCTTTCAGAAGTAAAAATCACCCTGTCATGCTGTGAGCAAGCCCGAGCGACGTAGGAGTGAGGGCGCGTCGAAGGACCCCCGAGATGCGTCCTCCAGTAAATAATGTAATGAGGCATTTTCACGAAGATCTCTAGCCGTCTCATGACTGAAATCGCAGAAAATCGAAGCAAGAGCGAGTTCTTCCAACGGCTCACGCTGTATGGTTGCGCTGGTTTCGGCATCGCCATGATCGCTAACACGCAACTGGCATGTGACGGAACCTGGTTTTGGTATGCATCTCTGCTTCACGGCGGACGGCATTTATATTCGGACATGCATCTTGCTCTGCAGCCACTGCCTGTTTTGGAGACTGATGGATGGATGGCTTTGGCGGGCAATGGCTGGATGGTCTCCAAAATTCCGGCCCTGTTCCATTTAGTCATGTTCTTGTTCAGTATTTTCCTGCTGGCGGCTGAAAGTGCGTGGACCGATCTTCAAAAAGCAGCGCTGATTGCCTGCACATTTTTCGTTGGTATCAGTTTTGAGTCTTATCGCTTCGACGACTATCACGTCATATCTCACATTTGTTATCTCTTGTCGATATTTCTTCTGATCAGATTGAGCAAGAATGGAAATTCGAAACACGATCTAACCATGATGGCCGCGTTGGGAGTTTTGACGGGCCTGGCCATCACTACCAGGTTTACCGACGGCGCCGGATTGTTTTTTTGTGTGTTTGTAGCGATCGCCTGCATCATGAATACGCAAAAATCTATCTTGCTGGCCTCATTCTGCGTCTCCACGATGATCGTAGCTGTAGGCATCGTTGGCTTGACCGGCGATTCACTTGGGGCTTATGTCTCGAACACAATCCTCCATGCCGCCGGGCCAAAAGGCGGCGCCGCAAATGTGCTGGTTCGTCCTTTTCAATTGTTTTGGAACTCGCTTGCATATTTAGAGGCGCGCCAGCCGTTGATGATTATCTTCTTTTCGATTTTAGTTGCTGCGAGCTGGACTTTTCTCATCAAGGCGTTTTCAAAGCCGAATATTCGCAGGTCGGTCGTGAAAGCAATGATTAGTTTGGCCATTCTCTTGTGTTCTTTTTACAAACTAGGGCCTTACCTGAAGAATGGCAGCATAGTCGTTGTTTGGTCGGCCGTGATTGTGCTGGCAGCTTACGGCGTCGCGGTTTTTGTGGCATTGCGCCTTGTGCGCTATCTGCACAGTCGCGACCGGGCATCCAATTCGGGCCTGCGTCAGATTGTCATATTCCTGCCTTTCGCATTGCTTCTCGTCGGGTCCATGTCGTCTGGCGGTTACCACTTCGGTTTGTACGCGCCCATAGCATTTCTTCTTTTGACCGTTTCCGTTGTGCTTCCGGAGTTGTTTGGTCGCGATTGGATCAAGTCGTCGTTCCTGGTGATTGCCGCCCTTATGGCGGTGTCTGGAGCATGGCTCAAGGCGAGAGATCCAGCTTCCTGGCTGACCTACCGGACATTCCCGATGTTTTCCGAACGCTTGGTCATACACCATCCTCAATATGGACCGATGGTGATCGATAAGGAATTGCATCAGTTCATTGAGCGCGTATGCTCAACGATTGCAAGTGGCGGAAAGGACGTGGAAATCAAGGCCGAATCTGGCCCCAGTCTGGTTTCGATTCCTTTCTCTTATGCGAACTACTATTGCGCTATTCCTCCCTGGCAAGGGTTTGTGCAGACGTTTTTCGATACTTCCGGAAAAGATGTCATCGACAGTTTGATCTCAAAGTTGGAACAGTCTCCTCCAAAATGGGTCTTTTATCAGCGGCAATTGGGCGTTCTGGTGATGCACGAAGCGGCATTTAACAACGGCAAACGATTGCCCCATCATGATCTGGATGATTTCATTATGCAGAAGATCGCTACCGGCCAATGGACAATCGTCGACCGGCAACAATACGGACACCGAAACGACTGGATACTTGTAAAGACTCGCTAAGCTGAAATCAACTCGTCCAATAATGTCTCGATGGATCTTGGTGCTCAGGAACTTCGATGATTTATATGGCTGGAAAACCCACGTTCTTGAATGCCCCACAGCTATCCTGTTGCCACAACCATCAATTCCGAAGAAGCTGTACACACAATCTCGTTCCGATCGTTGAAAACCTGGGCTTCGCAAAAACAAATCGTCTTTCCTGCTTTGATGCATTTGCCCTCTGCCCGGAAGGTTCCTTGCGATAACGGCTTGAGATACGAAACCCGCAGGTTGATGGTGGTGGCATTGGCCTTGGGATAGATCAGTGAAATGGCAGCAACGGCGCAGGCGGAATCTACGATGGAAGCCAAGACACCGCCATGAACGATGGCGCGTTTCTGCATCAGGTTTTCGCGGACCTCACACTCAAAGACGGCCCGGCCGGGAGTGACTTCCTTCAATTCAAGTCCGAGAGTACGCCAATAAGGGACGCCCTCGGCCATCGAAGTACGGAGTTCTTCGTTCACAGTTTCATTTGTCATCGATCACAAAAATACAGGAACCGGCAAGAATTTTCACCAATCAAGACGAATTCCTAGGGATTCCTCGCTATGCGAGGAATTATGAATTGTGCACGGAATGAATTGTAATGGACTTTGTGCTTCGGACTTGAACAGTGTGGTGCGAAAGGGGGGACTCGAACCCCCACGCCTTGCGGCGCCAGATCCTAAGTTCGCGGTGTGCCGGAAATCAACAACTTAGCGGGAATGCTACCGAATGCGATGGAGTGCTACAAAGCCAGTGTTTATATGGGTTTCCGCAACGTGCTGTAGCACTTCGTCTCGCTGAGTCGGGTTTGGTGGTAGGCACAAAAGTGGGCACAAATAGGCCCAACGTGGGTCCCATATTTTGAACCATGGGGGCCGCTGGGGAGTCCCCCGCATATCTGCTTAGAAACAGCCAAAGGCCGCGCCAAATCTCACGCGCCGAAAACTGTTTGTGCCGTTCCTTTCGTTGCCATGACTCAGAAGAGCGGCTGTATTGTCTCGGTTTTCTTGTTTTCAACTGGAATGCTGGGGGAAAACAAAAATTCACTCTCGGGGTCGTGTTGCCTGAAACGTCTTTGCGCCAGCTTTCTATTCTGAACGGCATAGCAATAGACACAGCCGTGAGGACATGTGTCATAGTCCCCTATGTCTCTGGACTCAAAGCAGCCACACTCCTTCCTCGCGCCCCTCAGGCGGACGTGAATGTCTGTGTTGGCCAACGCGGATAGTCGGCGGGCATCCACGCACCGTGCCTCCGAGACGCAGACGGAGGGGCCAAGTAGATACGGCTGGGAGCACAGCGAAAGCTGCATTTTGTGCTGAGAGGCAATCTTGTAGAGATCGTGCATGAGGCTTCGCTTTTGATCGTCGTCAGGGTCGTTCCAAGTGAAACCGAATTCCCGGCCTGCCCAGTCCATGTTCTTTTTTGTCTTCTTATAAATCTGGGCAAAGGAGATCACGACCTCGTCTGTGATCCCCTCAAGCCGAGCAGCCAGCCACGCGAAGTTTTCGAGATGTGACTCGGGACGTGTCTCCGACGAGAAGACGATGGGATCGTAACGCCAAACAAGAACGTTGGGGCCGTACTGCTGGCTCACCTGCTTGGCATGGTTCAAAGCTCGTGAGGCATCAGTGACCGAGAATTCGAGTTTTCGAGGGTAAGCATTGATTGTGTACTGCACAACAAAAGGGAATCCACGAGCTTGGACTTCGGCGAGTTTTCCTAAGAACGGCCCTAAATTCTTTGTCCAAAAAACGAACCCATTGACATCTTCCCGGCGAAGGGAAACTCGGAGCGCCTGATGACGATTGTAAGGGTTCACCATCATGCAGAACCCAGCCCTCAGGCGGTTCATGAACCATTCGCCGTAGAAGGCGGGTATATCGGTTTTGTAACTGGCAGAGATGATCATGTGTTACTTCTTCGTTCCAACGACCCAAAATGCTTTCCATGTCAGTTTAGGGTATTTACCCAACTCTTTAAGTAGCGACCCCAGGTCTTTGACGTCCTCGGTAGGCGGGTCCATATAGCTTTCTGTGTCATTGAACGCGGACAACTTTATTCCGGCCTGCTTTGCAAGCGAGGTGATCTCTTCTTTCCAGCGCGGGCCTTTACGGTCAACGAACAGAAACTTTGCTCCTTTCGGGGCATTGTCAGCAATCTGCTGTGTAAAATTCCGAAGGTCTTCAAAGTTCGCGAAAATCTCAGAAACAAGGTACGACAAAATATAGATGTCCTGATCGAATATCGGCCCAAGGTTAACCAAACTGGCGGGCTTCTTGATATCTACCGCCGAAAACATCCCTGAGACGACAAGAGGCCAAGACTGGCGCTCTTTGCCATAAAATTTTCTGAATCGCGACTCAATTTGTTTTTTGAGTGCCATCCAACTGTCGAGCCATTCATTGACGCGATCCAGGAGGAGATATTCCAAGAATATTGGCTCTTTGGGCTTAGTCGTCTCTACCCACTTAGAGATGCCGAGGAGTTCTGTGCCGGGGCCGCCTCCAAAAGCACAGACCGAAACAGTCCCCTTGTCTTTCTGCACCTTTCTGAAGTGTTCGCGCAGTTCGTCATTTGCGAATATGTCCTGAATGAGATTAGCGGTCGCTGGGACAACTGCGTAGAGGTACGAAAGGCGACAAAGCGGATTCTGGTAGTTAATGGCTGGCACGTCACCAGAGAACCACTGAGCCGAACACTCCGCCGCTTGTGCCTTGATGCCTTCTGCTATATCCTTTCGACTCTTCCCCGACCGCTCTACTAGCGCAGCAATGTTTTCTTCAAGCACATCATGAACGATCTGAAAATAGCGGATGTAGGGAGCACTGGGGCCGGGCCACGGAATTTTTACCATCGAAATAATTGCCTCGTTTAGATACTACCGAAGTACTCGGCCTCAAATCTACGGCAAGTCGCGGGACATTCCAACGCTATGTTCACCCTCAGAAGATGCGGTCTTGTCGACAATGTTCCGGCTGGGTGGGGAACAGAGAAACGCCCGGCGTGGAAACCCGAAAAGAGTGGAAGGGAGGTCAACGCTCAGACCGGGTGCCGGGGAGTCCCCGCCCTGCCCCGCGTTACGGGGCAGGAAGCCCGGCCAAGAGAACCTTCAGAAGAGTGCCTTTCCACAACACCGCTTGAATCTTTTGCCAGAGCCGCATCTGCATGTCGAATTTCGGGACCAAACGGTGCTCCGAACCGCACCAGTGTGATCGACGGGATATTCATGTTCACGGCCCATACTGAGCTTTGTGCGTTTCAACAGCCCTAGTCGCTCTTGAATCTCTCTCGCATGTGCCTCTGCCTCTGCATTCCAGTCGGACACATCCCAATACAGCAAGTCCTCTGATCGCATGTCGGTTTTGCCGGATTCAGTGGCGATACCCACGATGTGGGTAGCATCTGGATACTTGAGTCTTACGACATAACAATAATTTGCTAATAAATCCCCTCGAATCTTGCGGTATTCTTCATCCGTCATGTCCGGCAAGTATTTTAGGAAAAGAAAGACGTAGTGTGGATCACCCTTCCGGGAAGGCATCATAACGCGGACATCCCAGGCGCTCTGGGATGTGAGGCTTCGCTGTAATACTTCGTGAAGGTGTCTAGCAAGTAGCCTTCGACGGGTTCTTGGTTCGCGGGCCATGAATCTATATATAATTTCTTGTTCACTCAATGGCCTGTCCCTCGGGAAGTATTCAGTGCCGGTCATCGCGTGGTATACCGATTTTTCAATCAAGGCATCCCAGGCATAGCTGATTTCATCCCCTTCTAGTTGCGAACGACGTTCTGGACTGTTTACGAACTTTTCCCAAAAACCCTCAGCAAAGCCGAGAAAATCGTAGTTGCCGTCTACGATAAAATCATGCTCACCATTCCTGTTCAGTTTTGCCAAATAGACCGCCAAGAGTTCCTCTTCGCCTGCTGCCATCACTACCCTGTCAGCCAGGAATCTTTCCTTCTTTGTGAGATAGGCGGTGAAATCACTTATTGTGTCCAACGTCCGCATAACGACGTCAAGTGTTGTGTCATCGAAGACGTGAACGTATCCCTTGGCGGAATTGATTTGCCCGACTGTAAATGGATGAACGAGGTGCGCATCGCCCACCAAGCTGTTATCAAGCATTAGGCTTCCACTGCCTCCCATGACTTCGCGGCAGCGGCGTGCTCCGTTGTGCGCTACCACAACGCGATGAAAGATGACATGTCCAGGGTCTGGCAATGCGATTGGGAAAGGGACACAGCACTTTCTATCGATGAAGAGACGGTTGGGAAATTTCCTTATCCAACGTTCTGCACCGTATACTTGTTCGGCAGATTTCAACACTGCCCTCTTGTACCAGCGGCTCCAGTCCCTTTCCAGGTTTCCTGTATCGCGAAATTCGCAGTCTTTGTCGCTGAAGACAATGATGTGATTCTCAAAAACCACCAACAGATCACATACCTCTTTGCCGTCACCTCTCGCATCCGCTCGGCCTTGATCGCGAAAAACTGCTGGATAGCTCCACAGCGAAAGGAATGAACGCTTACACAAGTTCGCTAAACGTCGCTCCGCTGCTGTGACTCCCTCACCGGGAAGAACTACAGAAGGTCCGCTAGTTTTAGGGGTGGTTGCCATGTCGAAATGATGTACTCGTTTCTATGAGCGTAGCACGGAATAACGCCTCGCTAAACGCATTATTCTTTGCGTCAGCACTATTGAGTTCTTGCGTATCGTGTTCGCGGGACCGTAGCAAGGAGGGACATAAAAACCCGCCATCTCTGGCGGGTGAGGGTATCAAAAACCGTTCCAGGTTTCTTCCAAATCCCTAATCGTCTCCCGACTCTTCCTTCGGGCGCTGCTGCTCTGCCAGTTCCCGTTTGCGCTGTTCGGCTTTAATCAGAACGTCGTCTGGGTCTTCAAGCTGCTTTTCCTTTGCCCAGCACAGACTGTCATAGTAGAGCGCATTGTTCATGAGACGGTCATGAATGGTTTCAAGCAGCCGCAGGCTGGCTTCCGCTTGCAGTCTACCGAGCATGTTTCCCCAACCGATCAGGTCTTCTTCAGGGAAGAAATTAAACTCTTGCAGGGCCGCAAGATTGCTCGTGTTCTGCTCGAATTCACGATTTAGGTTTGCAACGGCTCGATAGGCGCTCGAGGTCGTGGGCAGAGGTTGGACGTGGTTTACTCGTATAGGCGCATCCGGTAACGGGCTGGCGGGTGCGGCAGAGGGTGGAGGCGAGGGTGGCTCATTTGCGCCCAAGGATGATGAGGATTTAACGTCAGTATCAGCCATGTTTTGCCTGCTCCGGCAGGTGAAATGCGGTTAGGGCTGCGTTCGGTGACCCAATCACCGACGCTGCCCGTTGGTCATCGTTTGGTCTTTCGTGTTGTCTGTTTCTTGCGTTGCTTCTGATAGCGGGTCTTCCTGCCGTTGGCGATCTTCGGCAGGACTTCCCGCAGCCGTTTTATGTCTTTCTCACTCCACAGCCGCAGCCGGATACCACCAGCCATTGTTTTCTTTGGCGCTGGAACCTTGCCGGCCAAAATGTAACGGGAAAGGGATGATTTTCCGATGCCGAGTTGTTTCGCTACTTGCTCAGTGGAGAGTTTAGGCATTTTGGGAGTATGCTCCCAGATAGGTAAGAAGTCAAGACACTGGAGAGAACCGCCGTAATCGAACGCTGGCGCGTTTGTCGTGTATTTTATTGCGTAGCGCGTCCCTCTCCCCTGCGCCTTGCCACTAATCCAGCTTGGGCGTGGCCTGGAAGGAGGCATGGATGGCCGAACCAATCATTCCAGCAGAAAAGGCTATGCTGGCACTATGAATTTCTACAAAGATGCAAAATCTTGCAATGTTTATACGGGCTTCAGCGACTTTTTCCGTAGTGCTGCTCCAATGTTGGTAAAGTGCCAGTACCCGCTTGCTTATCAAGCAGATAGCGGGAATCCCGCATACCCTCAAAATATCAAGTGCTTTCTTAAAAATTCAGCCATATAGCCAACATTTTCTTTGAGAAGTCGGCTCTAAAGTGTGCTCGGAGGACGCTCTGGAAAGCGAAAATCCGCGTGTAATGTATGCAACTAACCAGAGCGGCCCTGCTCCGCTCCTAAAAGCTTCACAGGATCATGGAACCCAGCGAACGTGAAACGGCCACATACTTTTCCAGTTCACGGCAACAATGAGGATATAAAGAGTGCAGCCGATGATGTAGAGCGTCAGCAGGCCGCGAATAAGGAGCCAAACATTTAGGACCGCGACGGACGTATCCGGCTTGAGCAGTCTGCCCCTTTCGATCTGCCGCAACTTGCTATAAGCCCATTGGAACAGCACAAGAGTCAGTATCGCGTTGAAAGCTCGTGCGACGTGCCATGCTTCGAGGTGAAGGCCGGATGGAGTGCTCGGAAGAAATGCAGAGAGGAAGGCGACTACCGCAGGGTTCGCGTGTCGCAGCCAATTGGATAAACCCTGCCACCATTGATTCACTGTCAAGTAGATCATGGGAGGGATGACCAGCAGGAAGACAATGACGAAACCTGAATACCATCGTTTCAGTTTTTCGAGCGGAGAGTCTGCGATATCTTCGAGCTTGTGCTTGAAAACGGCGGTGTCAACCAAACTGTCGTGCAGTATCCATAAGATCGGTAGGTAGACAATGGCTGTGCTCTTTAGGGCATACCGGTAGACGAAACCAGGTAGAAACACGAGTATTGCGGTAATGAACATTAATGTGCGGACCTCTCTGGGTACATCGGTAATATTTATTATGTTCGAGAATTGATAAAGGCCCAATGTATCTAGGGGAGGTGTGGTTTCACTTTCTGGTAGGAGTTCTGGCGGGTGGTGAAGGTCGGTTGCGAGAACTATTCGACTCCAGTTTTGGGGAATGCTCCGAATGCTATGTAAAGGCCGGCGAATAGCCGTGATGGCTATTGGAATGGGACGAAGAAGAAGCGGCATAACTGGAAGCGATATGACGATGAAGAAAAAGTCTACTAGGGGAAAGCGCGTGAATGGGAATCGACCCCAAAATGCGTCCATTCGTCGTGCGTAGTAGTAGGTTAGCGCTGTTGAATCCTTTGTTCTGAGCAAAGACAAAGGCGCGATGCAAGTCGCCACTACCACATGTGTCAGCGTTCCCCGATGAACAACCAGCCATATTGAAAACGCGGTCGCCACAAGGGTCTCCACAATGGCCAGTATCGTAACTTCACCAGCCAATGCTGACTGTGGTGTGGAATAGAGCCGCATTCGGCTACCTGCGCCACTCCGCAACTCTGCCGTGATGAGAACAAGTTTTGATGCCTGATTATAGCCCGTGAGTCCACTACTGGAGGGTATTAACGAAGAGAGGTCATCGGCGGCTCACTCCCGCCCCTAAGCGCCTTGCCGATTCGTCATACGTTAGTACGCGGCCAGTCACAATTTCGACAAATGCCCCATCTCTGCCGCTCCACCGTAAACCCTCCTCCTCCGGCGACTTGTCCTGCTGTGTGGATGGTGACGTATTGTTTACATGTGCGCCTCCAGTTGTCGCATCTGAAAGCGCACTCGCCTGTCCCTGGGTGTGCTGCGCAATGCGCTGTCTCGCCTCACGAAGGTTGCCGCTCATTGTGTCACTTGCATTCTTCTCTAGTAGATCAGGAGGATTTTCTCTTTTGTCTTTGTTCTTGTTGTAATGGAGTGCAGCGTCCGGCGCATCCTCTGGCGCGGAATCTAGAGCGCCCGCTGGAGAAGGCTGAATATACTCAATGTCCTTAACATCCCTAGTTTCAAACGCTTTCCCAAGGCAGCACTGGAGCGACTGGTATTTGCCGACTGTGGGGACATACCGATGTACCCAAAATCGGTAGACGTGTTTGGAGAACGGAACAATTTAGCGGAAGATGTACCGTTTCTCTTCCAAGCTGAGCAAGACGCGTTTGGCAGAATCGTAGCTTAGGCCCGGAAGAAACGCACACAATGACGGGGCGTTGATCGTGCCTGCCCCAGTCCCTTTGTCCGCCAGCATAATCAAGAAAATCAGTACCAAACACTCAGTGTTCGATAAACGTCCGTGCTGCGTGTGGGCGATAATCCCTCGCCTCAGGGGAACCCAGCCAACAAAATTCATTGGCTGGCCTCAGGTTCCCGCATAATCTCGGCGACGATGTGGGGATGCTTCCTTCCCAGACGCCGGAGATTTTGCCGTGCAGTTCGACGTTTGGCGCTAATGGCATACTCATTGGCATCTTGAGAGTACCTTTCTGGGTGGTTGCAGACATCAATCCAGTGTCGGATTCGTTCTGCGATCTGTTCAGAAGAATTGCCTTTGGGTGGACGGAGAAATCTCTGGAAGAAAGTATCTAAAGAAACAGTCATTATGTCCTCTCTGTTTATTTAATTTGTGCTGGATTCTGTGCGGTCGCGTTTCTCCGGCATGACCACATTGGCGTTAATAAGGTCTTGGCAATCAGAGTTGCGTACAAATACGCGCCTTCCCAGCCTTACAAAGGGAATCTTCCTCTTTAGAATCCAGGCTCGTATGGTGCTCTCTTGCAGGCGCAACTTTTTCCCAGCCTCGCCCACGGTTAATAACTCCTGATTCACAAATTTTCTCCTCGATATCAATCTTTTCGCTTGCGATCTAGGGCATTATCGGTTATGATCTCCTAGAAATCAATATTAATTATTGAATTCTAGGAAGTAACACGCCAGAACACGTTTATGACTTCTAGTGCTGACCTGACCATTAAGACTCGACTTCGGATGGCTTACAGCGGTCCTGAGCAGCCGCATGAGGCGTTCGCTAACTTGCGCGATGAACCTGAGGCATTGGAAGCCTTTTCCAGGCGATATGGACCCCGGAAAGAACAGTTCATGTATGGCTCTTTCCATTCACTCGCGCCACGTTATGCGAAGCAGGTCTATTCCTTGCGCTATGACTTCAGGAGAGCTTGGCGAGGTGAACAGGACGCGTTGGAGTGGGTTCGGAATACTCTTAAGGCTGAATCATTTACCTTCAGCACACATCAGAGGCAGATAGTAATGGAGCCGAAATCCCTGTTGGGCACGATCTTCCTGCTTTTTTTGCGTGACTACGCGGCAGGTAAGACGGCGATCTGTGCTAATCCTGATTGTCACTCGCCTTATTTCATCAGGAAGCGTAGGACGCAAAAGTATTGCACGTCAGGCCCATGTACTGAGCAGGCACAACGGGAGCAGAAGCGTTTGTGGTGGGAACGCAACCACGGAAAGGGGACAAAATAGTGGCGATTTACAAAAGAGGAAAAAACTATTGGTACAAATTTAACTGGAACGGAACGCAGATACGAGAATCCACTAAACAAGGCAATGATAAAGTAGCGCGACAGATGGAAGCAGCACACCGCACCTCACTGGCTAAAGGAGAGGTCGGGATACGTGAAAAAAAACCAGTGCCAACCCTAGCTGAATTCCTGAGACGCGATTTCATTCCTTATGTGGAAGCGAAACACAAGGCAAAGCCCGGAACACTCGAATACTACCGGGATGGCGCAAACATGGTTCTAAAGTGTGATTGGGCTTCGGAGAAGCTAAACGAGATCAATGACCAACACGCGCAACAGTTCACGTCGAAGTTTGCGCGTCTCTCGCCCTCACGGATTAACTGCGGGCTGCGGTCTTTGCGTCGTGCCCTAAATCTGGCTTACGAATGGAGCAAGCTAGACCGTCCGGCGAAGATCACGCTGGCCAAGGGTGAACGGCAGAGAGACCGCGTGTTATCGGATGCCGAGTGGCGACAGTACATCGTTGAATGCCCGCAGCCTTGGCGAGATGCTGCACTCATCATCCGTGGTACAGGGATGCGCCCCGGCGAAGTGTTCACGCTTCGATGGGAGAATATCTATCTGAACGGCGACAGCGGGCTGATACAGGTCACAGACGGCAAGACAAAGGCAGCCCGGCGAATGCTGCCGACGGTTCCTGCCGTCTATGTTGCACTGAAGGCCCGGCACGATGGATCGGGAAACCCGGCAGAGGGTTGGGTGTTTTCGTCCGGCTCTCGTGAGGGGCACTTCAACAAAGACACGGCGAAGGGGCAGCACAGGAAAGCAATTCAGGCAGCGAACGCAAAAGCCAAAGAGAACAGAGGCAAGACGCTAAAGCCGTTCGAGCCTTACATTCTCCGTCATACCGCATTGACGCAACTCGCGCAGGCAGGCGTTGACGTGTTCACACTGGCGCGGATCGCCGGGCATAGCTCTATCACAATCACTCAGCGTTACGTGCATCCCCAAGCTGATGCAATCGAGCGGGCCTTTGCTCCGTTCGGACCGGAATCAATCAACACGATGACGGCAGGGGAGACCGGGCAGGTGGGCACAAAATTGGGCACAACCCAAAAACAACTAAATCCCGCATCTGTGTAAGTTACTGGTGCGAAAGGGGGGACTCGAACCCCCACGGTTTTACCCGCCAGATCCTAAGTCTGGTGCGTCTGCCAATTCCGCCACTTTCGCAAGCTCTTCTTTTTAACATTTTACCAACATTCTCCAGTTGCTGTTTTGTCACTGTGAAGGAAATTGTGAGGGTATTTCCCACTCCCCATCCTTCCTGCAGCGCAGGCGGACATCGGATCAGGACTCGAACCACAACCTGATGCATCCCGACCAACTTGCTTGCACGGACCACGGACCAAAGACAGCCGCAATAAGTCCATGATGAGCGCCAAAATCCTGCTGTCGCCCCAAAAACGGACTCAATAAAACCTGTGAGAGCACATATCATTTTAGAAGGTCAGGAGGTTTCAGGCCGGAAATCTCTATTTCTTTCATGAAATCAAGATGTGAGCTATTTTGAACAGCTTACCTCGTTCCCGTAGCTCATAATTGCCGGAGCATGTTTTAAAAATGCCGTACAGACTTCTCCTGGTGAAGGAGCAGTCCTGTTAGGGCTGCGTTACTGGCTCATAACTGTGTGTCTCTTGGGGAATAAACAGGAGTTCTGTTCCCTATCGATCGTTTAGCAGCGAGTGGCTCGTGCGTGATGCCGGCATACAAGGAAAAATAGCGACGTCACTTCGATTGAAAGGTTTTAACCTTTAGCGCGAAAGCGCAGGACGTAGTAGAACCTCAACAAGATCATGAAAGAGTTACGGATATGAACCTCAGCATTCATGCAAGTGAGAATCGCATCCTACATTGCTGGAAGGACATCGCCACCTATTTGGCTGCCGGTGTAAGAACCGTTCAACGCTGGGAATCTGAATTTCATCTGCCTGTGCATAGACCGAGAGGTACAAAAAGAAGCGCGGTGTTGGCGTTTTCTTCAGAGATTGATGCTTGGATCAAGGCGCTGCCGGCAATTCAATCCATATCTACGGACAAGATTGAACCGCCGCTTTCAGTCTGAAGCGCCCCTGAAGTCTCGCAAGCTGATGGCATACGATGCTCATCGCGTTGATCGTGACTGACTGCGCTGCGGCAATTCTCAAGTAAACGATCGTGAGTTTATATTAGCGACAATGATCCACGCAGTTTCCTGCTCTAAACAGAAAATGTCGACCATCTCCCGTTCATACATTTTACTGGCCTCTGAGTAAGTCATTGGCTTCATCAATAAGGCAACCCTCAATGGGTTTGCCTATAGCCAAGCGGTATGTACACCGCAGATTAATTCCTCAACATTTGTTATGCCAAGTGCTTCAGTTATGCTGGCGCGCCAACCGCCGCCAATAGACGCCGTCCCAACATTCTGTGCGGGATTGTCTCGACAACTACTCGTGAGAATGACTAATCTGATTTTCGATGAGTAGTGTGGGAAAAAATTATCAAAATCTTATCGGTGGCTATGTGGCTGCGAGCTAGAGCCAGATGGTAAGCCGTAGCGTAATCTATATGAATACCTCAAAACGATTTAACATTCTTATTCTAGACTCACGCCACGGTGCTTATCTAACCGACCCGGACATTGAACGAGAGATTTTAGAACCGTATGGAGCAGTTGAGCTTCAGTGCGTAGACCATGCCCTGGAAGCTATCGATAGACTTGAGCAGGCAGATGTAATTATTTCCTGGCATCACATTGCTGTCACTAGTGAAGTTCTCTCATGCTTGCGGCGGTGCCGGGGGATAGTTCGGGCATCTGTCGGTTATGACAACATCGATCTTGCCTGCGCCGCCAGACTGGGCATTCCGGTTTGTAATGTTCCAGATTATGGCACGGAGGAGGTTGCCGACCACACAATGGCTCTGATATTGGCCCTGGTGCGGAAGCTCCACATCGCGCACCACCACTGCCAGCAAGGGGGGTGGGAGTGGCGAACTGTAGGAAACATCATGCGGATTCGAGGCGCATCGTTAGGCATTGTGGGATTTGGCCGAATCGGATCAGCAGTTGCCAGGCGAGCGCAAGTGTTTGGCCTCAAGGTGAGCTTTTACGATCCATATCTGCCGAGCGGTACTGACAAGTCACATGCTGTGCACCGATACGAATCATTGGCGGAACTTCTGAGCCATTCCCAGATCCTTAGTTTGCATGTCCCGCTCACCTCGGAAACACGCGGGATGATTGGCAAGGCGGAGCTGGGACGACTAAAGTTCGGCGCTATCTTGGTGAACACGTCTCGTGGTGAGGTGATGAGCCAGAGAGCTTTAATCGAAGCGCTTGGCTCCGGACAAATCAGCCAGGCCGGGCTTGATGTCCTTGAGGGCGAGCCCGAGGTTCCGCACGAACTCAAGAGTTCTAGCCAGGTTCTGATGACGGCCCATTCGGCCTTTTACTCTGACTTATCCCTGAAGGAGCTTCGCCGAAAGGCGGCATTGGCAGCGGTGAGACTTCTGCGGGGTGAAGCCGAGCCAAACATTATCAATAACGTTCCATCGATCGCCAACTTCAAGGATTGCCAACTCTTAGTTGGCGCGGCCGAATGAAGCCGGCTTAGCTGACCCTGGGCGCGAATATGTGCTCTATATGTGCAGTTTACAAGCTGACAGTTGCAGAAAGGATACCACCTTGCCTTACACAGATGAAACCGTTCTAGCTCCACCACTGCAAGCGCAATGGAGCGATTGGAAGTGGCAACAGAGAAATGCGATACGCACAGTTCAGCAGCTCCTCGATGCGTTTCCTGGCTTGAATTCTGATGTGTCTGAAGCCGTTCAGAGGAACTTGGAACATCGGCGGTTCCAGATCACGCCCTATACCCTCAACCTGATCCGGCGCTCGCCAGCAGGTGATCGTCCAGCCAGTGATGATCCGATGTGGCGTCAAGTTGTCCCCTATTGGTCTGAAGACCAGAATTCCGATTACGCCTATGATGCCCAAACGGACAACTGGGAACTGCCAAACGAGATGGTCACTCCGATTGCCCAGCACAAGTACGACAATCGAATCATTATCCGACTGGCCAATGTTTGCCTTGCCTATTGTCAGTTTTGTTACGAGGCCTTGCGCACGCTGGAAAAGGATTCACCCAAGCTCTCCTTCCAGGACCGGCACTGGGGCGATACCTTGGCTTATCTACGCCGGACGCCTAAGGTGGAAGAGGTGATCCTAAGCGGCGGAGAGCCACTCATGTTGCAGGATGAGCAATTGGACCGGGTTCTCTGTGATCTCAACGGTCTGGGACGCCCCATGCTCATACGCATCCATACCAGGGCGCTGACGTTCAATCCATTTCGGATCACTCCCGAACTTTGCGCGCTTTTAGCCGGTCATAAGATAGTTGCAGTGGGGCTCCACGTCACTCATCCGAATGAGATCACTTCGGATTTTCTTGCTGCGGTTGACCGGCTCCACCAGGCTGTACCCATTCTGTTCGCAAATATGCCGCTGCTGAAAGGCGTGAATGACAGCGTAGAGATGATGCATCATTTGGGGATGAAACTTTATTCGTGTGGAGTAATCCCTCAGTACCTATACCATTTCATGCCCTTTTCACCTGGCGGAGCGGAATTTCGAACAACGGTTCAAGCAGGAATAGACATTGTCCGGTCTTTGAAGCGGCGGGTTTCCAACATGGCCGTGCCGGAGTTCGTGATGCCTCATTCCACAGGCAAATACTCCCCACCGCTGCTGCACATCAACGAAGCAGCGCCCGTCCGCACCATCGATGATTCCGGGCACGCGGTTATTCGCTATTCAAACTGGCTTGGTGAAACCGTTAACTATCCAGATGGATATCAGAACGGCTCGGGGAAGAACCCGGCAATCGTGCGGGCGCAAGAAGTTCCAGCCGTTCTTGATTCTGAGGCAACTGCGCTACCGATCTTGGTGATGCCGGGAATGCCTGGCGAAAGGCCGTAGAAATCAGAATGAACACCAGGATCATGCAGCGCAAGATTGAACTTGTCCCAGAAATGACAAATGCCATTTGCAGTGGCCGGCTCTGCGAAAAAAACCAGGGCTCAGATGGCGAACTATTGCAGGGAGCCACAGACAAGAGGCGCGTAAATTGACAAAACCACGCTTTACCGCTCTCGTGGAATCTCTCCCGGCAACCATACCGTTTGTGGCGCCGGACGCTCTCGAGCGGAGCAGTGGCCGTCCCATTCGCCTGCGTCTGGGAGCCAATGAGAGTGCTTTTGGCGTTTCGCCGCTGGCGCGGCGAGCGATGTTGGAGGCCATCGAGCGGATTGCGTGGTATGCCGATCCTGAGAATTTCTATCTGCGACGAAAGCTGGCCGAAGTCTACAGGGTGCAAATGGAGAACTTGGTCGTCGGTAGTGGAATCGATGATCTGCTGGGCCTGGTTGTCAGAACTTTCGTCGATCCAGGATCGCCGGTTGTCACATCGTTGGGTTCTTACCCTACTTTCAATTACCATGTCGCTGGGTATGGAGGAGTCCTCCATCGTGTCCCCTACCGCAACGACCACAACGATCTTGAGGCGCTTGCCGAAGCTGCCAGGAAATTGAACGCTCGCCTCGTTTATCTTGCAAATCCCGATAATCCAACCGGAACATGGCATGGCGCTCGGAGGCTTTGCGAGCTTCTGGAACGCCTCCCGGATGATTGTCTCGTTGTCCTGGACGAAGCCTACGTGGAGTTCGCTCCTCCGGAGGATCTGTTAGCGATAGATGCAAAGGATTCCAGGCTTATTCGCCTGCGTACCTTCTCTAAGGCCCACGGGATGGCGGGCGTGCGGATCGGCTATGGAATTGCTGCTGCAGAAACGATCTCTGCCTTCGATAAAGTGAGACTTCATTTTGGCGTCAACATGTTTGCTCAAGTTGGTGCGCGGGCCTCGCTCGATGATCCGCAGTTTATTGCTGGCGTGGTAGGCGCAGTCGATGAGGGACGCGAGGATTATTATCGGCTCGCAGGGGAACTCGGCCTGCCGTTTATCCACTCGGCGACGAACTTTGTCTGTTTCGACATGGGAAGCCAAGCTGCGGCGCATTCTTTGGTGAATACCTTGTTCGATCGCGGCGTATTTATCCGCATGCCCGGGGCTCCACCGCTCGACCGGTTAATTCGTGTAACGGTGGCCTCCGCATTGGAACGAGCTGAGTTCGGTAGGGTTATGCATGAACTGGCGAATAAGGGCCTGCTCCGTCGGAATGCTATTCCAGTGGCAGCCTAAATCCTCGTCTTGTACCTGAAGCGCTGAGTTTGCGTCAAACGAACCGAGATAAGCTAGCTTGAAGAAGCTTGGCAATCGCTGAAACGTGGGGCCGTGTCAGTATCGTGTAGTGATCGCCTGGAACCACGTGAAGATCGACCCCGCCTCCCGCCCACAACTTCCATTCTTCCGTTAGGTCGTTTGCGCGCCTGGTCTCAGCCGCTCGGAAGAGAACAACCCTCTGTTCACTTCTACGCGGAACATAGTTGGCCGCGGCGCGATAGTTTCTGGCAAACACCTCCAGCAGATTATTGATTTCCTCGTCAGAAGTGTCCGCCGCCACGGCTCCATAACGCCGTAGCGATTCGAAGACCAACGTTCTCTGTTCCTGCTCTTCGGTCTGCTGGAACTGTTCCCGAAGCATGCTGAGGTCTCTTCCCATCAGCCTGCCCATTTCCCACGCGAAGCGGGCAAGCATCGAGGGATCGTTGAGCTGACGTATTCCATGCTGTCCATTCGCCGTTTGCTGTTTGATGGGAGCAGGCGATGTGTCAAAAAGTGCAAGCAGCTCGGTTGTTTCTCCTTGTTCCCACAATTGCCGCGCCATTTCAAAGGCGATCAATCCACCCATCGACCAGCCACCGAGCAAGTAAGGTCCCCGTGGCTGCACGCGCTGGATCTCCTCGACATATAACGCTGCCATTTTCTCCACACTCAGGTTACCCACTTGGGACTGGGCTAAAGCCGGTGACTGCAAGCCATAGAACCCCAGTCCAGGGCCTAGTTCGCTCGCCAGGTTCATGTAACAAAGCGCGCTTCCGCCAACCGGGTGCACGCAGAAAAAGGGCGGGCTGCCGTTCTTGGGTTGGAGCTCAACCAATATCTGCGAAGGGAATGGAAAAGCCACTTCTTCTTTTTTGGTTTCAACTAACTTGCAGTCGTGGATCGTCCTGGCCAGATCCGCAATTGTAGGTGTTTTAAATAGCTTGCGCAGGGGAATCTCTGTTTGGAAGGCACGATTCATGCGGTTGACCAGTTGAATTGCCAGCAGGGAATGCCCACCCAGATGAAAGAAATTGTCGTGGACTCCCACTTTCTCGATCCCAAGAGTCCGGGCCCATATCTGTGCTAGACGCTCTTCAGTTGGATTTTGGGGATCAAACTGCCCTTCGCCAAGGGCATACTCGGGCTCTGGCAGCCGCTTCCGATCCAATTTCCCATGCGCGGACCGGGGCAGTTCTTCCATCTGAACGAAGTCACCTGGAACCATGTACTCCGGCACTCTGTTCTGCACATAGTTACGCAGTTCTTTAAAGTTCAGGCTGCCTGCGGATTCTGGCACCACATATGCAACCAGTCGCTGGTTCACTCCCTCTCTCCCGCGCATCACCACGACCGCCTGCCTTACGTCGGCATGACTCACCAGTACGGCTTCTATTTCGCCCAGCTCTACCCTGTATCCTCGCAGCTTCACCTGATCGTCAAAGCGTCCCAGGAACTCCACATTCCCCGTCACCAGATAGCGTGCGCGGTCCCCCGTCCTGTACAACCTTTTCCCCTCGGCTTGCCGTTGAAATGGATCGGGCACAAACTTCTCCGCGGTCAGATCGGCACGGTTCAGATACCCACGTGTGACATTCTCTCCGCCAATGTAGAATTCTCCGGCAACGCCCAAGGGCACCGGCTCCATCTTTTCGTCCAGCACGTAGACCTGGGTGTTGGCTAACGGCCTTCCCAGCGGGGTGTTCACAGCTCCAGGCCTTTCTTTCTTCGCCTCCAGGCGATAGGTCATGACTCCCACCGTGGTTTCCGTGGGCCCGTAGTGGTTGAAGATCGCACATTCAGGCGCTCGCTCCTGCAAACTCCTCACCCATTCCCAGCCCGAGGCTTCTCCTCCTATTACTAACAAGCGGCGAGGCATGACCTCACTCCGCGTACTGGCCTGGAGCGCTGCCAGATGGGAAGGTGTGATCTTGAGTCCATCCACATCATGCTCTAGGAAAAGCTTCGCCATGTGCGTACCGTTCAGCGACTGTTCCCGCGGTACGATATGCACACATTTTCCCGCACCCAGAGAACCGAAAAGCGCCGTTACAGAAGAGTCCGCGGCCAACGGCTGCACCATCGCGAAGTTGGAAATCGCTGCACCGATGCGGTCGAGGAGCGCGTGCATATAATTCACTAGCTGCCGGTGTTCCACGCACACACCCTTAGGCCGGCCGGTCGATCCGGATGTGTACAACACATACGCCAGGTTTTCCGGATGCACCCCGTTGCAGATGTTCTCTTCACTCTCCTTTTCAATCCTGCTCCACTCTGCTTCCAGATAAATAACCTGCGCGCCGCATTTCGGCAGCCGCCCCGCCAAGGCTTGCTGGCTCAGCACCACCGGCGCGCCCGCCTCTTCCAGCATGTAGCCCACCCGCTCTGGCGGGTACTCCGCATCGAGAGGCACATAGGCGCCTCCGGCTTTCGCGATGCCCATCAGGCCCACCACCATCTCCAGGCCCCGTTCCATGTGCAGTCCCACCCGCACCTCCGGCCCCACTCCCAGCTTCCTTAAGTAATGTCCCAACTGGTTTGCCCGACGGTTCAGTTGTTCGTAACTCAACCGCTCTCCTTCACACTCCACCGCCGCAGCATCCGGGTTCTGTTGTGTCTGCTGCTCGAACCACTCATGCATGCATCCTGTGCCATACGCGACTTCCGTGCGGTTCCATTCCTCAACCACCTGCAAGCGCTCCGCTCCAGTCAAAAGACACAACTCTTCTGTCCGGGTTCCAGTCTCCTCGGCCATCCGCTCCAGCGTCACGCGCAGATGCCTCAGTAGACGCTCCACCGTATTGGCTTCATACAGATCGCGCGCATATAACAGATGGCCGTCGATTCTGTCTCCCAGCTCTCTAAACATCAGGGCCAGATCAAACTTGGCTGCCCCGGGTTCAGCCTCAAATGAACTCAGCCGCAGCCCGGGCATCTGCAGTTCCTGCTGCTCGGTGTTCTGCAAGACCATCATGACCTGGAACAGCGGCGAGCGGCTCAGATCGCGTTCTGGCTGCAACTCCTCCACCAGCTTCTCGAACGGCACATCCTGGTGTTCGTAGGCGTCGAGTGTCACCTGACGCACTCGCTTCAAGACTTCTGCAAAACTCGGGTTCCCGATCAATTGGGTCCGCAACACCAGAGTGTTCACAAAGGACCCAATCATTTCTTCCAATTCCACTCTGTTCCGGTTGGCTATCGGCGTACCCACTGCCACATCCTGTTGCCCTGCATACTTGCTCAGCACCACTTGAAACCCTGCGAGCAAACTCATGAACAGCGTTACCCCTTCACGCTGGCTCAATTCCTTCAAGCGCTTCGTCAACTCCGCATCCAGACTGACTTTGACAACGGAGCCCTGGTGGCCCATCACCGCCGGCCGAGCGTAATCCGTAGGCAGATCGAGCGGCTCCAGAGCCACCAGTTGCTGCCGCCAATAGTTCAGTTGCTGCTCTAGCACCTCCCCTTGCAGCCACTCCCTCTGCCACACCGCGAAGTCGGCGTACTGGATCGCCAACTCCGGCAGCGATGATTCCTGGCCCAATACATATGTTTCATACAGCCGGCTGAACTCCCGCACCATAATCCCACTCGACCATCCGTCACTGACGATGTGGTGCATGGTCATCAGCAGCACATGATCCTGCTCCTCCAGCCGCAGCAACTTCACTCGCAACAACGGACCACGGCTCAGATCAAATGGCTTGACCGCTTGCTCCCGCGCCAGTCGCCGAGCCTCGGTTTCGCGCTCCTCCTCATCCAGGTTGAGAAGATCAACTTCTTCGACTCGCAGCTCCAGCTCTGTGGTTATCACCTGAACAGGGCTGCCATCTTTGGCGACAAATCTGGTGCGCAGCACCTCGTGCCGTCTTACCATCTCATTCAGGCTCTTCTCCAACGCCTGCCGGTTCAGCTTACCGGCGAGCCGCACACCAAACGGCATATTGTAGGCTGTGTTTTCCGACTCCATCTCATGTAGGAACCACAACCGCTGTTGCGCATACGAGAGCGGCAATTCACCTTCACGCGGAACGCGTATCATCGGCGGCGCCTGGATCTGGCTGGCTCTGCGCGCTAGGACCACTCGCTCCGCTAGCCCGGTTACCGTCGGCGCTTCAAACAACGCTCGCAGCGGCAACTCCACGCCGAATGCACTCCGCACCCGTGAGATGACCTGTGTGCCCAGCAGGGAGTGTCCACCGGCGTCGAAGAAGTTCTGGCCCATCCCCAACTGCTCCCGCTTCAACACCGTAGCAAAGATCCCGCTCAGAATCTCCTCTTCTGCACTCTGCGGGCTGATTGGCTCCAGTTCTTGGCTGTTCTGGAGGTCCAACTCCAGCAGCGCCTTGCGGTCGACTTTACTATTGACCGTCAGCGGCAACGCCTCCAGCATCACGAACGCTGCAGGCACCATGTACTCCGGCAGGTGCTTCCTCAACTTCGCCCGCAACTCCCTCATTCCCACTTCTCCGCCCCCATGCTTCACCACATACGCCACCAGCCTTTTGTCCCCGCCTCCCTCTCGGTCTCCACGCGCTACCACTACTGCTTGCTTCACCCCAACCTGTTCGGCCAAGGCTGCCTCGATCTCCCCCAGCTCAATGCGATACCCGCGAATCTTCACTTGCTGGTCGATCCGTCCTAGAAACTCCAACTCCCCTTCCGCCCGCCACCGCACCTGGTCCCCCGTCCGGTACAACCGCTCGCCTCCGCCTTCACCGAATGGATTGGGCACGAACCGCTCGGCTGTCAGCTCCGCTCGATTCAGGTAGCCCCGAGCCAGCCCCTGTCCTCCCAGATACAGCTCCCCGGCTACTCCCACCGGCACCAGTCCCATGCACTCATCCAGCACATAGGCTTGAGTGTTGGCGATCGGTCGCCCAATGGGGATGGTGTTGGTGGTGTCCTGAAGCGACTTGAAACAGGACCAGATCGTGGTCTCAGTAGGTCCATACAGATTCCACACTGAAGCGCCCCTGCTGCGTAATTCTTCCGCCAGCTCTCGATCCAAAGCCTCTCCACCACACAAGACTTTGAAACTTGCCTGGGGACGCCATCCATGCATCAGTAACATGCGCCAGGTGCTGGGCGTGGCCTGCATCACCGTAGCCGCAGACGCGATCAGCATCTGGTGGAGCGCCTCCGCATCGCGCGCCGTTTCCCGGTCAATCAGAACCACGCATCCGCCTACCATCACAGGCAGGAACAGTTCCAGTCCGGCAATATCAAAGGAGAGAGTAGTTATCGCAGCCAGCACATCATCCTGCAATAACCCTGGCTGGTTTTGCATGGAGTGTAGGAGGTTGGCCAGAGATCCGTGGCTGATCATGACTCCTTTGGGTTTGCCCGTGGAGCCGGAGGTATAGA